>SL_5KL_010_SEDDRAFT_10000050_pt1 | contig 61910 bp, 61 predicted proteins | sample SodLakKL_010_SED_FD_9118 | JGI IMG/M metagenome (IMG submission 9118)
CCATAGCTAACACCGGCGGCAGCCACAAAATTACCGTCTTCATCCACTTTGGCAGCCACACCGTCAACAGTTACAGCAGCGCCCCTGTCTGTCCTTCCATATATAGAAACTACTCTCCTATTAATTTCTGCGCCCTGATGAGGTGAATTTATTATAAGTTCCGGTGGCCTCGTTCTGATTTCAAATTTAACAGGATCCGAGTAATTACCCCTTATCGCGTCCCCGCTTTTAAAAGCCGCCCGCCACCAGTATATTCCGTCATCCAACTCTTCTCTCCAGCTTTCCGGGTTCTCTCTATCAATACTTTTATCCAAAACAATCTTTGAAAACTCCTCATCTTCAGCGACCTGAAGCTCAATGCCCGATATTTCATCACCTGCCCGCCCGTAACCTATATTCTTTAAAAACTCATCGGTATCTACAATGCCGTTCCTATGAAGCTCCATCCCATCTATCTGGAAGTCTTCAATATCCGGAGGTGAGGGTAGCTCCCGCGGCTCTGAAGGGGCCTTATCCAGCTCCGCCCTGGACATATACCCTTCATCCACAGTTACCATCTCTCCACTGGAAATAAAGTCAACCGAACCGCGCATCACACTCAAAGTTGTAGTCTGCTCTTCATCAACCTCTGCAATGTATTCTGAATTATCCCTTGGGTCTATTGCTGCAGAAGCAGTAAGCACCTTGACGTCACGCGCCCTTATTCCTCCCACTTCAAGATCAACAACATCCTCCCTTTCTCTCTCCGGGCGGAGAAAAACTAGGGAATTTTCACTTATACTGGCTCCCCCTCCCGTTAAATACTGTATTTTTGCATGTGAGTTCTCAGATGTTCTTATGCCGTCTTCGGGAAAGAGCCTTTCTTCCAGATAGGCCCTCTCCCAGGTATGGGATTCCTGTCTTCTCATTCTCACATTGTTTCTTATATGCACTATATCAGCTATCTCTTCTTTAACAAGATCTTCCGGCACATACAGAACATCCCCGGGTATAATGAGGTTGGGGTCCCCCGAAGGAATCTCATTATATTCAAGCAACTCCGGCCATTTCTGCGGGTCGTCGAGATACCTCTGCGCAAATCTTGAAAGTGTATCTCCGGAAGACACCTCGATTCTTAGCAGTTCCCTTTCCTCTTCAGCAGAGACCCCGTATTTCGGGTAATAAGCGAGGATTAAGAGGGCTGATAATATAAATCTAAGCAGATGCTTCACTTTCTCCGGACTCCTTTTCCTGCTTTTTGGGAAGGATAAATGCAAAAATTGAGCCTTTACCCTTTTCTGATTCTGCCCATATCCTACCCCCGTGTGCTTCAATAATATATTTTGAGATAGTCAAACCCAGGCCTGTGCCTTTCCTTTTCCCTTTTGACCCTTTGACCTGTGCAAACTTATCAAATATTTTTGACACAACATCCGGCTCCATTCCCTGTCCCGTGTCTTCTACAGCCACCTTTATTTCATCCCCTTTGTCTTCAATTATGACATTGACTTGCCCGCCTTCCGGAGTAAACTTAAGCGAATTGCTGACAAGGTTGGTAATGACCCTCTGAATCTGGTTCCTGTCAGCTTCAATTATTCCGGTATCATTTATCTTATTTACCTTCAGTTCAACTCCGTCTTTCTTTGCCTGAGATTGTGTTGACTGCAGAACTTCATCTACCAGCAGGGCCGGGCTTACAGGCTCTATATCCAATGGCATTGTTCCCGACTCCATCTTGGCCACATCTAATATATCATTTATCATATTTAAGAGCCGTTGTGAAGACTTGTCAATGATCTGAAGAAATTCATTCTGCTGTTCATTGATCTCTCCCGCAGTGCCATCCATTAAGAACTCAAGAAAACCCCTTATTGAAGTCATCGGACTTCTTAAGTCGTGCGTTATAGAATGGATGAAGTCATCCTTTAGCTGCTCAAGCTCTTTTTCTAGTGTAATATCCCTGACCACAGTTACCGTACCTATATCCTCTCCCGATTCGGCCTGAGAGACCAGAGAAGTATCGGTTCTGAGAACTTTTTTTGCATGCGGACGGGATATATCAATTTCCTTAACTACTGTCTCCTTATTCTGCCTTGATTCTTTGAGGCTTTCAGAGATTTCCTTTCTTTTAATAACTTCCTGGATTTTCTTCCCTTCAAGTTTCTGACCCGAAGCTATTCTCAAAAGTTCTCCTGCCCTGCTGTTAGAAAGGATAATCCTCCCTGAATAATCAGTCATGATTATTCCGTCATTTATTGAAAACAAAACAGAATTAAGTTTGTCCGCCTGCATGTCGCTGTATCGTTTAAGCTGACCGGTCATCAGAACAAAAGTGCTTGCCAGTTCCGTAAGCTCATCCCTGATTTTCACCTTCTTTAGCCATTTTGAAACTGTGCTGCTGTCAAAATTTCCACTAGCGATATTTCTGGCCACACCGGTTAACTTTAGAATTGGGCTGGTCAGTCTCTGTGTCACAATATAACCGACGCCTGAGGCCACTATTACCACAATAATTAAAAGAAGCAGCGCATTATCTCTCATCTGGGTTGCTGAAAAATAGGCCTCTTCCTTGTCCTGTTCGATTACAACCCCCCAATTCAAAGCGGCGACAGGAGAATAGGCCCCTACCACATCTATGCCCTCTTCGGTCTGATATTCCATACTGCCTACAAGTTTCCTTGACAGCACCTCCTGAACAATAGGCCTATCAATTACAGAAACTTCATCCAGAGCCTTTTCAATTTCCGGATGCATTATAATATTCCCTTCATCATCAACAACATACGCATAACCGGTCTGACCAATGGATGTTTGTTTAACATTTTCAAAAAGCTCTTCCAGGGATGCTTCAATATAAAGGAACAGGTCTCCCGCAAACGGGTACGCCACATTCAGCATTGGAATATCATCATAATGGTAATACAGCCTGCTGGTGCTGAACCCCCCTGTCTCTCTGGCCTCGATAAATGTCTTATCCTCAGATCTGTCTTCGAAGCCGGCGCCCTCCTCATAATCAGGATGAACGGCTTTTATCAGCTCTCTTCCCTCTTTTGTTACAATGCTTGCTGAAATAAATTCGTCATTGGAAGCAATAAGAGAACTCAGAATTTTTTCATTTAAATTCCAGTCAAATTCAACATCACTTACAGCTGAGATAACAAAAACTATCCTGTCGCGCAGGTTGGACATATAGTCTTCCACCGATTCGGATATAGACTCCGCATGTTTTGTATGAAGCTCAAGAATAACATCCTGCAGTCCCAGGCGGTTTATGTTAATCAGCCTGTATCCAACTATTACAAGAGGAACTACTGATATCATAAGAATAATAACAAGAAATTTATGGAAAATTTTGATTTTTTTCATTTCAATACACCGCCGGACATTTTATAAAGAGAGAAATCTATCTCTTTATCCTCAAAATATTTCAAATCGTACAGCCTGTTGGTTGTCATAATCACCTTAAAACAGCCATTTTCTATTATGTTCTCCGAAATCACCTTTATTCCCTCCGAATCCATGTCCGTAAAGGGGTCATCAAGCAGATATATCCCTCGTTTATCATTTAAATAGTAATACAAATTGCGCGCGACTGCCAGTCTTTTTCTTTCACCCCTGCTTAATTTCCATGGAGAGATACTTTTTATATCGGTGCTGAGCCCTGCTTTTTTCAGATAATAATCCACATCAGTATCTGCAGAACCCGATATTTCCTTTGCGCAGGAATCATAAACAAACTCTTTTTCCGGAACCTGCGTAAGAAAAAAAAACTTTCCTTCTATAATAATTTCTCCGCCGGATATCTTCTCCAGTCCCGCCAATGACTCCAAAAGGGTTGTTTTACCGCACCCGGCAGGGCCGTATACAATATTCAGCCCGGATGAAAAATCCGCAGTAGCCCCCTTTAAAACCTCAACAGTTTCTATCCGTGAAACCCTTCTCAGGGTCAGATTTTTAATCTTTAAACTCGGTAAGCTTTCCATTCTCAAGTAAGTATTTTTTCCATATGCCCGGGTACTTTCGGGAATCTCCTTCGGGTAGAAAGAGAACAACTGTTTTCAGATTTTCTTCGGCTATAAAGCCTAGCGCCTCATCAACCCTATCATCCACAGGGGGAGAATCTACCAGAAGAAAACTTTTATCCGAATGATACGCCACACAAAAAACCAGCCTGACCTTCTCGGAATACGAAAGCTCCATGGTGCTTCTTTCCCATATGTCTGAAAGAGAGAGCATATTAATAATATTTTCATCCCTTGACTTTAAGGAATACAGCTCCTCCCTGACAGATGAAAAGAATATCTGGTCATCCGGATTTTCAAATACCGCAGATGCCCTTTCTTTACCCCCGATTACGGTACCCGAGGATGGCTTCGTAAATCCAAGCATAATTCTCATAAGCGTGGTTTTACCGCTCCCGTTTTTGCCGTAAATAACGGTGTTCTCACCTTTTCTGATATTCAGTGACACGCCTGAGAGTATTGATAGATATCTTGTATGGCCGGTATCGTAGTTTACTTCTTTAACGGCGAGCATACTATTACAAACTCCCCTTTGAGTTTTTGTACGGATGAGATTGTAGCGCACACCTCTTCTGCGGTTCCCCTTATCGTCTCCTCAAATTTCTTTGTCAGCTCTCTTCCTACAAAAATTAGTGTTTTTGGATTATTTTCCTTTATGAAATTCAAAGTTTCCTTAATCCTGTATTTTGAATCAAAAAAAACAAAGGTGTATTCTTTTCCGACATGCTCATCTAAAAACCTTTTCCTTTTTCCTTTTTTCCTGGGGATAAAGCCGGAAAAAAAGACATTGTCCGCCTTTATTCCGCTTATGCTAAGCGCCGCGCTGAGAGCTGAAGGCCCGGGTATTGGCGATACGCGTATTCCTTCCTCATGAGCCCTTTTGACTATTTCATAACCCGGATCGGAAATACACGGGGTTCCGCTTTCAGAAACCAGCGCTATGGTTTTTCCACTCTTTAGCTTTTCAATGTATCTTCCGGCAAGCTGATTTTCCCTGGGTGCATAATATGAAGCTGTCTTTACTGAGAAATTATACCTGTTTAAAATTTTCTGTGTTGTGCGTGTATCTTCGCATATAAGCAGGTCCACGCTTCTTATGACATCAAGAGCGCGAAGCGTTATGTCACTGAGGTTTCCCAGCGGTGTTGCCACCACAAAAAGTTTTCCCTTTTTCAGTTCGTTATTACCGATTATTACAGCGCCTCATTAAGTGTTGTTCCATTATCGGTATCTTCTGAGGGATCGTTTTCTTCGAGAATATTAAGGAAAGCATTTATTACCGCAGGATCAAACTGGGAACCCGATTTATCCTTTAATTCTTCAATTGCCTTTTCCTTTGACATTCCCTTGCTGTATGGCCTGTTAGATGTCATGGCCTCATAAGAATCAGCCGCATTTAATATTCTGGCCCCTACAGGTATTTCCTCTCCCTTGAGCCCCTCCATGTACCCGTTGCCGTCATAATGTTCGTGGTGATACAGAACAAGAGGGGCAACATTAGTCAGAAATTCCACGGGCGCAAGTATCCTTTCTCCTATTCTGGGGTGCTTCTTTATTGTCTCATACTCTGCATCGGAAAGCCTGGCCGGTTTGTTAAGTACACTGTCTTTAATACCTATCTTGCCTATGTCGTGTATCAGCGCTGCGTACTCAATATTTCTAACCAGCTTCTGAGGAAGGTTCATTTTTTTTGCAATCTGCACGGCATATTCCGCTACCCTTTTAGTGTGGCCTTTTGAATACGGGTCTTTCTCATCAATTGCCTGCGCCAGTGTCTGAATAGTCCCCAGATACATTTCCTTAAGGTCGTTATAAAGCTGTATATTTTCAATAGCCACAGCAGCCTGATCTCCCAGTATGGAGAGCATTCTCATATCCCGTTGATTAAACTTCCTGCCGGTTTTTTTACTGTTTACATTCAATACACCGATTACTTTTTGTTTTACCTTGAGAGGAACCGTTATAAACGAATTTGAGGCATACTTTTCCTTTGAATGCCTCATAAATCTTACGTCGCGCTCTATATTCTCACAGAAAATCGGCTTTCCCTCCTGAGCCACACGCCCTGATATACCCTCGCCGATATTCATGTGCGTATGATCAACCACATCATCGGACAAGCCCCTGGCGGCCACAATTTCAAGTTCATTTGTAGCCTTTTTTATAAGCATCAGGGAACCCATTTTCGTGTTCAGAAGCTCGGTTGAGTAATCTACAATAAGCTTACAGAAGTTCTCAAGGTCATCCACCTTTGTGTGGGCCATCCCCAGCTCCTGAAACCTTGTAAGAAGAGCTAGAAGGTTATCCAGGTCTTCAATATAGCTTCTGTTTCTCTCCCTTTCTCTTTTCAAACTGTCGATAAGGTAAAGATTGTGTCTCTTTTCCCTCATCAACTGAAGTATCGCAACAAAGAGCAATACCACGGAAAGCGAAAGAACTATAAGTAATATGTTATAGGGCATTACCTTTTTTTCTGCGGGAGATCAGACCCGCCTTTCATAATCTTCAATCGTTTAAATATGAAATCTCTTTCATTGAAGATTTTACGGAAGCGCCATCATTGAAAAAACCATTACAAACAATGCAACTGTTTCAACAATTCCCAGAACCATTATATACTGTCCAAAGCCTTTCCCGGTTTCCGCCAGCGCATCGCAGGCCCTTGCGGCTGCCTTTCCCTGCATATAAGCGGAAGCCCCCATCGCAATACCGGCCGCAAACCCCATTATCATCTGCAGTGTATAATTAGCTCCTGTAGCCGGCAGCTGCGCACCAATAATTTCATTACGAAGAAGAAATCCGTATATCGTCTGAGTCAACGGAGCTCCCACAAATGCGACCATTGTAAAGGGCGCAGACTTGTTTCTTAGAAAAGCCTTCTTCCATGAACCGACCGCAGCCATTGCAGCCACACCAGTTCCCAGCGCGGATCCCGCCGCAGCAAAAGCCAAAGATAAACCTGCATCACCAAGTCCCTCTATCATCACAAACCTCCTGTTTTATTTATAAACATAACAACCACCTTCATTACCTGAAAGGCCGGTATTTTTTACCGGTCCACTCCATGCCCAGCTGCCCGGAAAACTCCAGCAGATTGAGCCTTATACCATGAACTATAACCGACATTAAACAAAGAAGAATATTTAAGCCGTGCCCTGCAAAAAGAATTGTTGCAGAAATCAAACCGCCCCAGGCCCCGCCCAATCCCACACCTGCTGCAAATTCATTACTGGCAGCTGCAACAACTACCGTAGCATAACCAACGGCAAAAAGCCTGATGTAGGAAATAATATCCGTAAAAGAACTGATTATATCAAGGGGGAGATTTCCGATTGTCTTAAGGATTCCCTTTGCCACGTTTCTCTGAAAATTGGAAAACAGAAGAACCGCCGCCGCCCCGGTGATACCCAGGGGAACTGCAAAACCTGGAAGCGGGCGATTAAGAACAAGCATTCCGGCCAGAAAATAGGCAGCCCATAAAACTGCCACCCATCCCAACTCTGAAATTGCCTTTAGTGTATTTATTAAATTAAAAGCCCTCATCATACGGGCAATGGAAAGATGAACTACCCCTATTATAAACGTTAGAAAAATTACAAAGTCCTGACTGCCTTCTACAAAGCTGCCTATCCTGTCAATTGACACAGAATCAAAAAAAGGCAGCCTTGCAATCGTCTCAGAACCAAACCAGGTCCCGGTCAAAGCTCCCCAAAGGACGGTTGCACCGCTCAATAAATAAAACAGGGAAAAAGGCTCGGAAGGGGCTTCTCTGAACTTCCTCCTTAAGAGATATGTAGCTGCTATGAAAATTAACCCGTAACCGGCATCTCCTACAATCATTGCAAAGAAAAGGCTGAAAAAGACAAGAAACCAGAAACTTATATCGAATTCTTTATACCCCGGAACAGTACCCATAAAATTAAAAACAGGTTTTACTATGTCAATCCAACCCGGATTTTCAACCAGGGTCGGAACATCGTCATCATCCGAAGGTTTCGATACAGCTATCCCCCATCCGTTTTTTTCCGCAGTCTCTTTAACCTTTGATACAAGCTTTACCGGGCAAAAACCCTGAAGGCAGGCAATAGACTCCTCGTAAAACATTCCATGTTTCACTTTCATAAACTCAATCCTTTTTTTAAGGGAATCTCTGTATCCGGCTAAACCCTCGAAATATTTCCCGTAATTTTCAAGTAAGTTCTGAGTATTGGAAATTTCTTCTCTTATCTGCTCAATTTCGCTGTTTATTTTCTGCAGTCCCATTTCAGGGAGTTCAGCTTTTCTTATGGAGGAGGACTCTTTTCTTAAATCATCTTCTTTATCCCGGGTAATATGTGCCAGGTGGAGTATTTTGCCTGATTTGTTTATAACATAAATCATTCTGTCTTTATCTATTTTTTTCAGCTCTTTTACATTGCTGATATAAAGGCCGACATAAACGCCAGCCCCGGCCAGGATTTTCAAATCTGACTTTGAAATTTTACCCCACTTTGAAAACCAGCTTTTCTGAAGGTTCAACTTTTCCAGGCGCTCTTTGAGTTTTTCCCTTTTTTCTTCTAGCTTTAAAATTTCAGCGCACTTCTGATCTACCTTCTCATCCTCAAGCTCTTCCTGCCTTCCGGAAGGCTGCAGCGACTCCAGAGATTTTTCCGTAAGCGATAATTTTCCTGACAGTTCATCAATGTTTTCGGAATAGGGTTTGCGCAGGTGCGATACGTGAACAACGCCAAGACCGCGCAGCTTCTCAAGAGCGGAATCAGTCTCTTTTCTTGAAAGCATAACAGTAATTTTCCGCATTTTAACAATCATTTATCTGCACTTCTCCTATCCTTTAATTTTTTTCTTTGCAATTTTACCCCTGACAACAGCAGCGGTTCTGCGTTCCCCGAGATATATCTGAATAACCCTAATATTCTCCTGGGCCTCAGGGATTTTTATCTTCTCAAAAAGATTTACCCGCTGATTTGTTATATTAAGCTCTCTTTTTAAAGCCTCAAGTTGTCTTTCCAATATAATACTCCTGGCTCTGAAAGTTATCATTTCCTTAACGGACTCCACAGCAGCATCAAACCACAGAGGGGTGCTGAATAAGTCATAATCCTTCTCTTTGAATTCAGCCTTTTCAAAAACCGGCAGATCCACCCCTGCGATACTCTCTCTTCTTGTCAGAACCGACTCCAGGGTTATAATTTCATTTAACGGATTTTCCCGCGCAAAAAGATCTACCCATTCGTCAATCTTTTTCCTGTACTCGTCTCTTTCTTTTTCAAGCTTGCTGATTTCCTGTCGAACTTTTATGATCTGTCTCTGAAGCTGCTTTTTCTTAAGTTGCAAAGTCGGAAGATACCGCTCAAACCTTGCAAGTGAATCCTTCTGCTTCTTTAATTCCTGCTTTGTTATTTTAACCTTCGTCATCTATCTCTTTATCTTCTTTTTCTTTTTTTTGCCCCGGCCAGAATTCATTAATTAAATCGCTCCGGAAATTCGTATCCTCAGGCTCAAAACATTCAGAAAGTATCCGCCAGCCATTATCCAGGGCTTCTTCAAGAGGAACATTTACATTTAAATCCATCATTTCAGACTCAAAAAGCTTGCCGTATTTGAGAAGCTTCTTATCCCAGGGGCTCATTCTGAAGCCCATTGAACGCTTTTCCTCCGTATCCCTGTACTGGGCATAAAGCTGAATCATGCCGTCCATAATAGGGCGATGGTCCTTCCTGGTTTTATCGTTTACCTGCTGTTTAAGCCTGCTTAATGAACCGAAAGGCTCTATCCACCCGCCCCTGAGATAAAACTGGCCTTCCGTAATATACCCGGTATTGTCAGGTACGGGATGGGTGACATCATCACCGGGCATAGTTGTTACTGAAAGAACGGTTATTGACCCCGCATCCTCAAAATCCACCGCTTTTTCATACCTTTTTGCCAGCTGGCTGTAGAGATCCCCGGGATATCCTCTGTTAGAAGGCACCTGTTCCATGGTTATTGCAATCTCCTTGAGAGCATCGGAGTAATTAGTCATATCGGAAAGAAGCACTAATACATCCTTGCCCTGAAGCGCAAACTTTTCACCTACGGCAAGGCACATGTCGGGAACCATCAGTCCTTCAACCACCGGATCCGAGGCGGTATGAACAAAAAATATTGAATGAGCAAGCGCGCCTCCCTCTTCCAGCTTGTTTTTAAAGAAAAGATACTGATCGTATTTTAAGCCCACCCCTCCCAGGATTATCATATCAGCCTCCGCCTGCAGCGCTATACGGGCAAGCAGCTCATTGTAAGGCTCACCGGAGACAGAAAATATTGGGAGTTTCTGGGAAACAACAAGAGAATTAAACACATCAATCATGGGGATATTTGTTCTTATCATTCTTTCAGGAATTATACGTTTTACAGGATTAACCGTAGGCCCTGAAATCTCAATTGTGCTCTCATTCAGACCGGGCCCTTTATCTCTCGGATTGCCGCTTCCGTCAAATACCCTTCCCAGCATATCATCGGAAAAGCCGACTTTCATCGGATGACCCAAAAATATCACCTGGTCATTTGTTGATATTCCCTTTCCCCCGGAAAAAACCTGCAGCGAAACCAGATCTTTCTCAACTTTTATAACCTGAGCCAGAGAGGTTCCCCTTCTGCTTCTTACCTCAGCAAGTTCCTCATAAGCCACCCCCTCGGCTTTTACCGTTATGACATTTCCGACTATGCTTAAAATTCTGCTATGAACCTTTCTCATTGTTTTTCCTCTTGTTTCTTTAATTCTTTGAGAAAACTGTCTATTTTCTTTTCCTGTTCTTTATATTCCCCGGAATCCTTCTCGGTATAATTCCAGTCGATAAAAAGCGCTCTCAGGCGGTTAAACATCTTTCTTGCCTCTTCCTTTTCTGAAAATTCAAATACCGTATTAAGAATATAATCAAGCTTGTCAAAGACGTATCTCTGCCTATCAACATCCGTAGCGGCGTCCTGGGGATTAAACCCGTTCTGCTGAAGATATACGGCATCAAGGAACTCCGCCTTTAAATATATCTGAAAATCATCAAGCGAGGTTCCCTCCTCTCCGATTACCTTCATCATCTGATTTACTTCATCTCCCTTTTTTAAAAAAGTTTTTGCGTTTTCTACTTTTTTCTCATCAAGAGGTGTGCTATACCGCGACCAGCTCTGAAGGGGGCCTACTGCCGGAAACTTCCGGGCATTAGCCCTTTCTTGAGACAAGCCGTGAAAAGCGCCCACAACCTTAAGTGTAGATTGAGTAACCGGCTCGTCAAAATTACCTCCCGCAGGAGAAACCGTTCCTCCAATTGTAAGGCTTCCCGTTTCATTAAACGGGAGCTGAAACTGCCCCGCCCTTTCATAGAACTCCGCAATTCTGGATTCCAGGTACGCGGGGTATGCTTCTTCCCCGGGTATTTCCTCCAGTCTACCGGATATCTCTCTCATAGCCTGGGCCCAGCGGGAAGTGGAATCAGCCAGAAGCAAAACATCCAGCCCCATCTGCCTGTAATACTCACCAAGAGTGGTGGCTGTATAAACAGAAGCCTCCCTTGCAGCCACAGGCATTGAGCTTGTGTTGCAGATTATAATTGTCCGCTCCATAAGCGAACGCCCAGTCCTGGGGTCTTCAAGCTCCGGAAACTCCCTGAGGGTTTCCACAACCTCCCCGGCTCTTTCTCCGCATGCTGCTATAATAACCACATCAATATCAGCATAACGGCTGATAAGCTGCTGAAGAACAGTTTTTCCCGAGCCGAAAGGACCGGGAATGCAGTAAGTCCCTCCTTTTGCCACCGGAAAAAAAGTATCAAGAATCCTCATTTTTGTAACAAGCGGTTCAGTCGGTGTGAATTTCTCAACATAATTTGAAATGGGTATTTTTACCGGCCATCTGAATGTCATCTTAACTTCTGTTTCATTACCGTTTTCATCTTCCAGCAAGGCAATCCGGTCTTTTATTTTGTAAGAGCCTTCCCCAGCCAGCTCTTTAACCTTTATGCTGTTAGAAGAAATTGAAAAGGGAACAAAAATATGATGCTTGAATATTCCTTCCTGTACATACCCCAGGGGCTCCCCGGGGGAAAGGTTTTTTCCTTCAAGGTTTTTCCCGGGAGTGAAGTCCCATTCTCTGCTGCTGTCGAGAGCATCGAGCTGCTTACCTCTAGGCAGAAAAACCCCAAACTCTTCTGCCAGATCATGAAGCGGGTTCTGCAGCCCGTCATATACCTGGCCAAGCAGTCCGGGCCCAAGCTCAACCGATATCATATCCCCCGAAAAATCCACCTTGTCTCCCACCCTTAAGCCTTTTGTGTCTTCAAAAACCTGCATGAAAGCGGTATTGCCGGTTATACGAATAACCTCGCACATCAAACTTTGATTTTCTGTTATTGCAAAGCCCACTTCATTCTGAGATGCGCTTTCTTCAAACTCAACTGTTATCATATTGCCGCTGATCGCAACTATTTTACCTGATTTGCTCATCTTTCACCTCTATAAGTTTGTTAAATTCTTCTTTTCCCTTTTCCTTGTTAAATTCACTCATCCTGCACAGTATCTGCAGCCTTAAAAAATAAGCGAATACTGCTTCCCGGCTGAAAACATGGCCGGCCGCAATATCTTCAATCATTTGCCAACGCAGAAAAAAAAGCTTCTTTTCTACTTCAAGCGGATTACCCTCAAGCAGATCTGCGCTCAAGACCAGTCTTGAACGATGCTCCTTTTTTTCCCCGCCCCTGCTTCTGCGATATTCGGCGAGCTCGCTCCTTAAACTTTGCTCAAAATCAAAATACCTTTTCAGCATGCCGTTCTCATGAGGCTCCCTCAAATTATCCAGTTCAGCCTCTCTGAGATTTTTGAGGTCTGAGAAACTCAGCCATTTGCCTGCCTCCTCCAGAAAACTATTTTTTGAAATATCAGGCTCTTCCCCGAAAGTTAGCTCCGGAAGCTGGGCAATCAGATAATAATATTTATCCATCCTTCTGCGCTGAAATCATTGAAGATAGTGATGGATTAAGAAATACCGCCAGAGCTTCGATAATGCCTTCGTCTGAAAAATCGTAATGAGTATCACTGCCTTCCACACCTATCTGAAAACCCTTATTGATTGCAAAAGAGCTTTTAATCACAAACTTTCTTTTAGCCTTATCCTTAACCCTGGAAAGAACCAATTTCTCCACTTTATCTTTTTCGTCCTCATTGACAAGAACCTCCAGGTTTTCCTCTTTCTTATCATTCCATCTGGTGATAAGATTGGATAAAATGTCAGCCAGAACCTGAGAATTCAGGGCTTCATCAACCTCCTGCTTTAAAATACTATCGAACATTTCCATGAGTTTTTCTCTGACTGAAAGTATCACATTCCTGGCAGCCTGCCTGACGGATTTTTCAGAGTTTACGCGAAACTCCTCAGCCTTTTTTTTACTTTCTTTTATTATATCTTCAGACTCTTTCTCAGCCTCCCGGATAATCTCTTCCTTCCTGCTGCGGGCTTCAGAGATAATTTTATCCGCTTCCTGGCGGGCCTCCTCCACCCCCTCCTTCTTTACCTTTTCTATTAAATTCTCAAGATTTACATCCATGCGTCCTCCTTTATTTGAATGTTAATTATAAATAAATAAAGAATATAATGCAAAAGAAATGTAACCTGAGAATCACTCCTCATCCGAAAACATACTTCCCATATAAACGATAACAAAAACAATAGGCGCAAAAAAGAATTCAGGGCTTTTGAAAACTCATTAGGGGCATCAGAAGAATTATAGATGAGCAAAATTAAAAACCAATCTCTCTGAAATGCTGTGGTCTTTAAAACAAAGCCCCCTCAAACAACGTTTGACACATAAGAACGAATTTTGTTTAATATACCAAAAAAAGAGGAGAATAAAATGAAAGAAGAACAAACACTGATTTTAATAAAGCCGGATGGGCTGCAAAAATCGCTTACTGGAAACATATTAACTAAACTTTCAGAGGCAAAACTATATATAGTAGGAGCAAAAGTTGTTAAAGTTTCTGACAAGCTGGCTTACACGCACTATAAACACCTGGCTAAAGAGCCTTTTTTTGATGAATTAACAAAATATATAAAAGGCGAATTACATGGAAAGAAATACCGCAGGGTGCTTGCCCTTGTATATAGAGGCGAAAAAGCAATAGCAAAAGTGAGAAATCTTGCCGGAGCCACAAACCCGGAAGAAGCCGAGCCTACAAGTATAAGGGGATCTTACGGCAGAATAACAACGGAAGGAGTATACGAAAACGTTATTCACGCTTCAAGCAGCACGGAAGAAGCCGAACGCGAAATAAAACTCTGGTTTTCGCCGGAAGAAATTGTTGAAAACATATACCCTGTAAAAGATAAAGGCGGAGAGAAGGTTTGGGAAACCACCTGCGAAGACACTCAAAAACCCGCATAAGTGTTTAAATCCATAAAGCCGAATAAAACCCTTAAATACTTTACCGAACACATAGAAACCGCAGAAAATGCCCTGCAGGAATTAAACAAAACCTATCAGGCCTATCTTGAAAATGAACACAAAAAAGCAAATGAGTTTTCATACAAGGCGCACATGATTGAAAAAGAAGCAGATCTGATAAGAAGACGAATAATAGAACATCTGCAAATGAGTTCTTATCTGCAGAATATTAGAAAAGACATAATCAAATACCTTGGAAAACAAGATAACATAGTAGACCGCACAGAATCGGCATGCGATTTTCTTATAACACAAAAACCTATCGTTCCTGAATGTTATAACGCAAACATACTTGCGGTAGCAAAGCTTACAAAAGAAGCGCTTGTTCCACTAAAAGAAGCTGTTATAGGTTTATTTACTGACTACTCCAAAATAAAAACTTCTATCAGAAAAGTTAATGATTATGAAGAAGAAATTGACGGTTATGAATGGCATCTGACAAAAAATATTTTCAACAACAAAAAACTTGAAACTGCTCAAAAAATACATTTAAAAGAACTTGTTTTTCATCTGACTTCAATCTCTGACGTAATTGAAAATGCTGCCGACTTACTTGACTCCATTGCTGTAAAAAAAATAATTTAACCAAACATACCTTTTTTATTTTTACAGCGTTTAAAAAGACTACACGGTATTTTTTAACATCCGGGATGTCATATTTCCTACGCAAGATGCAGGAAAAAGGGAGCTAAATCCATATTTTAGATAATCAGGAGAATCGCCTGTATTCAAACCGGCCTCTTTCCAGGACAAGAAATTCGCCCGGAAAATTGAATTCCGGCACGATATATATTTCACGCGTTTTTTTTTCCCACTTAAAGAATTTTTCATACTTCAAATGGGCGTGGCCGGCAACAACAGAATCATACCCATAATTTTTTATAACATTTTCAGCTCCTTCAGTAATCATTTCGGCTATTACCCGGTCCGCTGCCGCATTGTTTTTACCTATTTTTTTTATCTTATCAACCAGAGTAATCGCAGCGCCGGCTGGTAATCTTTTAAAAACAAAAAAAGAAACCGGAGATCTTATGAAAAACCTCCAAAGCTGGTACCATACATCCCTCTTTGCAAGACCGTCTCCATGCTCAAAAAACACATTCTTCTCACCTGACCTCAATACAGCGGATTTGCCCACATAATGCACACCTGAGTGTTTCTTGAAATAATCCCCTGCGGTGAAATCTCTGTTTCCATAAATAAAGTGAACCCGTCTGCCGCTTTTAGAAAAATTCTTTAACAGGCTCAGACCCGGATTGTATAATTGATCGGTCAGATTAGGGTGCTCAAACCAGTACATATACATATCCCCAAGTATGTAAAGATCACTGCATACAGGCTTTACCGATTCCAGAAATTTTTCTAAATCCCTGTAATCCTCTTTTTTACGGGAAATTTTAAGATGAAGGTCTGATGTTATTACTGAAGTCAATTCTATTTCGAATAACTGACTACTGCGCTTGTGACTTCTTCATAATCACGGAGCACTACGGAAAAGCCTACATCATTTTTCGAGAACACCATATATACATAGTCATCAGTTTCATAGGAATATTCACCATTCAATGAATAATTTTTCGGAAAGAATTTGTCCTGATAAAAATTTTTTATATTCTTCATACCCTCGGAAGTCTCATATACGAGGGTAATTATACCGCCACTTATGTCTGACTGCACATTTTCAGCATTAGAATAAATATAATCCCGGTTAATATCGATAGACTCTTCCGGAATTTCATATTCATTATGATGATGTAAAACGTGCTCTTGCTCAATAGATATGATTTTGCTTATAAAATTCTCATCAGCACCTTCTATAAAGAATATATATATCAACCCCGCAATAACAAAGAGTATCAGTAAAATCGGAAACCAGGACTTTTTCTTTTTCTTTATCTTTATATTTTTCACAGGCTTCTTATCCGAAAACGTACCAGGCGCTTCGTAATCCGGGATATCATCTTCATCAATTTCTGAGAAAACGCCTCCCCCTCTTTGACTTTTTCCTTTACTGTCAATCCCTTTGGCTTTTTTCACTCCAGGTTCATCGGATCTCTCGACAAATTCCGCCCCCTCTTCATCTCCCAAATCTACTGTTTCTTCACTGTCCTTGTCTTTGAAGTTAACCCCCTCTTCGAAATCATCATCCAACATTTCAACCCCCTGTTCGTCTCCGGTAAGATTCTTTTCAAAGTCTAATTCATTTAACCCCTCATCATCCAAATCAACATTAAGACCCTCAAGCTCATCATCCAATTCTTTTTCCAAAGAAGATATATCCCTTTGAGCAGAATCATCGTCACTGTTTTTTACGAGTTCTTCTTCATTAATATCTAAATCGACTTCATTTTGTTCGTCAAAATCAAGAGGATTTTTTTCCTCACTGACCGATTCGGTTTTTTCTTCTTTTGTTATTTCTGTCTCTTCCTTTTCCCCCTCCAACTCTAAATTTTCTTTTCCAAATATCCCATTATCTGTTTTTTTCCTACCTTCTGACGAAGACTCGACGCTTTTTCCTTCCGTCTCTGTATATTTTGTGTCATCTTCTTTAATTTCTCCGCTTGCCTCAGTTTCCTGTATTTCCTGCGCATCTTTTTGTGACACTCCAGAAGCCGGCTTTTCTTCCACGCCATCCCCGGGAGAATCTACACCGAGATCACTAAAATCCATCTCGTCAAGATCTATCTCTTCCTCTGCTTCTTTTGCCGCAGGTTCAGAGATGCCGGGGGCTTCTGCTTTCTCCCGGCTCTTTTCAGGCTTTTCTTCCTGCAGTTCAAATTTGTCGAGGTCTATCTCTTTATCCCCCCCTGAAATCCCGGAACTCTCTTCCTTTTTCTCACCGGGCCCTTCTGCCCCCATCTCCGGTGTTTCCCCCGCCGGAACGTCTTTCTCTTTTTCACCTGACACACCCGTAACCCCAGAAGCCGGCTTTTCTTCCACGCCATCCCCGGGAGAATCTACACCGGGATCACTAAAATCCATCTCGTCAAGATCTATCTCTTCCTCTGCTTCTTTTGCCGCAGGTTCAGAGATGCCGGGGGTTTCTGCTTTCTCCCGGCTCTTTTCATGCTTTTCTTCTTGCTCCTCAACACCACCGGGAATTTCGGCTTTCTCATTGTCCTTTGTCGGCTTTTTTTCTTCAATTTCAAATTGATCGAGGTCTATCTCTTTAACTTCCCCGGAATCACCGGAACTCTCTTGCTTTTTTTCACCGGGCCCTTCTGCCCCCATCTCCGGCGTTTCCCCTGCCGGGACGCCTTTTTCTTTTTCACCTGTCGCATCAGTAACTTCAGGAACCTGCTTTTCTTCCGCACCATCTCCGGGAGAATCTACACCGGGATCACTAAAATCCATCTCGTCAAGATCTATCTCTTCCCCTGCCGCAGTTTCAGAGATGCCAGGGGCTTCTGCTTTCTCCCGGCCCTTTTCAGGCTTTTCTTCTTCAATTTCAAATTGATCAAGGTCTATCTCTTTAACTTCCCCGGAATCAACGGGCCCTTCTGCCCCCATCTCCGGTGTTTCCCCCGCCGGAACGTCTTTTTCTTTTTCACCTGACGCATCAGTAACTTCCGAATCCGGCTTTTCTTCTGTCTCATCAGCTGATGACACAATCCCTAAATCGTCCAGATCTATATCATCCAGGCTTATTTGTTTCTCACTTTCCGCAGCATCTCCTATGCTCGCTTCTTTTTGTTCCGCAGAGTCTTCTTCCTCTCCGGTCGCATCAGTAATTTCAGAAGCTTCCTTTTCTCCTTCCTCATCACCTGGTGGCCCAATCCCTAAATCGTCCAGGTCTATATCATCCAGGCTTATTTCTTTCTCACTCCCTGCAGCATTTTCTATACTCGCTTCTTTGGTTTCTGAAGAATCTTCTGCCTCTTTTTCTTCCTCTCCGGCAGCATCAGTGATTTCGGAAACCGGCTTTTCTTTTTCTCTCCCAGCTGAATACTCCAGCCCCATATCATCTATATCTGTACTGCCCGAATCATAAGAAATTTTCTCATCACCGGATTCTTCTTTCTTTTCTTTACTATCACCCGCTTTACTGATTTCTTCCTTGGAAGCATCCTTAAATTCTATGCCTTCCTTTGGCCTAAACTCTTTTTCTTCGTTGCCGGGTTCACTCTTTTCTTCTTCCAAAACAAACTCATCCAGATCTATTTCTCCCTTATGGCTTTCCCCGCTTCTTCCATGTTCGAGATTAATTTCATCTGCATTGTTTTGATCAGGATGTCCCTCTTCGTCTATTTGCGAAGCGGCTTTCTCTTCTCTGATAAGTTCTTCAAGATCAAGCTCTTCTACTTTCTCTACAAAACTGGTTGATGTTATATCATCATAACCTTTTTCTTTATATTCTTCAGTAACTTTTTTAGGTTCAGAGGAACCCACCTCACCTTCAGGCTGAATATTTTCAACGCTTTTTTCTTGAACTTTCCCGTTTATTGTAGGCCTCTTACCAGTTGACTGGCTCTGTTTCGATACAGACTCATTTTCATTTCTTTCTTTTTTTAAGTCAGGCTCTGAGGCAGCATTTTTGTGTTTATTTTTATTTTCCGGTTTGATCTGTTCTTGACTGGAACCGGCTTCCCTCATTGTTTTTTCTTCCTCTTTTACAAGCCGCTTCCCGCTATCATCATCTCCGGCAGCATCTTCTGTGTCGGAAGCTTCCTTTTCTTCCTTTTGAACTGACCCGGCCTGCTCTGAATAGGATTCTTCTGTCAATTCATCACCGTGGTCATAACCTTTTTCTTTATCAGCGCCAGTTTTTTCCTTATTCTCTTTCCGGGGTTCTTCAACTGAAGTTGAATCCTTTATATCTTTTTTTTCCTCTGAACTACTTAAATCCTCAGTATCAGAAAGGAAAGAAACTCCCTCGAGATCCGTTACTGCCCTGTCCCCTTCTTCAGATTTATATTCATCCTCATAATCTTCTTCTTCATAAATACCATCCTGCTGGTTCTGCTGAGAAAAATCCGGCTTGTCAACAGTTTCCTCATATTCATCTTTTTGAATGTTTTCGGATCGGGTTTCTTCAGAAGCTGAAGAATAATCTTTATTTTTTTCAGAGCTGTCCTTTCTCTTTTTCTTTTTTTTACTGCTTTTTAAAAACTCTTTCCTGACATCTTCAGAAAAAGTAAGCCCTTCGATAACAGTTTCATCTTCGCTTATATCGCTGAATTCATCTCCAAAATCCTGTGGCGGGGTCTTTTCTTTCAGCCTCTCATAATCTTCTAATCTTTTTTCCCCCTCATCATTATCGTCCGGGATTACAGTATCTTCTTCATCTGTATCATCATATTCTTTAAATTTATCATCAGAGTCTATCCCCTGATAATCATTTAGAACATAATCTTCGTCTTTTTCTTTAGGAGAAGAAATTCCCTCGATAACAGTTTCTTCATTTTCAGTATCTTCGCTGATTTCACCTAAAGACTCCGCAATCTCTTCTATATCGGGCTTATCTCGATTATGCCTTTTGCCTTTGTTACTGTCTTTATCTTTAGCCATATAAACTCCTCTGCAAATTTAATAAATGCTAATATATAAACAAAGTAATGTCAACATAAAAATAAAAACCACTAGTATATGCGGAAATGGCTTTTATTAATAATTATTATAAATTGTGAAATTTTATCAATATGTAAATTACACCTACGTATTATAAACTAACATATTGGAAAAAGGGCTTAAAGACTATTTTGTGCATATTATATCTGCTATTTTTTCAAAATCATCCATTGAATAAAAGTCAATTTCAATAGCGCCGCTTATTTTTTTTCCGCTGGCATTTTTCATTTTAATATTCACTTTAGTACCCAGGCTCTTTTCCATTTTATTTTCCATATCCTTGACTTCAGGGCTTTTATCAACATCGGACTTTTTCTTTCTCTTTTTTGCATTCCCGCTTTTTCTGCCTGCAAGCCTCTCTGCCTCCCTCACTGTAAGTTTTTCTCTTACTATTTTTAATGCCAGAGCTTTTCTTTTTTTGGGATTATCTATCTGCAGAAGGGCCCTTGCATGCCCTGACGTAAGTTTTCCTTCCTTAATTAACTCAATCAAGTCTTTTGGAAGCGTCAGAATTCGTAATGTATTGGCCACTGTGGGTCTGCTTTTACCTACTTTTTCAGATATCTCTTCCTGAGTCATTGAAAATTCTTTAACCATTCTTCTGTATGCCACAGCCTCCTCAACAGGAGATAGGTCTTCTCTTTGTATGTTTTCTATCAAGGAAACAACCAGCGCTTCCTCTTCAGAGACATCCCTTACAATGCAGGGTATTCTACGCAACCCTGCCTTTTTGGCTGCTCTCAATCTTCTTTCTCCGGCAATAAGCATATATTTTCCCTCTTTATGTGTAACCAGAAGCGGCTGTACAATTCCCTGCTCCCTTATTGTTTCAGATAGTTCCTCTATTTTGCTGCTGTTGAAATCGGATCTCATCTGATATTTATTGGGCACTATTTCATTTACACTGACATCTTGCACACTGCTTCCCTGTTGTTCCGGGATTAGTGAGTCCAATCCTTTACCAAGCACTTTTCTCATTTTATTTTCTCCCTTTTTATTTATATATTATCACTTAAAAACTCATCAGCCAATTCTTTATAAGCCTTTGCTCCCGTAGATACCGGATCATACTCTACTATCGGCTTTCCGAAACTTGGCGCCTCAGCCAGGCGTATATTTCTGGGGATAACTGTGTTGTAAACTGCCGCCTTAAAGTGTTTCTTAACCTCTTCCATTACCTGAAATGAAAGGCTTGTCCTTCTATCCATCATCGTAAGCAGGACTCCCTCTATCTCTAATTCCGGATTCAAGCCTTTTTTTATTTTCGAAAGCGTAGACACCAGCTGCCCCAGGCCCTCAAGAGCATAATATTCACACTGAATTGGGATCAGTGCCGAATTGCTGGCGGTAAGCGAATTTACTGTCAGCAAATCCAATGAAGGCGGCGAATCAACAATTATAAACCTGTATTTTTCTCTAAGATTATCAACAATTTTTTTTAATATGAATTCTCTACCGTTAATTTCAACCAGTTCAATTTTAGCGCCACTTAAATTCATATGGGCCGGCATAATATCCAGCATATCCACGCTTGTTGGTTTTATCACCTCTTCGGGTACGGCGTTTCCCATTATGACCTCGTATACAGATTTTTCGGAATCATTCTTTTCATAACCCAATCCCTGTGTGGCATTTGCCTGCCCATCCATATCAATAAGCAACACATTATGCTTTTCGAGCGCCAGGCCGGCAGCCAGGTTTACTGCTGTTGTGGTTTTTCCCACGCCCCCTTTTTGATTTGTTATCGCGACAACTTTACTTTCCATAAAATCTATGTTAGTTAAATAAAATTATCTTTGCAAGAATTAAAGTGATTTTTTAGAAGACTTTTTTATTTTTTTCCAATTGCGGGGATAAACTCCGGGAGTCATCTTTATTTTTCTTAACAGAATATAATTTTTTTCATTTTTCAAAACCCGCCCCCCCAACTCTTCAATGAAATAATGGTATTTTTTTATTTCAGACTTAACTTTCTCACCAACCTGGGCAAAGAAAGTGCCTTGTTCTTCGAGAAGAGGAAAAACAAGTTCAAGTGAAATCCTGAAAGGCGCAACTGCCCGGCATGTTGCAAATTCGAAGCGCCCCCTAAGCTCACCCCTTCCGGCAGACTCCGCTCTTTTTGACACGACTTTAACATTTTCAAGCTTAATCTTTCTCTTTACCATATTAAGAAAACTGACCCTTGCCTTTCGCGGCTCAATTAAAGTTACATCTTTTTCAGGAAACATAATCGCTATAACCAGTCCGGGGAATCCGTTTCCCGACCCTACATCAACACCTTTGATACCACAAATATCAATCGCAAGATCCATAGATGGAATGATATGATTCAATTCAAGGTCTTCTTTATCACAGTTGCCTGTGATATTGCGCACCTTGTTTTCTCTTAGTATTAAATCCCTATATAGCTTGAGCTGTTCAATTTTATTTTTTTTTGAAGGAATCTCTTTTTCCACCCAGCCCGAAAGTGTCATTTTATATTTTTTTCGAAATGCCGTAAGCAGCACTTTCACCGGCAGTTATACAGTAATCAAGCTTATTGAAATCTGCCCAATATATGCCTTTAACCGGGGGAGATATAACAAGATCTGCATTTTTAATAATCCTTTTATGGAGCTCTCTGCCTGTTACTCTTGATGCCCTTGCAAATATTTCCAGACCGCTTTTAAACTCTTCAACCCTTTCAATATAAGAAGATACATCAATTCCTATAACATACCTGGCCCCCATATCCCTTACCTCTTCAACAGGAACAAGGCTTACACTACCGCCGTCAGTAAGCATCTGTCCGCCGTTCTTCATCGGTTCAATGACACCAGGAATAGATATGCTTCCCATTACAGCAGTTCTTAAGCTGCCACTTTCACATACGACCTTTTCCGCACTTGCAATATCCGTACATATACAGGAATAAGGAAGGGGCATGTCTTCTATATTGATGTCCGGCAGAAGATAATCTACAACCGGCCTTATGTGTTTTCCCTCAATTATACTTTTATCCGCAACAATGCGCTTAAACATATATATCTGGCTGTAGTATTTCTGAAACTTCTCTATTATTTTACTTCCTCTTTCATCAGGAGATGATTTAATCCTGCGGGTGAACTCGTCCCTCATTCTTTTAAATGCGCTTGATGATACGAGTTTTCTTATCTGCTCCTCAACCTTATCCGCACTCTGGTAAAGAGAATACAAGGCCCCGGAGATGGCACCCATACTTGTTCCGGAAATATACCCTATTTTCAACCTCCGGTTTTCAAGATGCCTGAGAACCCCTATGCTTGATAGGGATCTGACCCCTCCTCCCCCTATAGCAACACCAGTTTTTCTTTTTTTAGAAAATATCATAACTGTTTCACGTGAAACATTTTACCCTGATTGTTTCACGTGAAACAATTTCTCCAGAGCTTCCCTGCTTTTTATATTGGATCCTTTTGTTTTCTTTCCACTACGCACCTCATGCACCATGGGTAGTTCGCCTTTCGATAAAAATCTGCATCTATCCCATTGTACATTTCCTTCCCCTGCGGAAAGATGCTCATCTTTATACCCCCGGTTGTCACTGACATGAACTCGTTTTATTCTATTGCCAAACAACTCCTGAATTTTTTCGTTTCTCCAGTTTATGTTTGCATGCCCTGTGTCATAACATATTCCTACATCCAGCTTTTCGATTAATCTCTTAAAATATCTGATGTCTCTGTCTATATCCTGTTCTGCAATTGCAATATTCTCAATTAATATTTCAATGTTTTCAACTGCCATAGACTCTTTGATTTCTTTCAGGCTGTTGTATGTAATCTTTTTTACCTCATCTATAACTCTTTTTTCAGCTACAGGCGCCTTCCCCGGGTGTACTGCTATACTTTTTATACCCAGTTCCCTGCACCATCTTGCGGTTTTCTTAATCTGCCTTATTGATTCTTTTCTTATTCCCGGGTTTACGCAAGATATGTTGATGCCGTATATCGGCGCGTGCGCTGTGTATTTTATCCTGTTTTGTTTTTCAGCATACATCTTTATCATTTTCTTATCTATTTCATCAACATGGAAATAGGGAACATCAAACCATATCTCAATACCATCATAGTTTTTATCCAGGGCCCATTGTAGTATTTTTTCAGGGTTCATCAGCATAGAAAAATTTGACATCGCTACATAGTGTTTCATTTTCCTATGCAGAACCTTTCGAATATTCTGTCCAGCGTTCTTTCATTAACGGTGGAACCGTCAATATTTCCTAAAGCTGATAATGCGGATGTTATTTCATAAGAGGCAACAACGAATTCGCCGTCTTTGATATTTTTTTCAGCTTCCCTTAATTCTTTTTCAGCTCTAAAAAGTGAATTTCTCTGTCTGGCTGTAATCATTGCTCTGTCCGTATCGTATTCGCTTAATTTTTCACCTATCCTTTTTTTTAATTTTTCAAACCCTTCCTTTGTCATGCATGATGTGTTTACTTCCTCTATACCGGAGTAAAATTCACTGCCCCCCTTTACTCTTTTTCTTATATCGCTTTTATTTACTACCGGAATAAATCTGTCTTCATTGCATAATTTCTTTATTTTGTAATCTTCTTCCTGGATTCCTTTTTCAGCGTCTATTATATACAGCACGACATCTGCATTTTTTATTTCTCTCTTTGACTTTTCCGAGGCCATTTTATAAATTTCATCCGGCACTTCAACACCAATTCCCGCTGTGTCGATTAACTTTACCAAAAAACCGTTTAATATTAACTCGCCCTCAACAACATCCCTCGTTGTACCAGGATGGCTGCTTATAATGTTTTTTGAGCTTTTCAGAAGTGAGTTAAAAACTGAAGATTTCCCCGCATTGGGCTTTCCGCATATAACCACTCTGAAACCCTGCCCCAGCCTTTCATCGCTTGGAGCTTCATCGGCTTCCTTCTTTATCTTTTCTGTCAGCTTTTTTAATCTTTTTTGTATCTCTGATATTCCAGCGGGGTCGATTTCTTCTGTTTCGCCCCACTCAATAGAAGCATCTACTTCAGTCTTTATCTGGCTGGCTTCCTCTGCATAGATTTTTATTTTATCAGAAATTCTTCCATCATGCATTTTCAGCGCTTCCTCCAATGATCTTTCAGAGTTCGCATCTATAATGCTGTTCACCGCCTCCGCCCTTGCCAGATCCATCTTGCCATTTATAAATGCCCGCATTGTAAACTCACCCGGATTTGCCGGACGCGCCCCGTTTTTTAATAATGATTCTAAAATTCTGGAGGTTACGTAATTGCCGCCATGGCATGTTATTTCTACTGTGTCCTCACCGGTATAGCTTTTGGGAGATTTCATGGTTGATATAAGCACAGTATCTATTTTTTTAGAATTATCTTTTATGTTTCCGTAGTATAATCTGTGAGACTTGAAGTTTTTGAATTTTCTTTCTTTTCTGAAAAAAATTTCTCCCGCAATTTCCCAACTTTCTCTACCGCTCATTCTAACTATTGCTAGCGCCCCTTTTCCGGGTGGAGTTGCCGTGGCGGCTATTGTATCATGCGGATTGTACATGTTTATTCCAAACTGCGGAATTTTTATATTCTTTTACTTTTTCTTTACCACCACTCTTCTTTCGTCTCCCCGGCCTTTACTTTCCGTGTTCACACCTTCAATTTGATTTGCCTGTCTGTGAACCGCCTTTCTTTCTTCACGGTCCATTGGATCCAGCTCAACCGGTTTTCCTTTTTTTTTGACTTTTGACACAGCCTCTTTCAGTTTTTCCCTTGCGCTGTTCTTTTTTCTTTTTCTGTAATCAGCAATGTCTATATAAACATCTATTCTGCTGTCCGGGTCCTTTTTCATCATCAAATTCACAAGATAATTAACGGCTTTTAAATTACCCCCTTTTCGCCCGATAAGCAGCGCCTGATTAGCGCTCTCCAGTGATACCTGTATAACGTTACCGGATTTCCTGGATTTTACTTTTACTTTTTCATCTATTTCTTTTGCCAGCAATAATGTTAAATCCCTTGCCTTATTGACCGCTTTTTCCCATTTAATCCCCTGCTTGTGTCCCTTTATTTTTATCTTAACTCTTGCCGGAACGGACCCCATCAGGCCAAATAGCCCCGCCTTTCCTTCTTCAAGCACCTTGATGCTGGCTTCTTCCTTCCGTATATCTAAATCTTTTAATCCCTTGTTTATAGCGTTTTCAACATTTTTACCTTTATATTCTTTTTCCATTTTTTTCCTCCCTTTTATGTCTTTTTTCCTAAAGTAGATTGAGAAATAAACATGAATATACTATTTATGAGAATGTACAGATTGAGTCCTGAGGCAAAATTCATTCCCACTATTATAAAAATTAGAGGCATCATATAGCTCATTGCCTTTTGGGGCCCCTCTGACGCCCCCATTGCCTTCTGCTGCAGAAACATGGCGCCACCTACAAGAAAAGGCAGCGGTCCCGCATTTCCTATGAGAGGTATTTCCCTTACCAGAGGGATAACTGAAAATAAATCATCCACTCCGGCCAGATCCCGCATCCATAAAAATCTTTCAAACCTTAACTCCACTGAGCTTCTCAGCATGGTAAAGAGGCTGAAGAATATCGGAAGCTGCACGAGCATGGGCAAACATCCACCAAGCGGGTTGATATTGTGCTTTTTATAAAGCATCATGATTTCCTGGTTCATCCGCTGCGGGTCGCTTTTGTATTTCTCTCTTATCTTTTTCATCTTAGGCTGCAGTTCCCTCTGAGCCCTCATGGCCTTATAGCTTTTTTTGCTTAAGGGGAATAATACCACCTGTAGAAGAAGTGTCATTATCAATATTGCTACACCGTAATTCCCGAATATAGATTCAAGCCATATAAGAAGATTAAGAAAAAACCTGCTTAAAAAGCCGAATATACCGAATGAAAAAACATCTCTGAAATCACTGTTCATAGCAGTAAGTTCTTTATAGTTTTTCAAGCCTCCGTAAAGCTTCTGTGTGAATTCATAGTTTTCTTCAGCCGGAATTACAATATTTCCGGCGAGCTCAATTGAAGGATATTCTCCGCCACTGCCTCTTCCGCATCCAAACCTGCTTCCTTCAGTTTGTTCAACCACAGCCGTATTCAAAGATTCATGCACATCCTTAAATATTGCAATAAAATACCTGTTTAAAATGCCGGCCCATCCAATACTTCCTTCGTAGTTTCCGCTTTCAGGCCCTTTCTTTACTTCACCGTCAATTCTTAAAAACACACTGTTGTCGCTTATATTTTCTTCCTCATCAATATTCTTAGCCCCTCTAATGCCGGCATACCACCCCTGAGATAATTCAAAAACTGAATCTTCTGTATTTATATTATTTATGCTGTTGATTATTTTAACTCGGTTGTTGTCAATGATTTCATATGTTCTCTTTATGTCCATACCATTATATTCTGCACGCGCCTGCAACTTATCGCCCTCCCTGTTTAGCTGCCAGTTAGATACATTTTTAAAAGCCATTGGAAAAGGCGGAGTGTCCTTTACTACAAGATTTATCCTGCTTCCGTCTTTATCCTCCATTTTAACCCTGGACAAACCGGCATATGCAGAACTAATTCCTATTTCCAGGGTACCTCTCCTGAGAGATTTTTCTTCGTACTCCTCTTTATATCTTATATGCTCTTGCGTATCAGGAGTCTTTTCCTCTTCCGGCGCATAAGCTTGTTCATAGTCTTCAACCTCTTTTGCCACTTCTTCAGGATGTTCTTCTCTCTCTGGAACCACAGGTTCCTGAAACCTCTGGAATATTATCAGTATTGCTATTGAAATTATTATTGCTGTTATTAATCTTTTTTCCATGTTTTCACCTTACGGGATCATATCCGCCGGGGTTAAACGGGTTGCACCTTATAATTCGGTAAACACCTGTTACACACCCTCGAAATAATCCTTTTTTTTCTAATGCCTTTATGAAATAATCAGAACAGCTGGGATAAAACCTGCATCTTTTACTTAATAAAGGAGATATCGCTGCTTTGTAGATTTTAATATTTAAAATAATTATTTTTTTTATAGTAATTTCCATCACTTTACTACCTGAGCTTCTGTCCATAGTTTATTCAAAATTTCCTTTATTGTTCCATAATTATATTCTGAACTTCCCTTTTTATAAATTATTACCATGTTGTAATTTGCTAATTTACACTTTTGTTTTCTGAATATTTCTCTTGTCCTTCTTTTTAACTTATTTCTCTTATTGCTTTTTCCTGTTCTTTTCCCTGCAATTACAGTGATCCTGGGTCTGCTGCTTTCTTTAATGTACATTACTACATTCTTTATCCGAAATCTACTACCGGTGTATATTACCTGCCTAATTTCTTTTGATAGTCTGTCGTCATGTGTAAATTTCTGGTTCAAAATTTATACAGAAAGCTTTTTTCTACCCTTCTTTCTTCTGTTATTTATGGTTTTTCTTCCAGATTTTTTCTTCATTCTGTTTCTAAAACCGTGTTTTCTTTTTCTTTTCCTTTTTTTTGGCTGATATGTTCTTTTCATTTATACCTCCTAATTACGAATATATCTTTTATAACAAAAATTTTATTTATTATATGCAAAGATATCAAATAATTCAAATCCTTGACTTCCATATGCTTATTTTATATTATAAATTTTACGAAGAAATTTACTATAATACTCTTTTATAATAGTATAAATTTTTAATTATTAACATGTTAATAACTTGTGGAAAAATAAGGTATATTTTTTAAATGAATGATAACCCTCAGACAATATGGAATAAGGCAACTGAAAAAATTAAATCAGATTTTCCTCCCGCAACATTTAAACTATGGTTTGGGCAGTCCAGGCCCCTTAGAATATCTGATTCGGTTTTAATTATTGAACTTCCCAATAAGCACTTTCGGGATTGGATGGAAAAGCATCTTGACCTTATTAATAAGGCTTTATCAGAGGTTTCTGATTCAAATAACTTATGTGTTGACTTCGAAATCAGGCATGATTCACTTGATTGTAATCAGGAAGAAAAAAATGAAATACCCGAGCCTGTTTATGAGCCTGAAAGTGAAACAGTATTTCCGGGGACTGACCTTAATCCCAGGTATACGTTTGATACTTTTGTCGTAGGAGCTGCAAACAGGTTTGCGCAGGCAGCTTCTGAAGCTGTAGCCACAGACCCCGGCACCAGATACAACCCTCTTTTTATTTACGGGGGAGTGGGCCTGGGAAAAACCCATCTTCTTCATGCAATTGGGCATAAAATAAAATCAAAGACCCCCAAAAAAAGGGTGCTGTATCTTACATGTGAAAAATTTACCCAGGAATTTATTGACAGCCTCAGAAATAACAAAACACACGAATTTAACAAAAAATATAATAACGTTTCGGTTCTTCTTCTGGATGACATTCAGTTTATTGAAAACAAAGAAAGAACACAGGAAGAGTTTTTTCACATATTTAATACCCTTTACGAGTCTCAAAGACAGGTTGTTATTTCCTCTGACAAACCTCCGGATAAGATAAAAACTCTTGAAGAGCGTTTACGATCCAGGTTTCAGTGGGGTGTTATATCAGACATTCAGCCTCCAGACCTAGAAACAAGAATAGCAATTTTAAAAACTAAGGCTGAAAGAGAAAACCTTGATGTTCCTGACGATGTTCTTTTATTTATAGCTACAAATATTAAAGATAATATTCGTAAGCTTGAAGGTTCTTTAATAAGGATTTACGCTTTTTCCTCATTAACAGGCAGCGATGTAACTGTTGATAACGCCAGGGAAATATTAAAGGATATTATCTCAAAGGATTCTTCAAAATCCCCGATTTCCATTGACAAAATTCAACAGGAAGTATCCAAACATTATCGTATTAATGTTAAAGAGCTGAAAAGCAAAAAAAGAACAAAAAACATCGTTTTCCCCAGACATCTTGCTATGTATTTATCCCGTAAGATGACTGAAAAATCTACTACAGAAATCGGCAGGGATTTTGGAAACAGAGATCATACTACCGTACTTTATGCCTGTCAGATAATCCGAAAAAAAATTGAAGATGATCCATATTTTAGTACACTTGTCAACAGGATTATTAACAAGATTAAAGCTAACTGCTGATTTTATACTTATGTTTGACTTGTTAATTAAATTTAATTGTTTTTAACAGATTTTTAAATGGAGGTTTTATGACTAATTTTTAAAGTTATTCACAGAATTAACAGTAGTTATATCAATAACTACAATAATTTGATATATTCATTATTATAGTCGTTGTTAAAAAAAGGAGGATACCATGAAACTAAAACTAAAAACAGATGAATTTTCCAATTTATTAAAAACAGTACTTCCCGCGGTCTCATCGAGAAGCACTTTACCGGCCCTGTCACATTTTTTAATTGAGGCAAAAGACAGCATTTTAAAAATTTATGCTACTGATCTTGAAATCGGAATTTCTTCATCAATTGAAACTGATGTTGAAAAAGAAGGTTCCTGTACAACTCCTGCCAGAAACCTTACAGATATGGTTAATGCGCTGGATTCAGAAAAATTTTCTTTTAAAAAAGTAACTGATTCTCATTATGAAGTTTCTTCAGATAAAGGAGATACTACATATACTATTGTCACTGGAGAAAAAGAAGAATTCCCTGTTGTTCCTGAAGTTAAAGGGGACAATTTTATTGAAATTGATGCAGAACTCTTTAAAGATGCCATTGATAAAACAATTTTTTCTGTATCAAAGGATGAGTCAAGATATGTTCTTTGCGGAGCTTTTTTTGAAGTTAATGGTGATTCTTTTAAAATGGTTGCTACTGACGGCAGAAGACTTTCATTTTACAAAGATAAGGTTATTAAAAAAACAGATGAATTCAGCGCTATTATACCCACTAAGGCAATTAATGTTATTGAAAGGGCTATTTCATCCAGCGGGGAAGATAAAATACGAATAAGTAAAGATTCCGGTGAAAATCAAATATATTTTATTTTGGGAAATACGGTTATATACTCCAGAATGATTGAGGGAGATTATCCTAATTACTCCCAGGTTATCCCGGATAACCCAACAAAAGAAATAGTTGTTGATAACTCACTGCTTCTTAATGCAACAAAAAAAATGCTTGCTGTTACTACTGAAAGGGCTATTGCAGTTGAGTACAAATTCAGCAATAATAAAGCGGTTGTATCGGTAAATACAGAAACGGGAAGCGGCAAGAGCACAATTGAGGTTGACTATGATGGTGATGAAATTGATATTGCATTTAATCCCGATTTTATGATTAGTAATTTAAAATCAATAAGAGGAGATAAAATTAAACTGGGTCTTACATCTTCAATAAACCCGGGAAAGATAACCTCTGAATCCGATGATGAAAATTACATTGGGGTTATAATGCCGATGAGACCTTAATTTGTATTTGGAAAAAATTAAATTAGTTAATTTCAGGAATCATAAAAATAAAAATTTTGAGTTTGACAAAAAGGCAAATTTGGTTGTCGGAGAGAACGGCACCGGGAAGACAAATTTACTTGAATCTATTTTTTTTGCCTCCACTACCACTTCGCATAGAACCGCAAAATGCAGTGAAATAGTGATGAAGGGCGAGAAAAATTGTGCAGTAATTGCCGAAGCGGTGGATAGCTTAGGGAAATTTAACATAAAAATGATTTATAAATATGGAGGAGGCATATCGGAAGAGATTAACTCCTCCCGCGCTTCGTCAAAACAGGTTCTGGAAAAATTCCCTGTTATTATGTTTTCCCCTGATGACATTGAAACTATTAAAGGGCCTCCTTCGGGTATAAGGCGCATGGTTAATATAAATATATCACAGGTTAACACAGGGTACATAAACTCCCTAATTCGATACAGAAAGGCCTTGAAAGAAAGAAATGCATCCCTGAAAGCGGAAGCTGCCGTAACAGAAATTAGCGCCTGGACAGATCTTTTAAAAAAATATGGCAGTTTAATTTTGGAAAACAGGAAAGTTTTTACAGAAAAACTGAATAAAGTAATGCATTATGAATCATCACGGATTGGAGAAAATATATATTTGCTTGAGTACGACCCGTCTAATTATAAAGGTGACGAAAGCGTAAAGAAAGACAGGGAAAGGGGATATACAACCTGGGGTCCTCACAGAGATAGATTTTCTTTTTGTAAAAACGGCGAAAGCCTGAGCCTGATGGGGTCAAGAGGTGAGCTAAGAATGGCTGCTGTTGTTTACAGGCTTGCGGTTTGGAGTTTAATCAGAGAAAAAAGAGAAAAAAACCCGATTTTTCTTATGGATGACGTTTTTAGCGAGTTGGACGAAACCAACAGGAAGAGGATAGGCAGGAAAATAGGGGAATCGCAAACCATTTTAACCTCTACAGATATGCCCCACGAGGTTGGGGAAAGTATTGAGGTTATCAGGTTATGAACAGGTGGAAAAAGGCCGACACAATGCTTGATGGTATTATTTCCAGGTTTAAGCCTGTGAAAGATGATATATCACGGGCATGGGAGAAAACAGGAAAAGAAAGCCGGAAAGCGGAAGTTATAACTTTTAAGAACGGAAGGCTTTATCTTAATGTAAAAAACAGCGTCTATCTGCAGGAACTTTCATATAAAAAAGATATGCTTATAAGGACTATAAATGATAAAATTGAAGGTGAAAAAAAAGTTAAAGATATCAGTTTCAGGCTGGGAGGAGATATTTAAATGGCTAAAAAAGATCAGTATTCATCAAGGAATATAAAAGTACTGGAGGGTCTAAAAGCGGTAAGAAAAAGACCGGCCATGTACATAGGAACAACCGGTGAAGAAGGGCTAAATCACCTGGTTTATGAGGTTGTGGACAACAGTATTGACGAGGTGCTTGCGGGTTACGCCAGCAATATAAACGTTGTGCTCAAAGCAGACGGAAGTGTTCAAATAGATGATGACGGGCGCGGAATACCCGTGGATAACCACAGTAAATATAATTTGCCGGCTGTAGAGGTTATTATGACAAAACTCCATGCCGGTGGGAAATTTGATGATAAGGTTTATAAAGTTTCAGGCGGTTTGCATGGCGTAGGTGTTTCTGTTGTCAACGCCCTTTCTCTGTGGCTGGAGGTAGAGGTTCATAAAAACAATAAAAGGTATTATCAGCGATATGAAAAGGGAACCCCGGTAACAAAACTGGAAGTGAGAGGAGAAACTACAGATAAGGGTACTACGGTTACATTTATGCCGGACCCTGAAATATTCACAGAAACAACTGAGTTCAACTTTGACACAATATCAAACAGGCTCAGGGAGCTTGCCTTTTTAAACGGGGGCGCAAATATAAGCATAATTGATGAGAAGGAAGATCAGACACATACCTTTTCCTATAAAGGAGGTATTGTGTCTTTTGTGAAATATTTAAACAGGGGAAAGGAACCCCTGCATGAAGAACCAATATATTTTCAAAAAGAAGAAAATGGAATTAAGGTGGAGATTGCAATGGAATACAACAGCGGCTATTCCGGAAGTATATTTTCCTTTGCAAATAACATAAACACCAGGGAGGGCGGGTCTCATATGAGCGGCTTCAAGTCAGCGCTGACACTCGCCATTAACAATTATATTAAAAAAGAGACAAAAGATGATATCCAGCTTTCTGGTAATGATGTTAGAGAAGGGCTTACAGCCGTTATAAGCGTGAAGCTTCCGGAGCCTCAGTTTGAGGGGCAGACAAAGACTAAACTTGGTAATTCCGAAGTCAACGGGATTGTTAAATCAATCGTTAATGAAAAGATAGGAATTTTTCTGCAGGAAAACCCATCGGTCACGAAAAAAATAATTAATAAGGCGGTTGAGGCGTCCAGAGCAAGAGAGGCTGCAAGAAAAGCAAGAGAGCTTACCAGGAGAAAAAGCGCTATGGATGTCTCTACCCTTCCCGGAAAACTTTCAGATTGCATTGAGAGGGATCCCTCCATGTGTGAGCTTTTTCTTGTTGAGGGGGATTCGGCGGGAGGTTCCGCTAAACTAGGAAGGGACAGAAACTTTCAGGCCATACTTCCTCTTAAGGGTAAGATAATAAATGTGGAAAAAGCCAGGCTTGACAAGGTGTTGAGAAATGATGAGATAAGAACAATTATAACTGCGCTCGGTTGCGGTGTGGAGGATGAATTTGATATCTCAAAACTCAGGTACTATAAAGTTATAATCATGACAGATTCGGATATAGACGGCGCCCACATAAGGACACTTCTGCTTACCTTTTTCTACAGACAGATGCCGGAGCTTCTGGAGAGAGGCAATATTTATATTGCGCAGCCGCCTCTTTACGGAGTCAGAAAAGGCAAAAAGCTTAAATATATACAGAAAGAGGAGCAACTCACAAATTACCTTCTTTCAAGGGGAATTAATAACATGGAGTTGATAAAAGAGGATTCTAATACAATAATAAAGGATGAAAATGAAATAAAGAAAATTCTCAAGTATGTGGAGCATTACGCTTATCTTGTTTCTAGAATTCAAAATAAGGGATTTTCGGAAAAAGATATAATATCGATGAATTTCGAAAAAACACCACTTTATAAGGTGATTGAAGACGGGGAGGAAACAATACTCTATTCGGAGGAAGAGCTGAAACATTTCAAACAGGATTTTTTCAAGGATGTTCATGAAGAATCTGTTTCGGAAGAGGACGCTCTAAGAATAATTGACTTGTGGGAAATCAAGCCCATTCTTGAAATCAGAGCCAAACTTTCTGAGAAAAACCTGGATATCGGGGACAGTGATTACACAGTCAGGTGGGAAGGGAAAAAATCTGATGATGACGATGATCAGGCAAAAACACTCTACAGGGTTCTTAAAGTGATAAAGGAAAGGGGTTCAAAGGGCATAAGCATTCAGCGCTATAAGGGGCTTGGTGAAATGAACCCTCAGCAGTTGTGGGAAACTACGATGGACCCGAGAAGCAGAAAAATGCTTAAGGTTAAGCTTGATGACGCAGTTGAAGCCGATAAAATATTTACGACTCTTATGGGGGATAAGGTTGCACCCCGGAGGAATTTTATCCAGCAGCATGCAAAAGAAGTAAAAAATCTGGATATTTAAAAAGAAAGGGACAGAAAATGTCAGAAGAAAAAATTTTTAAAGAAAAACACGAGCACAGAGACATAAAAGATGAAATGAAAAACTCTTACATTGATTATGCTATGAGCGTGATCGTTGGAAGGGCCCTTCCGGATGTGAGGGACGGACTTAAACCGGTCCACAGAAGAATACTCTACGCAATGAGTGATATGGGCCTGACAAATAACAAGCCATACAAAAAATGTGCCAGGGTTGTCGGTGAAGTGCTGGGAAAATATCACCCCCATGGAGACCAGGCTGTATATAACTCCATGGTTAGAATGGTTCAGGATTTTTCTATGAGATATCCAATACTTGATGGCCAGGGCAATTACGGGTCCATAGACGGTGACAGCGCTGCAGCGATGAGATATACCGAGATCAGGATGTCTAAAATAACGGATGAAATTTTAAGGGACATAAAAAAAGATACGGTGGATTTCGTTCCGAATTTTGACGGCTCACTTTCCGAGCCTTCTCTCCTTCCGTCTAACCTTCCCAATATACTCATAAACGGTTCTTCAGGTATTGCGGTAGGCATGGCAACAAATATCCCTCCGCATAATCTAAGTGAGGTTTCAGAGGGCTTATTGGCTATGATAGACAACCCGGACATAACAGTCAATGAGCTTATGCAGCACATAAAGGCTCCTGATTTTCCAACAGGGGCGATAATATGCGGATTATCCGGAGTAAAGAAAGCATATGAAACAGGCAGGGGATCGGTAAAACTAAGAGCAAAGGTAATTACAAAACCGCTTAAAAAGAATAAGTCTGCGCTTGTGGTCAAAGAAATACCCTATATGGGAAATAAAGCTACAATAATAAAGCAGATTGCGGATCTGGTAAAAGCAAAAAAAATTGACGGGATAACGGATTTAAGGGATGAAAGCGACAGGGACGGGATGAGGATTATGATAGAACTTTCAAGAAATGCAAACCCTGATGTTGTTCTGAATCAGCTCTATAAAGACACTGGGCTTCAGTCAACTTTTGGAATGACCATGATAGCCCTTGTTGATAATCAGCCGCGTATTCTAAACCTCAGGGAAATACTTTATTACTATCTTCAGCACAGAAAAGAGATTGTGCGAAGAAGTACTCAGTATGATTTAGATAAAGCGGAGGCCAGGGCGCATATAGTAGAGGGGCTTAGGGTAGCATTATCAAATCTGGATGAAGTAATTAAGATTATAAGAGGGTCTTCGGACAGAAACCAGGCCTGCCAGACCCTTATGGAAAAATTCGACCTTACGGAAAAGCAGAGTAATGCCATATTGGATATGAGGCTGCACAGGCTCACTTCACTTGAAAGGGAAAAGCTCGAAGAAGAATATAAAGAGTTGATTAAAGAAATAGAGAGATGCAAGGCAATACTGGAGAGTCCGAAAAAGGTTGATGAAATTATAAGAAAACAAATAAGAAATGTTGAAAAGGATTATGGGAATGAGCGTTTCTCAGAAATAGGCGAGTATGTTGGAAATATTGATAAAGAAGACCTCATTAGAGAGGAAGAGATGGTTGTAACCATATCAAATGACGGATATATTAAACGGCTTCCTTTAACAACATATAAGTCCCAGCGCCGGGGAGGCAGAGGCATAAAGGGCATGGGTACGAAGGAAGAGGATTTTCTGGATGATATTTTTATTACTTCAACACATGCCTACATGCTCTTTTTTACAAATAAAGGACAGGTCTACTGGCTTAAGGTCTATGATATCCCGACTGCGGCGCGTCATGCCAGGGGAAAAGCTATAGTTAACCTAATAAAAATAAATAAAGATGAAAGGATAACCGCCCTTATATCAGTCAGGGATTTTGACGAAGCAGACAAATACATAGTAATGGCCACTAAAAACGGGATTATAAAGAAAAGCCTTCTAAAGGATTATTCGCGTCCGCGCAGAGGCGGCATAATCGCTGTTAAACTGGATGAGGGAGACAGATTGATTGAAGTAAAGGAAACAAACGGCGATGATGATATAATAATTTCGACAAAAAAAGGGAAGGCCATCAAGTTTAAAGAAGAAGAGGTACGCCCTATCGGAAGAACCGGAAGGGGTGTAAAAGGGATAACACTTAAGAATGATGATGAAGTGGTGGGGATGTCTGTGATAAAAGACGGCGAAAGCCTGCTGACCGCGTGTGCAAACGGTTATGGCAAGAGAACACTGGTGGAAAATTATAGAATACAGAAACGAGGCGGGATGGGGGTTATAAACATAAAGGCATCAAAACGCAACGGTGATGTTGTGGCTGTTAAGAAAGTAGATGTTAATGATGATATTATGTTAATAACTAAAAAGGGAATAATAAACAGGCAGAAGGTAAAGGAGATAAGAGCAATAGGAAGAAACACTAAAGGTGTAAGGCTCATGAAGCTTGATGATGAAGACAAGCTTGTATCTCTCGCAAGAATAGCTAAAGAAGATTTGATAGATTAAAATGACGGCATACCGAAAACCACTGGAACATACTGCGGATGCAGGATTGCTGGTCTGCGGGCCAACTCTGGAGGAGCTTTTTATGCAGGCGGTGAAAGGTCTTGCGGAACTGGTTTCTGATTATGAGGAAATAAATCCGGGGGGAAAAGAAAAGACGTTTGAGTTAAAAGCCCCTGATAGGGAATCGCTCCTTGTGGATTTTCTTAATGAAATTCTTTATAAAATAAACAGCGAAAACTGGTTTCCTTCGGGAGGAAACTGCGTAATTGAAAATTCTTCTCTGAAGGCTTCGTTAAGGGGAGAGGTTAAATCTTCTTCATCGGTAAAAAATGAGGTTAAAGCCGCTACTTATCATAAACTTAAACTTGAAAAGGATGAAGAGGGTTTCAGAACCGAGATTTACTTCGACCTGTAGTTATCAAAACTCTTTAATTTTCAATATAATAATGTTAAATTACTTATAACATTCGGGGTATCCGCTTGTGAAAACAGAGACTCTATTTAGGGTTTTAGTATTTTGATAGATGGGAGGTTTTTTATGAAAAAAATAGATTACTATAAATTTATTATTCCAAAAACGGATGATATGAGAGTTGAAGGCCTCATTTTCGCGGACGATGTTATGATAAAAGACATTAAAAAAGACAATTCCTGGAAACAGGTAGCAAATGTTGCTTCTCTTCCCGGTATAGTAGGCCGCTCTATGGCCATGCCGGATATTCACTATGGATATGGTTTCCCCATAGGGGGAGTTGCCGCCTTTGATTTGGAAGAAGGGGTAATATCTCCCGGAGGGATAGGATATGACATTAACTGCGGCGTGAGGTTATTGAAAACAAACTTACATATAAGTGAAGTAACTGAAGATGATGTTAAAAAAATCTGCGATAGTTTATATAAAAATGTTCCATCCGGAGTAGGTTCTTCAGGGAAAATAAACATATCGGAATCAGAATTAAAAAAAGTGCTTAAAGATGGCGCAAAATGGGCGGTCCAAAACGGATACGGATGTGATAAAGACCTTGAATATTCCGAAGAAAACGGATGCTTTGAAGGAGCAGATCCGAAAACACTTTCTAAAAGGGCGATTACAAGAGGTAGGCCGCAGCTGGGTACTTTGGGATCTGGAAACCATTTTCTTGAACTTCAGTTTGTTGGAAAAATATTCGACAGTGATACGGCTGATCAATACGGGTTGAAAGATGGGCAGATAACACTGATGATTCACACTGGTTCAAGGGGGTTAGGATTCCAGGTATGTGACGATTACCTTAAGGTTATGCGCGAAGCTTCGTCTAAGTACAATATTGATCTTGCAGACAGGCAGCTTGCGTGTGCTCCCTATAAATCTTCTCGGGGACAGAGGTATTTCTCAGCAATGAAGTGCGCGGCTAATTATGCGTGGGCAAACAGGCAGTGCATAATGAGTTCTGTACGGGAAACCCTGCGTGATATTATGGGGAAAAGAACAGAGGTTGAACTGCTTTATGATGTTTGTCATAATATCGGCAAAGTTGAAGAGCATAAAGGCAGAAAACTGCTGCTCCATAGAAAAGGAGCTACAAGGGCATTTGGACCGGGAAGAAAAGAGTTACCCGATGAATATGTAAATACGGGACAGCCGGTTTTAATCCCGGGAACAATGGGATCATCCTCATACGTCTTAAAGGGAACAGAAAAGGCCATGGGGGAGTCATTTGGTTCTACATGTCACGGTGCCGGAAGAACATGGTCAAGGACCAGAGCAAAAAAATCCGTGAAGGGCTCTCAGCTCAGGGAAGAGCTGAGAAATAGAAAAATATATGTAATGGCCAAGAGGATGAAGACAATAGCCGAAGAGGCTCCCCAGGCCTATAAAGACGTATCCCGGGTTGTGAATATCTGTCACAATGCCGGTTTGTCGGAGAGGGTTGCAAAACTTGCGCCTGCGGGGGTTGTGAAAGGATAAAAATTTGCTTGATATAAAAAAAATCAGAGAAAATTCAAAAGAAATTATTGATAAGCTTTCACTCAGAGGCCAGGATTATTCAGACAGTATAATCATAGCGGAAAATCTGGATGAAAAATGGAGGGGGTATCTTGCAGAATCCGAAGAGCTCAAAAGCCGGAAAAATAAGGTTTCCGATGAAATCGGAAAGATTAAGCGCGAGGGCGGCGATGCCCAAGATAAGATAACTTCAATGAGAGACATCTCTGCAAAGGTAAAAGAACTGGATGAAAAAACAAAAAAAGTAAAATCTGAGCTTGATAGGCTGATGCTTCAAATACCGAATATCCCGGATGCTGGAATAGCCCGTGAGAACAGGGTTGTAAGGCAAAGCGGGGAAGTACCCGAAAAAGATAGCTCATCACTTACTCACTGGGATTTAGGAGAGATGCTTAATATCCTTGATTTTAGCGCGGCTTCAAAACTAAGCGGCTCCAGGTTTGCCCTGCTTAAGGGACAGGGGGCTCTTCTGGAAAGGGCTCTTGCTGCATTTATGCTGGATATACATCTTGAAATGTTTAGTTATAAAGAAGTAGCGCCGCCGTATCTTGTTAAGGAAGAGATAATGGTGGGAACCGGTCAGCTGCCAAAGTTTACGGAGGAGATGTATGCGCTCGGTAATGATGATCTTTACCTTATACCCACAGCAGAGGTGCCGCTGTTGAATATTCATCGCGGGGAAATACTTCATAAAGAGAATCTTCCCATAAAATATGTTGCACATACACCGTGTTTCAGAAGAGAGGCCGGTTCTTACGGCAGGGATGTGAAGGGGCTTATCAGAAATCACCAGTTTAATAAAGTGGAGCTTGTTAATATAGTTTTACCTGAAGAATCTCCCAAAATTCATGAGCAGCTTCTTAAAGAATCAGAAGAGGTTTTAAAGCAGCTCGGGCTTACTTACAGGGTGCTTGAGTTGGGTGCTTCAGATATGGGGTTCTCAGCTACAAAGACATACGATCTGGAGGTATGGATGCCGGGTGAAGAAAAATGGAGAGAGGTTTCCAGCTGTTCTAACTGCCTGGATTTTCAATCCCGCAGAATGGGAACAAGGTACAGAAAAGACAGCGGAGAAACCGGTTATGTACATACTCTTAATTCTTCCGGCCTGGCTGTGGGGAGAATACTTGCCGCGGTGCTGGAAAACTTTCAAACAGACAAAATAAATGTTAAAATACCAGATAAATTAGCTAAATACATGAAAGGCATAAGGGTTATTGAAAAAGAATAGCATTCCAGCGGAGGGGTGGCAGAGCGGACGAATGCGGCGGTCTTGAAAACCGTTGACCTCTTTTACGGGGTCCGTGGGTTCGAATCCTACCCCCTCCGCCAATTTATTAACGATTCATAAAGCGAATACGGGAGGAAAAATGAGAAAAATAGAAATAGTAACAGACAGGGTAAAAATGAAGGCAGAGTTTAATGAATCGGATACTGCGTCAAAAATCTACAATTCTCTGCCTTTGGAGTCTTCAGTCAGAACATGGGGGGATGAAATTTATTTTGAAATACCGGTGGATGCAGAGCCGGAAAATCCTAAAGAAACAGTAGAGCTCGGCGATCTGGCATACTGGCCGCAGGGAGGCGGTTTCTGCATATTTTTCGGTAAAACACCTGTATCAAGGGGTGATGAGATCAGACCCGCATCGGCAGTGAACCCTGTCGGCAAGTTAGAGGGAGATCCTAAAAGATTCAAAGAAGTATCTGACGGAGACAAGATAAAGATAAAAAAAGCCGACTGAGACTTTAACTTTCTGAGACTTTAACTTTTTCTTCATTAAAGAAATAAATCGGCCGCCATCGAAAAAGGTATCCTTAAATATTGAAAAGTAAAGTGTTAAAGTTTAAGGAAAATAGTTATTTTGATTTTTAATAATTCTTTTCCTATAATCTATTGAATAATTGGAGAGGTACCCAAGTGGTTGAAGGGGGCGGTTTGCTAAACCGCTAGCAGGCTTTCGCGGCCTGGCCCGGGTTCAAATCCCGGCCTCTCCGCCATTTTTTAACGGGGATGTAGCTCAGTTGGGAGAGCGGTACGTTCGCATCGTACAAGTCGGGGGTTCAAGTCCCCCCATCTCCACCAGGCTATAAAATAGGATTAAAAAAATAATGCAGAAAAAAGTTAAAAATTTTATAGAAAAATTCTTTTACAGTGGTTGAGTATAGAGAGCTCGTTGAGGTATATAACACATACACAAGCATGGAAGCGGGTTTTGTAAAATCACTTATGGATTCTAACGGAATTGAAAGTTACATTCATAATTTGCATCTTTCTTCAATATACGCTATTGGAAGTTCAGCGGTGCCAATAAAAATTATGGTTCCCGCTGATGATAAAGAAAACATGGAGAAAGCAAGAGAAATTATAGAGGAGTATTTAAAAGACAGATAATGTCCTACTTAGTTATAGCAAGAAAGTATCGGCCCCAGAGATTTGATGATGTTGTGGGTCAGGAACATATAACAAGAACACTCAAAAACGCGATAAAGTATGACAAAATATCCCACGCCTATCTTTTTTCGGGACCCAGGGGAGTGGGTAAGACAACTTCGGCAAGGATACTCGCAAAGGCGGTGAATTGTCAAAACCCTAAGGGAGAAGAACCCTGCAATGAATGCAGCAGCTGCAAAGAAATCACTCAATCATCCAGCGTGGATATAATTGAAATAGATGCGGCATCAAACAGGGGTGTGGATGAAATAAGGGAGCTGAGGGAAAATGTAAAATTCGCCCCGGCTTCATCAAAATACAAACTATACATTATTGATGAGGTTCATATGCTTACCAAGCCTGCATTTAACGCTATATTAAAAACCCTGGAAGAACCTCCTGACCATGTAATATTTGTGATGGCTACCACTGAACCGGAAAAACTACTGGATACTATTACTTCAAGGTGTCAGAATTTTACATTTAAGCTTATACCGGAAAAAGAGATTAAGGAAGCGCTAAAACGCATAGCCGAAAAAGAAAAGGTGAACTATGAAGAAGAGGGACTGGATCTCATAGCTTCTGCTGCCAAGGGAAGCATGAGGGATGCGGAAAGCCTTATGGATCAGACGCTGTCTTTTTCGGGCGGGAAAATCACTGAGACCGATACAAGAAAGGCGCTTGGTATGGTGCCGCGGGAATTTCTTTTTGAATATGCAGAACTTTTCATAAAATCGGATCCCAGGGGAGCTATTAAGCTCAATCAGAAAATTATAAATGAAGGTTACAGCGTAAAGAGAGTTTTTGATGAAATGCATCTTCACTTCAGAAATCTGATGTTTGCACGTGTAATGAAAGACTCTCTTGATGAGGTTGGGTTTAATAAAGATTATGCGCAAAAGCTGTCTGAAGCGGCAAAAGACTTTTCAGAAGATCACCTGGTATGGATTTGTGAATTTATGACATCTACTGAAAAAAGAATGAAGTTCTCGGAAAATTCTCATATAGTCTTTGATACAGTGGTGTTTAAGCTCTGTCAGCAGTATGTTGGCTATGATGACTTGATGAAAATCATGGATAAGGGAAAAAATGGGGGTGAAAAAGTTGTTAAAAAGACATCAGGGGCTGTTAATAAAGTTGTGGAAAACACCGGCCCTAATGACGACAAAAAGGGTGTTGATAAACGAAGTAATGCAGATCGGGAAAAATCTTCTCCGTCGTCATCCGGAAAACGAAAAAAACCCAGGCAGGGAGGAAAATGGGATACCATTTTAAAGCTATTAAAAAAGGAATCACTGCCGCTTTTCCATACCGCAAAGAAATCCGAAGTTGAGCTTATAGGCAAAGCAATTGTAATAAACTGGCGGGATCCGCTTGAGCCTACGGATAAGCATAAGCAGATTATGAAGGATAAGATTAACCAGGTGATGGGAGAAGATTATTATCCCGATTTCAGGATGTCAAGAAAAAAGGAAGAAAAGGCTCCTAAAAAAAAAGTAAAGAAAAAAAAGAGGATAACGCCGGCTAAGATTGAAGAAGATGAACCGCTGGTGAGAGAAATTGTTGAGCTATTCGGTGGAAGGATAGAGAAAATATCAAAATGAAAGGAAGGATAGAAAAATGGATGTTATGAAACTAATGAAGCAGGCGGGTAAATTAAAAAAAGCGCAGAAAAAAATAGCAAAACAGGTTATTGAAGAAGAGGTAGATGGCGCTGTTCTGCGCATATCAGGTGACGGCAAGGTTAAAAATTTTGAAATATCGCAGGAGCTTTATGACAAGGGCAAGAAAAACATTGAAAAGGCGACCCTAATTGCGGTTAAGTCCTGTCTTAAAAAACAGCAGGATATTCAAAAAAATATGGCTAAAGAAGCAATGGGAGGTTCAGGCGGTCTTTCCAGTATGCTTGGCGGATAATGTATAAGCTCCCTGAAAAGTTAGGGAAGCTTGTTAATTCTCTTTCAAAGCTTCCTTCAATCGGGCCGAAATCTGCTCAGAGGCTTGCTTTTTACATAGTCAAGTCTTCCGGTGATGAGGCCCTGGATATTGCAGAATCCATAAGAGAAGCAGTGGAGAATATAAGGCATTGCGATATATGCGCGAATATTACAGACAGAGATAAGTGTGATATTTGTTCTTCCGAGAAAAGAGATAAGAGAACCATCTGTGTCGTAGAGAACCCGCAGGATGTGATTTCAATAGAATCTTCAGAGAACTATAACGGGATGTACCATGTGCTGCTGGGGTCTCTATCTCCTCTCGATGGCATTGAGCCCGAGGATCTTCGTATTAAACAGCTAACTGAGAGAGTCGGCAGTGAAGATGTTGAGGAGGTCATTCTTGCGCTGGATCCCAATGTAGAGGGTGAGGCGACGGCAGCGTATATAAGGGAAGAACTTAAAGATATGCAGGTTAAGGTTACTCAGTTGGCGTATGGGATACCCATGGGTGGTAATCTGGAGTATGCTGATGGAGTAACGCTGGGAAAGGCTTTAGAGGGAAGAAAGGAACTTAAATAAATCTCTGTTTGACACCAGAAATTTATTTTAATAGTATTAGTTTAATTATGAAGAAAATAACAGAAATCAGATTTCACGGTAGAGGTGGGCAGGGGGCCAAAACGGCTTCCATGCTCCTTGGAGAAGCAGCGCTTGAGTCCGGAAAATATATTCAGGCATTTCCGGAATACGGACCGGAGAGAACAGGGGCGCCGATTAAAGCTTACACCCGCATAAGTGACCATGAGATAAGAAAACATTCGGGAGTCACTGATCCGGGGGTTGTTGTAGTAATTGATCCGACGCTTATAGAGGCAGTTGATGTCATGGAAGGACTTGCGCCAGACGGACAGGTAATAGTCAATACAGAGGCGAGTCCGGAAAAGTTAGCGTCCAGGTTGAGTCCTGCGAATGGTCAGAAGGTCCATACAGTGGATGCGACAAAGATAGCTCTTGAAACAATTAAGCGCCCTATAACAAATGTTCCAATGTTGGGCGCCTTACTTAAAATAACGGGCGTTGTTGACCTCGAAATTCTTAAAGAGAAAATAAAAAACCATTTTGAAGGGAAACTTTCTCCAGACGTCCTCGAGGGAAATTTGACCGGAATAGAAAGAGCTTACAAGGAAGTAAAGTAAATAATATGAGTAATAAAGAAGATCAAGGTAAAAAAGGCTGGAAAGATATTCCAATAGGCGGCAAAATAACAGAAGCCGGTTCGGCATGTAAATATAAAACCGGTGGCTGGAAAACATTTAAGCCGGAAATAGACAGAGACGAATGCATTAACTGTCTTTTTTGCTGGTTATACTGCCCTGACATGGCAATTGAGTTGAAGGACAATGAAATATCCAGGGTTAATTTGGAATATTGCAAAGGCTGTGGGATATGCGAAGAGGTATGTCCCAAAAAATGTGTGCGGATGGTAAAGGAAGAAAGATGACCGTTAAAACAAAAAAAGCAAAGGCGCTTACTGGTGCGAAAGCTGCCTCTGAAGCAATGCGTCAGATAAACCCTGACGTAGTTGCAGCTTACCCGATAACGCCTCAGACTGAGATAGTAATGAATTTCTCAAACTATGTAAATGATGGAATTGTTGATACTGAGTTTGTTCCTGTAGAGTCAGAGCACTCCGCAATGAGTGCATGCGTAGGCGCCTCAGCTGCGGGAGCTCGGGCAATGACCGCGACCGCTGCAAACGGGCTTGCCCTTATGTGGGAGATAGTCTATATTGCAGCTTCTACGAGACTGCCCATTATAATGCCCGTGGTAAACCGGGCGCTTTCAGGCCCAATAAACATTCATTGTGATCATTCGGATTCAATGGGAGCGAGAGATTCGGGTTGGATACAGATTTACACTGAGAATGCTCAGGAGGCTTACGATAATATAATAGCAGCCGTAAGGATAGCTGAAGATAAAAACATATTGCTGCCTGCAATGGTAATGCAGGACGGATTCATCACCAGTCATTCACTGGAAAGGGTCAATACAAACGAGGACTCGAAAGTCAGGGACTTCATAGGTATATACGAAGCTGAAAATTCTCTTTTGGATGTAGATAATCCTGTTACATACGGACCCCTTGATCTTTTTGATTACTATTTTGAACATAAAAGGCAGCAGTCTGAAGCAATGAAAATGGTTCCAGGCGTTGCCGATAATATATTTAAGGAATATGAAAAGATATCGGGAAGAAAATATTCAAGGGTGGAAAAGTATAAAATGGATGATGCAGATTATGTGCTCATAGCCCTTGGGTCAACGGTAGGTACGGCAAAGGATGTAATAGATGAAAAACGTAAAAGCGGTGTTAAGGTAGGGCTGGTTTTTCCGAGAATGTACAGACCTTTTCCCGCAAAAGAAATTGAAAGTTTGTTGACATCAAGAAGCGCGGTGGCGGTTCTGGATAGAAGTGAAGGTTTTTCTAATCAAGGCGGACCGATGTTTTCAGAGGTCCGTTCCGCTTTATATGAAAATAAAAATAAGCCGTTAATAAAAAATTATATATACGGTCTTGGCGGAAGAGAAATATCGGAAGAACATATAATGAAGGTAATTGACGAAATGCAACACATAGCCTCTGATGGTACTGTAAAAGAAAAAGTTGATTACCTGGGAGTGAGAGAATAAGATGGCTGTAAATTTAAAAAAATTAACTAAGATTCCTGAAAGGCTTGGACCTGGTCACAGACTTTGTGCGGGGTGCGGTGCTCCACTCGTTGCAAAGATGGTTATGATGGGTACCGAAGATCCTGTGGTTGTGACTAATGCGACAGGATGCTTGGAAGTAGCAACCACCATTTATCCATATACTGCATGGAAAACACCATGGATGCATAGCGCATTTGAGAATTCAGCCGCAACTGCGGCGGGAGCAGAAAGCGCATACAGAGCTTTGAAGAAACAGGGAAGAATAAAAAAGAATATTAAGTTTCTGGCTTTTGGCGGAGATGGTGGAACATACGACATAGGTTTACAATCTCTTTCCGGAGCGCTTGAGAGAGGGCATGATTTTGTTTATGTATGCTACAATAATGAAGCATATATGAATACAGGGATTCAGCGTTCGGGTGCAACACAAAAAGGGGCAGCAACAACTACGTCTCCGGCCGGAAAAGAAATACCCGGAAAGAATGTCTTTCCAAAAGACCTTACTGAAATTGTAGCAGCACACAAGATTCCTTATGCAGCTCAGGGTGCAATATCTAACTGGAAGGATCTTATAGCAAAAGCGCAAAAGGCATTTGCTGTTGAGGGCCCGGCTTTTTTAAATGTTTTTTCCCCGTGTCCACCAGGTATAAAACATAAAACAGAGAAAACAATTGAATTTGCAAAAGCAATGGTAGATTGCAAAGCCTGGCCACTTTACGAAGTAGAAGAAGGAAAATACAAAATTACCTATACACCAAGAAAACCTAAACCTGTGGATGAATGGATCAAAATGCAGGGTCGTTTCCGCCATTTGCAAAAAGAAGAGAATAAAAATATAATTGGCGAAATACAAAAAAACATTGACAAAAACTGGAAACGCCTCGAAGATCTTCAGAAAGCAACATCTTAAAAACAGTTCCCCGGTAACTCAATTGGCAGAGTGAGCGGCTGTTAACCGCTAAGTTGCTGGTTCGAGTCCAGCCCGGGGAGCCAGTTTAACACATAAGTGATCAATTTTGTATTATTTTAATTGAATACGTTACTATCGTGTTCACACTAATTTTGAAAAGAGTTATAATGCGGTAAAAATAGTTGCCGTTATAGATTGCATAAGGAAAGTTGCTGCTTTTACCGATTCTATTTTTTAGGTTTTCTAAATTTAATATTACTTCCCAAAATACATAGTAAACCAAAGATAAGTGAAAAAATGGATGGAGCTAAAAACTCTCCCTCTCGTATTCCTTTTTGAAAGATAAAAATTCCCATTGTAAAAAAAAATAAACCACCGACTAATACAGCACAACTGCTTTTTCTTTCTGCTTCTTTTTTACCAATAATATGTTTTTCACCATTTATTGTAACGGTAAAATAAGAATATCCTGAATCATAAAAAGACGGGCAAAAGTTTTTTTTATTCTGTACAGTAGATAGTATATTCCTCATTTTTTCAAGTAGTTCGGAGAAATTTTTCGGGATTATAATTTCTTGGAAGTGTAATTCAACTTTTATGGGAATTCGCGCTCCCTCATGAGTAAAGTAGTCATTTGTTTTTAATTTTTCTAATTCTTTGTGTAATTTATATGTTTCATCTTCTGGGATTGATCTTCTTCCTTTAACATCTTCCCATATCATTTCTATAGCTTCAGTATTACTTGTGTGAGAAATAATTTCGTTATCCATAAAAACATAAAAATCAGTACCATATGGAAATTTTGGTTTCATTCTGATTTCTATCAAAATGGAGCGGCCTTTCCATGTTAAACTTTCCTTTCTTAATACTTTGTAATTTTTAGTCATATTTTTTTAATTATATCTTTTAGTGCAAAATTATACAAGCCGCATTAAAGGTCAGTAAAGAGTAGAAATAGGCAATTGTTTGAGCCCTTCTTATATTGTATACATTTTAAGATGGAAGAAAAGAAAGGAGGAAATATAAAAAATGAAAAAATTATTGATTGTTATTTTTGGGATTTTAGTTTTAGCTCCCGGTGCAGAACTTCAGGCTGATAAAACCGGCCTAGGGATAATACTTGGGCAACCTACGGGGCTCAGTTTTAAAAGATGGACAACCGAAAAAAATGCCCTGGCCGCCGGAGTGGCCTGGTCATTTATCGGTATTGAATCGTTCCATCTTCACCTGGACTATCTCTGGCATAGTGGTATCGATACCGCAACTGAGGATATTGAAGATGCCGGCAACACCTTATTCTATTATGGCATGGGCGGAAGGGTAACGATCAGCGATGATCCGGAAACAGGGGTCAGGATTCCTGTGGGTATAAATTTTATTCTCTCAGAAGCGCCACTGGATATTTTTATTGAAATTGTTCCGGTAATGCTGCTGCTGCCAGATACAGATGCGGAGTTAAACGGAGGAATAGGTATCAGGTACTGGTTTAACTGAAAGATGTTATAAGAAAAAGAGCCCATAACTGATTTATAAATTGCATTGTTTGGCCAGGTAATTTGGCAAACCGATCAGGGCTACAAGCAGATAAGGGATAATTATGTGGTTTAATCCATATGGCATTTACAATATTAAAGCTTTCTTATAATACCCAGGTGACTCTTTAATAAGTGTCTCAAAGTCAAATAAAATTCCATAGGTAATGCCAAACTTTTTTCCATAGTTCAACCCAAATTTTTTTACTGTCCATCACCTCCCTTTTTCAGATTCTTTTTTCTGTAGCTTGGTCCCTTTATCTTAATGACAGTTGAATAGTGTACAACTCTGTCAATTATGGCATTGGCAAGAATGCTGTCATTAAAAATATCCGACCATTGTTCAAAAGTTTTATTCGCAGTTATTATCACAGAATTTTTTTCATAACGCTTAGATATTATTTCAAAAAAATCATCAGCGCTGTAATTGGGTAATTTTTTAAATCCCGGTTCATCCAAAACGCTTGTTTTTAAACTCTGGAAATTTCTCCGGCGTTCGCTATGGAATTTATTATAGCTTTTAGGTAAATGCGGAAAATATAAAAAAGCAGGAAGTCGAGAGATTTAAATTATCTTTTAAAAGCCAGAAAGGAATGTCCGGTGGCCCTTTTGTGGATAGTATTAATGGTGAAGTTGTGGGAATGCTATCCCTGGGATTGCCATCTGAATCTTTTGTTAAGCAAAAAACATTTGCAATATCAATAGAAAAAGTTTTAAAAAAGTGTAGATGTTTAGCCCATAACGGGTAAACAAAAGTCAATTCCAATATTATGTAAAATCTGTTATCACTGCCGTCCAGCTCGGGGAGCCACATTGTTTTCGAACCATCTATCGTCGAGAAGGCACCTGAAATTCCTTCGAACTTTCAGTAAAAACACGCAGATTTTCATTGCAATTCAATCTCTATGCTTCTATCTTTGCAATAAATCTTTTTTATTATTCTTTTTAAAATATTTCTCCGGAATGGAGTTTTTGCCGCAGATAATCTACGTGACAACTCAGCAAGTTTCGCTTTTCCGAACGATCCTCCGGTGATTTTAATTTTGAGGTCATTAATATTAACGCAGGTGTTAACGGCATATTTTCGAACCAGGGATATAATCTGCTTTTCTATTAAATCCGCCCGGATATAATTGTTCCGGCAGATGCAGGAGTAATAGTAATATTCACCGCCGTTGCCTCGGGCCCAGGTTGATTTTATGTTTTAAGATATCTTCAATCAATAGTTGAATCTGCGGCCTGTTAAGGTCTTTTCCAGAACGGCCTTTTTCAGAATATACTTGAACCAGTTTCCATTTTTCCCGCATATTGTTTTTTGATTTAATTAACGATTTCAGCCTGCTTATTTGGGATTTAAGCGAGCCTTCTTTTACGTCTGCCTGTCCTTCTGTGGATACCCTGAGGTATATTCCGCATTTTTTCATAAGAGGGGTTCTCCTTTAGTTACAATTTACGCTATAGTTTCGTTATTGGAGTTGCGAGGTTACAGCCATCGCCATTTTAATCGATTTGGAAAAGTGTTATAATAAAAAAAAATAATATAGCCAGAAATAAGTAAGGGTTATTATATTGAGGGTATTTATGATAAAAATTAAGTAAAATAAAAAATGAGCAACATAGAGATTTATAAAACCGCTGACGGAAAAACAGAGATAGATGTTAAACTGGATAAAGAAACAGTCTGGCTTACCCAGAAGCAAATGTCCGTTTTGTTTGAAAAAGACGTGAGAACAGTAAACGAGCATATAAAGAATGTATACAGTGAGGGAGAGTTAGAAAAATATCCAACTATCCGGAAATTCCGGATAGTTCAAAACGAAGGAGGCCGGGATGTCGAAAGAGAGATTAATCATTATAACCTAGACGTTATTATCTCGGTCGGTTACCGTATTAAGTCTCAAAGAGGCACAGACTTTCGAAAATGGGCCACGTCAAAATTAAGGGATTATATTGTCCGGGGCTATACACTTAATATTAGCAGACTGCAGGAGAGGCAAGAAAAACTGAAGGAGCTTTTTAATATAGTTAATAAGCTGGAAAAAGAGACTGATTTACTGGAAACAAAGGGATTACTTAAAATTATATCAGATTATTACAACGCCCTGGTTTTATTCGATAATTATGACAACGGAAAAGTTGAAAAAAAAGAGGCCATAAAAGAGAACTATAAATTCAGTTTAAAAGATGCAAATGCAGTTGTTAATCAATTATAGAAAAAATTTTCCGGAGAGAAGCTATTTGGTAAAGTGAAAGACAGGTCTTTTGAGTCGGCAATTGAAAATACATATCAAACCTTCGGTGGTCAGGAACTATATCCCAGTGTTGAATCAAAAGCTTCCCACCTGCTTTATACGATAACTAAAAATCATGCTTTTGTTGATGGAAATAAGAGAATAGCATCTACTGTTTTTTTAAGTTACCTGGACAAAAACAATCTTTTGTATATTAATGAAGCAAGGAAACGCATTGAAGAGAATACCCTGTGCGCATTGACCCTTATGATTGCCGAAAGCGGTCCGTCGGAGAAAGAAATAATTGAATCTGTGATAACTAATTTAATAGATATGAGTGAAACAGTATCGGAAAATGTTGAAAACGGAGTTCGGAAAGGAGGTAAATAAATGGGCAAGAAAAAGAAAAAAGGAATTAAATCTACCGAAAAGATTACAAGCAATATTTCAAAGCTTCTTGAAGATAAGGAATTTGAATCTGTTGAAGAAGTCAGGGAGTATTTAAATCAATTTACCGGCAAGTCCGAAATGCCTCCAGTTGTAAATCAAACTCCGTTAAGGCGCGCTCAGGATATAATTTATGAGGCTTGGGATTTTGTATATCCTGCTGACCGGGTGGAGGCGGCCCACGAGGCCCTTGAAATATCAAAAGACTGCGCTGATGCCTATGTGATTCTAGCAGAGGACGCGGCAACATCCTGGGAGGAAACAAAAGATTATTATATGAAGGGAATTAAAGCTGGAGAAAGAGCCTTGGGCAAGAAAAATTTCGAGGAATATAAGGGGCATTTCTGGGGTTTCACAAAATCAAGGCCTTATATGCGCGCTCGCAGGGGACATGCGCATGCTTTATGGAAGCTTGGAAGACATGAGGAAGCTATTGAAAATTACAGAGATATGCTGGAACTTAATCCTGGTGATAATCAGGGCATAAGATATATTCTTGCAGCCTGCTACGCGGAGGATCAGAGATGGGATGATCTGGAAAAACTTTTCAATATGGAAAAATACAAAAATGACTGCGCTGCTGACTGGATATACTCGGAAGCGTTATTGGCATATGTTAAAAATGGCTCCTGTGAAGAAACAAACAAATTGCTTTTGGTGGCAAGAAAATATAATGCACATGTGCCGGATTACCTTGTTGGGAAAAAAATACCGAGCGAAAAACTTCCGGACAGAATTACATTAGGTGGAGAGAGCGAAGCCATGTGTTATGGCGCTGTTTTTTTGGAAGCCTGGAAGAAAGTCCCTGGAGCAATTGAATGGTTAAAAAAACAGACGAAAGATAAAATAGTAGGTAGAAATGATCCCTGTTCCTGCGGAAGCGGGAAGAAATATAAATATTGTTGCGGGAATAATTGAATATAAGCCAATACCACATATTTTGAAAAACCCTGCTCATGCTGTTTATCCAAACTCTAAACTGCTATTTATCCGCTTACTATGCTTCTATTTATTCATAAATAGTGTGCGCATAATTTTCCAAAAGTCAAGATAATTCTATAATCGTCGTGATTTTTTGCAATCAAAGTTACACCAAACAATAAAAATATAGGGAAATATTTGGTTTTTTGACAACTGACGGCAATATATTGAATGGGAATATATTGAAATAATTGCCACTAATTGGTATCGTAATGAGAATTTCCTATAATTTCTGTCACCATATGGTACACATCAAAAACCGAACATTTAAAACAAAAATTAAACACCGTCCTCCCACTTGGGGTCCATTCAAAACATCTATCGCTGAATATTCTATTACCCCCCCCTATCTTTGTGTGTTGGTAAATGCAAGTCTTGACAATATATGGAAAAATATGTTATTAATAACACAGTGCAGTGAGATTAAACGAGTTAATAAATGTATATCGAAGTGAGGGAAAAATAACCTTTACAAAGCGGGATGCCCTGGAAAGGAGTGGTCTTTCAACTTCAGCTTTTCATAAAAGCATATCGAGATTGCAGAGAAAAGGCAGACTTATTCAGCCCGCCCAGGGCTTTTTCGTTATAATAAAACCCGAAGATATCCATGCCGGCGGACCTCCTCCCGCATACTTCATAGATCAGTTAATGAAATATCTTAAAAGAACTTATTATGTGGGAATACTTTCCGCGGCTGCATTTCACGGCGCTTCGCATCAAGCTCCCCAGGTATTTCAGGTTATAGTTAACTCATCAATAAGAGATATTGAAAAAGGAAGAGCAGCTATTAAATTTATAAAGTCCGGTAAAATAAAAAAAGTATTAACAGAAGAAAAAAAGACACCCGCAGGATATATCCGGATGTCAACAATTGAGGCAACTGCTGTAGATATTGTATTTTACAAAGAATATGCCGGCGGATTGGATAATGCAGCCAATGTTTTAATTGAACTGGCATCCTCCGGCAAAATCAGCGAGGAGAGACTTTTTACGGCATCTATTCAAATGCATGATAAGGCAACTGTGCAAAGATTGGGCTATTTGCTGGATAAATTCGGTTTCTCGAAGCTTACAGGAAATCTGGCAAAATGGGTTAAGGAAAACAATCTCAGCAGAATTCCTCTCTCAGCGGGAAATTCCAGAAAAAAAGCCAACCATAATAAGAAATGGCATGTGCTGGAAAACAGAGAAATTGAAGCCGATGTAACTCTTCTATAAATGATTCCGGAGAATTTTATAATCGGCTGGCAAAAATTTGCTCCCTGGCAGGATTATTCCCAGGTTGAACAGGACCTTATTCTTTCCAGGGTGCTGGCAGAAATATTTTCGGATAATATTTTAAAGAAAACTCTACTTTTCAGGGGAGGTACGGCTCTTAATAAACTATATATGAAAAGCCCTGTCCGGTATTCCGAAGACCTGGATTTTGTAATGATTAAAAAAGGCCCGATAGGCCCGGTTTATGATTCTCTCAGGGAAAAATTCGATAAATTATTTGAAAAAACAGATACAGGCAGAGGCGAGTCAATGGCAACAATGACTTTTTATTACAAATGCGAGTTTCCTCCACCAGTTGAAAACAAAGTTAAACTGGAGATAAATTATCTGGAAGATTTTATTGTAGCAGATAAAGTATTCAAGAAATATACAGTTGTAAATCCGTGGTTTTCAGGTAATGTTAATATCCCCACTTATACTATTAATGAATTGCTTGCTACAAAACTAAGAGCCTTATTTCAGAGGAATAAGGGGCGGGATCTTTTTGATTTATGGAAGAGCGTGAAAGATGGTTTAGTTGAAGAGGAAAAAGTAGTTAATTATTTTAAAATATATACGGAAAAACTGGATATCCCAATTACAAAAGCACGGTTTGAGAAAAATTTATCCGGTAAATATAAAGACAAGGATTTTAAGGAAGATATTAAGCCTCTGCTGGCAAAAGATGTGGATTATGATATAGAAGAGGCTTTCAAGGTAATCCACGCTGCGTTTATTTCAAAATTAAAGGGGTCATCCTATTCAGGGGATGATAATATATATTAGGATGTGAAGAATAATTATTGCCTTTTTTTATGTTTTTTCATCTATAGTATACAACCGGAAGATTGCGGCAAATTTAACTGGGAAATTGCGAAAATCATATTAGACAATAGCAAATAATAATTATGACGTCCGATGAAATAAAATATTTTCTGTATTTTTTGATATTTACCTAAAAACCCTGTTATCGACACCGTCCAGCTCGGGGAGCCACATTGTTTTTGAGATATCGATCTTCTGAAACACATTAAATACCTTAACTATGTACGTTTAAATCGGATAATGTATCAAGGTAATTAAATTGGTTTTAGGGTTTTATAAAGGTTTTGGAAAAAGAGTTAAATTTTGAGTTGTTCCGGCAAGCAAATTATAAGCAGGAATCATAATTACATTTTCTCCTTTGATGATATCTAATTCTTTTTTGGTGCATAAGATGCCCCCGCCGTATTTTAACAAAAGTTTTTTATCTTTAGAATTTATGGTTTCACGGTATTTCATCTCCAGCAAACGGTAGTCGGTCTTATTTTTATGCAAGACAAAATCAATTTTCTCCCTGCCTTTTTTGTCTCTATAAAAATAAGTAAAGCTTCCGAATTTCCGGTAAAGGTGATCTGCTATAACAGACTCCATAAGTTTACCCTTAAAAGAGAGATTGGAAACCCTCGTTATTGTTTCTTCCCAGGGATTTTGAATTCCTGCCGACCAGCAATGAAGAGTATGCCATGTAAAGGGATCAATAGGATATATCTTTTTAGGACTGCCTGGTGCTGGTTGAGAATTGCCCAGTTTTATCACCCTGTAAAGTATATGCCATACATATGCCAGCTCTGCATCTTCCAGATAATTTCTTGCTGTATTTTTACTCCCGATATGAGTGTTTTTACTTATTGAAGTCCACGAAAACTCATCTCCTAAATGCTTATTAGCAAGCCAGTCTACAATTTCCCTGTAATAAGTTTCCCGGTGCCCCGACCTTCTTATTTCCTGTAAAATGGCGTCTCTGTGTTGGTTGTAAATGTATTTCGGAATATGGCCTTGCTGTAATTCAGCTTCAATCGCGTAAGGGAATCCTCCGGTAAGAATGTATTTTTCCAAAAACTCTGAGAGTACAACAGAATAATTTTCTAATTTTTGGGATTTGCTATAAATCTTTTCATCAAATAAAGAATATTGTAAAAAAGGTTCCGGAAGTTTTTTCTCGGCAAGGGCACTGGCGGTTTTAACATAATCCCCGAAAGAAAGAGGGGACATAATCCAATCTAGGTTTTTTTCTTTTCCCCTCCTCCCCGGCATGCTTTCCCCGCCTTTTTGAATATCCAGGGCGTGGGGACCGGTTGCCAATATAGTTGTATTTTCCAATAACCCTCTTTCATACATAATCCGTAAGGCGGCCCCCCAGTCATTGATGGAGGTTACTTCGTCGAGAAAGATGTAAATACGTTTTTTATTATTTGAAGCGATCCGAATATAATTAATATATTCTTCTACCATTTCTCTCAATGTATCGTAATTTGCGCAACCGGCACCCTGGATATCAAGATATAATATATTTTCCGGTTCGTACTTTTCAGAAAATAAAAGATGTTTTATAAGAATTTTGAGATACGTGGTTTTGCCAACCTGCCGTGGTCCACGCAATGTATATATAATATCTTGATTGAGATTGAAAGGAATTCCATGATGAAATTTAAATATTTGATTATTCATACGAGTTAAATGAGGATCTGCAAAAATTTTATTTTTTGACTGCCACCAGGGATTATCCCTACGATGTCTATTTGTTATAGCCATTTTTGTCCTCCTGCTGTTTTGAATTGAATGATATTTCAAATTAATAATAATAATGATTGGATAAAAAGTCAATGGAGTGAACATAATTCCGGAAATACAGCTACTCCAGTGAACATATTTCCAATAAGTTTTGATAAATTATCTTTTTATTGCAGCCTTATCTCTGTTTTTTCGAACACAGAATAGGTATTTATTCCTTTTTAGGTTTATAAAATTGGATTATTTTCCTTTAAAAGGGATAACTGTGTCCATTCCTGTTCCCATGTTTGTGGCATTTTTCAGTTGACATTTATGAAATTAAATATTAGTATAGTTGCAAAACATAGGCATACATATAAAAATGCCTATGATAAGTAACATGAAAAGTAAAATAGAAAAAATTATAGAACTGGCCGAAAAAAAAACTTTACTGAGGCCAAAAGACGTTGAAGAGTACAATATTCCCAGGCAGTATATTTATCGTCTTTGCAAAAAAGGAAGGCTTGAGAAAATAGGTAGGGGCCTGTATAAACTTCCGGATAAAGAGATCTCGGAAGATATAATGCTGATTGAAACAGCAAAAAAAGTTCCCAATGCAGTTATTTGCCTTCTTAGCGCGCTCAGATTTCATGAGATGACATCCCAAAACCCTTTTCAGATTTGGATTGCAATACATCATAAAGATTGGACTCCTGAAATAAATATTCCGCTTAAAATCATAAGAATGACAGGGGGATCCCTGGAAAAAGGTTGTGAAGAGCATCTGATTGATAATATAAAAGTTAATGTTTATAGCCCGGAAAAAACCGTTGCTGACTGCTTCAAGTTTAGAAATAAAATTGGCCTGGATGTAGCTATTGAGGCACTAAAGGAGTATAAAAAACAGAACAAGGGTACGGTAGATAAGCTTTGGGAGTATTCAAAAATTGATAAAGTACAGAATGTGATAAGACCTTATATTGAAGCAGTTTATGAGTAATAAAAATATTCCGGCATCGGTAAAGGTGCGGTTACTTAATATTGCCAGGGATAGAAACGAAATCTTTACAAATTTGTTAATTCGTTACGCAATGGAGCGGTTTCTGTATAGGCTTAGTATATCGGAATACTCAGACAAATTGGTTTTAAAGGGGGCAGCTCTTTATAGTTATTGGCACGGGGAGCCTCATAGACCTACCCTTGATGCAGATTTTTCTTCAAAAAAAATTATAAGTATTAAAGAGGCAGAAAAGATAGTAATACATTTGTGTAGAGTTAAAGTGAATGATGACGGATTGAATTTTATTGAAGAAACGATATTAACAGAAGATATAAGAGAAGAAAATGAATACCAGGGAATTCGTATAAAATTCAAGACACAACTGGGACAAGCTGTTATTCCGGTTCAAATAAATATAGGGTTTGGAGACGCAATAATGACGCAGCCGGAAAAGATTGAATATCCCACATTGCTTGATTTTCCTGCTCCCTGCTTATTGGCCTATTCTGTAGAGGCAAGCCTTGCAGAGAAAATCCAGATAATTTTTGAGAAGGGAATAATCAACAGCCGTATGAAGGATTATTATGATATTCAGTTTTTGATTAGTACATTTAAAATAGATGGGTCTAAACTTCAGAAGGCATTAAAAAAAACTTTCAAAAGAAGAAAAACCTTAATTCCGGATACTGTTCCAGTGGGGTTAAGCGAAGAATTCATTATGGATAAACAGAAAAATAAACAGTGGGAAGGATTTTTAAATAAAATTGGGATAAAAGAATCAGAGATAAGTTTAGAAAATACGGTTATAACCTTAAGAGATTTTATAATGCCGGTCATAAAATCTATTGTAATGAAAAAAGCATTCAATCTGAAATGGCAAAAAAAGAAAGGTTGGAAAGAAGAATGATGTTTAAAAAATCTTTTAATCAGATTAAATTCCTGTTATCACTGCCGTCCAGCTTGGGGAACAAAATACCCCATAAGTGATAAAGGATTTCACAGAAACTAAAGGAAACACTTGTTATTTATGGAGTTATCATTGAGCATGTAGCTGATAAATATGGGAAATAGGAGTTTGAAAATATGAAATATGAATTTTTAGAATTGCTCATCAACCCCTACAGTGGAAACGAGTTGAAAAGGGAAAACGACTTCCTAGTTGATACACTAACTGAAGAGCGGTTCACAGTTAAGAATGGAATTCCTGTGCTATTACGTGAAGAAGAAGTTAAAGATTTAAATAAGTTGTACCAGAAAAGATATGACTGGCTGGCTTACTTTTATGACTTTATGGTTGGCACCATTGGCTCTTTATTCGGAGGCAAAGAAGCTTTTAAAAGCATCGCTGAGATTATTGAAGTCAAAAGCGGCGCTCTAGTACTAGAAACTTCAATAGGAACTGGAATGGAAATAAAGAACTTGCATGACAAAGGCAAAAAAGTCGATTATTACGGGTTAGACATCTCGTATAGAATGCTAAAAAAATGCCGTCGCAATTCAAAAAAGTGGGACATTGATATTGGTCTTGTTCAGGGAAATGCTGAAACGTTACCTTTTAAGGACGAAGTGTTTGACATGGTTTTTCATATTGGAGGTATAAACTTTTTCAATAATAAAACTAAAGCTATAAAGGAGATGATTAGGGTAGCCAAACCGGGGGCCAATATCTACATAGGAGATGAAACTGCTAAGCAAATAGAAAAGCAACCAAAGATAATATCCTATTTTTATCAAAAGCCAGATTTTCATATCTATGATCCCCCTGTTAAGCATATTCCTGAAGAAATGATAGATATAGTTACCCATACTCTATGGAATGAAATGATTTACCTAGTCTCCTTTAGGAAGCCTGAATGAATTTTTTTCTCTGAAGAGTTCTTTGAGAATATTTTTTTGCTGGGTTTGAAACGGGAATATTGAATGGAAAACTGATTTAACGCCAATACCGAGGTTTAAAGTTACAACTTTATCGATAATCATTAAGAAAGATATTAAATAACTGACTCCCTTGCTTTGCTCGGCTGTCTGCAGCGTTTTTCCGGTTCGGGAGCCCGAAGAAAACACTTTTTAAAAATTCCTAACAGTCAATTTAGGTTTTTAACTGTTATTAACACCGTCCAGCCCGGGGAGCCACATCATTTTTCGACGATAGAATAGGTGGTTTTTACTTTTGAAGGGGGTTAAGATGTTTATTTCTATTTCCAAACAGCTTCGGAACAGCTTCATTGTTTTGATAAATTACCAATTTTGTTATATATTTAATATAAAAGGAAAAGAATTGGATTAATAGGATAAAATGGAAGTTATTCTCGCTTTCGATAAAATGAGTAGCGAATTGATTCCCTTTAATTTATATATATTACTATTGCAAAAGTAACTTTATAGGATAACATAATAAATGAAAAAAACTGTTTTCTGCATACTGGTTTTATTACTAATAGTTTTTCAGCGCCGTTCTTCAGCCGATTTAATTTACGGGGGAGAGGGTTGTATCGTCTATCCGTTGAATGGTGCGGAAAATATTGTTCTCGTAGATAAAAGGGTCGATATAAAAAATATTAACGGCTATTTTCAAGCCGACTGTATATATACTTTTCACAACAGGGGCGATAAGATTAATGTTAAGATGGGATTTCCCGATTTTCCTGATGCACCTTATGCAGATTTTCCTCCTCCCCCTCTTGAGGAATTTCAATACCCTATAAAGGATTTCACCTGTTATGTGGATGGAAGCAATATAGATGTGGAAGAAATACTTGGCATGTCCCATCCAGAAATAAATCCTTATCTGAGAGGTCCATTGTATAATCAGACTGTTCCAAAAATGTATGTCTTTAATGTTGAATTCGAAAAAGATCAGGTTAGGACCGTAAGAAATAAATATAAATTCCGTAAATCCATATGGTCTATCGGAGATGGCGAAATAAGTTATTCCCTGGCTGCCAGCCCGTTATGGAAAGGAGATATTCAAAAAGCGCGTATTAGCATAACAGGTTTAAATGCCCCGCTGGAAAGGATAAAAAAAGAGCCTTCAGGGTATGAAATCCGTGAAGGCTCGATTATATGGGAGTTCAAGGGTTCTATGCCGGAAAAAATATCAATTTATTATAATAAGCATTTCTTGCGAGCCGTTGCAAGTGTAGAAAAAGTTATGAATATGCAGAATCCGGATGAAAAAGACATAATATCCCTCCTTGAGCTGGGAACGGTTTTAACATCCAATGAAAGGATGTTGAGTGAACATTCAATTACTGAAAACAGCTCTGAATATTTTAGAAATATGGCTAAAAAACAGCTTGAATTTATCCGGTTAATGCCGGAGGAGTTTTCTGGATATGAATACTACCCCAGAATATATTATTATCTTGGAAAATTGGATAAAGCCCGAAAGTACAGCTACAAATACCTAGACGGCCTGCATAGGGGGGAATATGATTTGCGGTGGCCATCTACGTTGCCGCAAACTAGACCACTGATTGAATGGATAGCGCGTTACTTTTCGAAGGCAATTGAAGATGATGATCTTTCAAATTATGCTATTGCTTCTCGCCCAAAAGAGGGTACTAGGGGAGCAAACTTGCGCAAAGCAAAGCAAAAAAAACATAATTACGAGCAATCAGGGGATACCGCAAAAGATGAAAAACAATATGAGGAAGCGATTGAAAACTACAAAAAGTCATTGGATGTTTATAATATTGATATGGAAAGTTGGGATGATTTCTTTAAATCATTAACTTTTCAAGATGGTACAAGCATTTCAGATTTTTTGATTCATCAGGAGAACAGGCGTCGAGCATCGCTTTTGTATAAAATTGGTATAATTTATGAAACTGAGCTGGAAAATAAAGAAAAAGCCAAAGAATATTATTCTAAGCTAATAGAAAAATATCCTGAAGAAAAATACATCGAAAAAGTATCAAAACGTCTTGATATATTAAATTACAGAAAAGATTAATAAAAGTTAATTTGCAACACCATATTTTCAAAACCTATTAGTTAGATGGCTTTATTAGATCAGTCATTTTCGGAAGTCAGGAAAGGGAGTTATTTAAAAAAAGTTGATGCAAAGCAACAACGAATATTGAAGAAGATGAGTCTGATGGGCACTAATAAAATGGGTTATGAAAATTAAAAAGATAAAAATATTAGTTTTATAATCACTGCCGTCCAGCTCGGGGAGCCACATCTTTTTTTGGCGATAGAAAAATAAATTAACAGGTCGCCTGATCCGCCCACACAAATGTAAAAAATTCTAATCCATACAGATAGCTAAATAATTTGAATGCAATAAAATAATTACAGGAAAAAAAGGGAAAGTCAAAAGTGCATATTCCGGGGAAAGTGACCACCCATTCCGGAGCAAAGTGACCACCCCCCATTCATTCAAGTTTTCCTAATGCCACTCTACAAAAAGTGGCAACTTTG
>SL_5KL_010_SEDDRAFT_10000051_pt1 | contig 60821 bp, 57 predicted proteins | sample SodLakKL_010_SED_FD_9118 | JGI IMG/M metagenome (IMG submission 9118)
GCACGTCCGGCGTTTCAGCAACGTGATCAGGAAGGATGCATGGCCAACACAAACGTGGAAGAAAAATCGAACTGGGAACGGGAGACCCTGGAAAAGCTGCTTCTCGCGCAGGTGACCGAGCAGCGCCGGGCCCGGCGCTGGGGGGTGTTCCTCAAGCTGCTGGTGCTCGTCTACCTTTTCGCCCTGCTGTTCCTTGTGCGGGGCGCGGACCTCGGTCTCGGGGATCTCCTCGACCGTGACAAGGAGCCGCAGGAGCACGTGGCCGTCATCGACATCGAGGGGCTGATCGCCAGCGCCGCGACGGTCAATGCCGAGGACATCAACAAGACGCTGCGCGAGGCCTTCGAGGACGACGAGACCGCCGCGGTGATGCTTCGGATCAACAGTGGCGGCGGCAGTCCGGTACAGGCCGGGTTGATCCATGACGAGATCCAGCGCCTGCGAGAGAGCCACGAGGATATTCCCGTTTATGCGGTGATCGCCGACGCCGGCGCATCGGGCGCCTACTACATCGCGGTGGCGGCCGACGAGATCTACGCCGACAAGGGCAGCATCGTCGGTTCGATCGGTGTGCGTCTCGACAGCTTCGGGGTTGTCGATCTGATGGACCGCTGGGGGATCGAGCGGCGTCTGTTTACCGCGGGCGAGAAGAAGGGCTTCCTCGATCCCTTCCTGCCCTTGCAGGAGGAAGAGGTGGCGCACGTGGAGACCGTCATCGGACAGATCCACGAGCAGTTCATCAATGTCGTGCGCGAGGGTCGCGGGGATCGCCTGAAGGAACAGGAAGACGACATCTTCAGCGGGCTGATCTGGACCGGCGTGGACGCGCTGGAGCTCGGACTCATTGATGGTCTGGGCGACGACCGCTTCGTGGCGCACGAGGTCATCGGCATCGAGCGCATGGTTGTCTTCAAGCCCAGGCGTACCGCGTTGCAGTTGCTGCTGGAAGATCTCGGGGTCGCAATCGGCAATCGCATCCTGAACTGGCAGAACATTCCGCAGTGGCGTTGAGCCTGTCTGGCGAGCACGCTTCGTTTTGCCCACCCTGCAGGCGCCAGCCGTCGGGTGGGCCAGGCGCAGCGGGCCCACCAGCGCGACCGGCGCGCCGGTGCGGCCTCGGACGAGGGTCGTGATCCGGGGACGTCGGCTGTCAGTCGTCGATGCGGGTGACGCGCGCGATGATGCCGACGGCCGGGTGGTCGAGGTAGAAGAGATCCGCTCCGGAACTCATGCGCTGACTGCCGCGCACCGGCACCGCCGGAAATGCGTCGGGCTCGATGGTCACGGCCTGCGTCGCGTGGAAAACCAGGTCGGTCTCGAGATGCAGGAAGCGGCCGACCCAGACCCGCAGTCGGCCCTCGAGTTCGTAGCGCTCGTCCGCGGGGCTCAGGGGTTGCAGTCCGGACGCGATGGCTGTTGCCCCGCCGTTCTCGTTTTGCCCGGCATCGGGGCTTCTGAGCCCGAGGTAACGCCCTTCCTGTAGCCGGATCCAGGGCGCGCCCTGGTAACTCCGGCCCACCTGGTCCCACGCGAGGCGGCTCAGCACGCGTCCCTGTCCGGAACCTTCGATTCGTGTCGCGACGTTCTCGAGCTCGAAGCCGTCAACCGAGGGGCGGATCGGACCCTCGCCAATGTCGAAGCCGGAGAGGTCCGGATCCAGTGGCCGGGCAACAGCGTCCATGAACGCCCGGCTCTCCGGTCCCAGGTGCTCGAAGACCACCAGTTCGATCCGGTAGCGGCGACCGACCTGGGTCATGGCCCGGCCCGGCAACAGTGCAAGCAGGGGAATCGCGGCAACGCGGGACAGGAATCGCCGGCGGTTTCCTGGGTTCGTGGTCATCGTGTCCGTCCTCATGCGGCCTTGCGCTCGGGCGCAATCTCGTTCAGAAGGCGTTCCACCGCCGATACCCGGGACTCCAGGGTTTCGATGTCGGCGTGAAAGCGGAAGGCCTTCTCGCCGTCGAGTCGGTAGCGCTTCGGATCCGACTGTACCAGCCGGACCATTGCGCCGATATCGATCCGGGGTTGCGGGCCAAACAGGAAGCGCCCCCCGCCGGGGCCAAGTTCCAGCTTGCGGATGCCGAGCGGCAGCAGCCGCAACCGCAGCCGCGTTGCCGCCATCAGTGCGCGCGCGGGCTCCGGCAGCAGGCCGAAACGATCGATCAGCTCCACTTCGAGGTCCCGCAGTGCATTGGTATCAGGAGCACTCGCCAGGCGCTTGCTTGTACAGGATGAGCCGCGTGTGCACATCCGGTACGTAATCCTCGGGAAGCAATGCCGGCAGTCCCGGCTCCACCTCCGTCGCGGTCGTGCTCGTGTCTGCCTCCGGCATGTGCCCGGAGCGCAGGGCATTCACCGCCCGGTTCAGCAGATCGTTGTAAAGGGTGAAGCCGACCTCCTGGATCTGACCGCTCTGTTCTGCGCCCAGCAGTTCGCCGGCACCCCGGATCTCCAGGTCGTGGCTTGCCAGCGTGAAGCCGACCCCGAGGTCCTCGAGCTCGGAGATCGCGTCGAGCCGCTTGCGGGCATCGGCGGTCATTGCCTTCGGTGGCGGTGTCAGCAGGTAGGCATAGGCCCGGTGGTGGGAGCGTCCAACGCGTCCGCGCAGCTGGTGCATCTGCGCCAGCCCCAGCCGGTCCGCGCGGTTCATGATGATGGTGTTCGCCGTCGGCACGTCGATCCCCGTCTCAATGATGGTGGTGCATACGAGGATGTTGAAGCGCCGATGGTAGAAGTCCAGCATCACCTGCTCGAGATCGCGCTCGCGCATCTGGCCGTGCGCGATGCCGACGCGGGCGCCGGGCAACAGCTCCTGCACCCGGCTCGCGGTTCGGGCGATGGTGTCGACCTCGTTGTGCAGGAAGTAAACCTGCCCGCCGCGGCGCATCTCGCGCAGGCAGGCCTCCTGGATCACCGCGTCGTTCCATTCGCTGACGAAGGTCTTGATCGCAAGCCGCTCGCGCGGCGGCGTGGCGATCACCGACAGGTCGCGCAGACCGGCCAGCGCCATGTTCAGGGTGCGCGGGATCGGCGTGGCGGTCAGGGTCAGCATGTCGACCTGGGCGCGCAGCCGCTTCAGCGCTTCCTTGTGGCGCACGCCAAAGCGCTGTTCCTCGTCCACGATCACCAGGCCGAGGTTGCTGAACTCCAGTCCGCTCTGGAGCAGCTTGTGGGTGCCGATCACGATATCGATTTTGCCCTCGGCGAGGCCCTGCAGCACGGCCGCCTGATCGCGGGCGCTGCGGAAGCGTGACAGGGATTCGACCCGGACCGGCCAGTCGGCGAAGCGATCGCTGAAGTTCTGATGGTGCTGCTGGGCCAGCAGCGTGGTCGGCACCAGCACCACGACCTGGCGGTGATTCTGCACCGCGACAAAGGCGGCGCGCATCGCGACCTCAGTCTTGCCGAAGCCGACGTCGCCGCAGACGACGCGGTCCATTGGCTGCGTGGCCGCCATGTCGGCGAGCACGGACTCGATCGCCTGCGCCTGGTCCGCGGTTTCCTCGAAGGGGAAGGCGGCGGCAAAGGCGTGGTAGTCGGGTGTCTCGATCTCGAACGACGTTCCCTCGCGAGCCGCGCGGCGCGCGTGGATCTCCAGCAGTTCCGCGGCCACGTCGCGTGCTTTCTCCGCGGCCTTGCGCCGCGCCCGCGCCCACTGTTCGCTGCCGAGTCGATGCAGCGGCGCATTGTCACTGTCGGCCCCGGTGTAGCGGCTGATCAGGTGCAGCGAGGAGACCGGGACGTAGAGTTTCGCCTGGTCGGCGTATTCCAGCGCCAGGAACTCTCCCGGCTGGCCACCAATGTTCAGGGTCTGCAGCCCGAGATAGCGCCCGACGCCATTTTCTTCATGCACCACCGGCGCGCCGACGTGGAGATCGCCGAGGTTCTGGATGACCGCATCGGCGTCTCGGGTGGGACGCCCGCGGCGCCGCGACTGCATCGCGCGGAGCCCGAAGAGAGCGGTCTCGGGCACCACCGCGATCCCCCCCGGCAGTTCGAAGCCCTCGGACAGAGCGGCCACGGTCAGCATGGTCGGCACATCCCCGCCCAGGAATGCCGCCCAGTCTGCCACCGGATCGGCGTCGATCTTGTGTTCGTGCAGGAGGCTCGTCAGTGCTTCGCGTCGTCCGGCGGACTCCGCAGTCAGGAGGACGCGCAGCGGGCGCCCGAGGAAGGCCCTCAGGCGTTCCGCGGATTCGGGACGACCGTGCTGGATGCCGAGTTCGGGCAATGGTTCCCGGCGGAAGGGCACCTGCCTGCCGCGGTCGGTCGGCAGCGGCGCGGGATTCGGACCAAGCGCAATGCCGGACAGGCGGCCGAGCCGCTCGGCAAGCTGTTCGCTGTCCAGGTAGAGATCATCGGGCGGCAGCAGCGGACGCTCGACCTGGTGACGCAGCTGATCGTGGCGCGACGCCACCTCTGCGGCAAAGCGGGCGGCAGCACCCCCGATGTCGCCGAACTGGGCGACCCGGGCATCGGGACAGTAGTCGAAGAGGGTGTCGAGCTGGTCGAAGAAGAGCGGCAGGTAGGACTCGACGCCGGCCGGCGCGAGCCCCTCGCTGACATCGCGGTAGACCGTGTGGCGCGAAGGGTCGCCGGCGAAACGCGCCCGGTAACGGCCGCGAAAGGCCTTCACCGACTCGGGGTTCAACGGGAATTCGTGGCCCGGAAGGATCTCCAGCGCCTCGATGCGCCCGGTCGAACGCTGCGATTCGGGATCGAAGTGCCGCAGGGAATCGACCTCGTCGTCGAGGAACTCCACGCGTACGGGAGTCTCCGCACCCATCGGAAAGACGTCCAGGATTTCGCCGCGCATCGCGAACTCGCCGTGCGTGAGCACCTGCTGTACCGGTGAATAGCCGGCATCGGCCAGGGCCTCGCGCAGCTGCATCCGGTCGAGGCGCTGACCCACCTTCAGCACCAGGCAATTGCCCAGCAGCCACTGACGCGGCGGCAGGCGCTGCATCAGCGTAGCCACCGGCACGATGACCAGTCCGCGCTTCAGGGCTGGCAGCCGGTAAAGCGTGCGCAGGCGCTCGGACACAATGTCCTCGTGCGGCGAGAACACGTCGAAGGGCAGAGTCTCCCAGTCGGGCAGACGCAGCACCGGCAGGTCGCTGTCGGCGGCGAAGAAGGACCACTCCGCGGCCCACTGGTCCGCGGCCTCATTGCTCTCCGTTACCACCAGCAGGGGGTGGTCGAACTGGCGCGCGGCCCGCGCCAGCGCAAGCACCGCGGCGGTGAAACCGAGGTCGGTCCAGGTTTCGAAGCCGGAGGAGGGGAGACGCCCGGGGTTCAGCGGGTCTCGGGCGGCATCGGACATGTCGGATTCGCGCATGGGTGTTGGCGCGCCAGTATAACGACCTGGCGCCGAAAGGCCGAACGCCCCGCTGCCCGGCAACACGGGCAGGCGGGAAAGCCGGGGTCCGGCCTCAGGTCCTCGAGACGGTGCCGCAGGAGTTCATCCCGAGAAGGCTGTAGGCGGGGCACCAGCGGAAGAGGCCGGTGGCGAGCGGGACGAGACCGATCAGGCCCCACAGGGTCTGGGGTCCGATGAAGACCAGCGACAACACGACGAGTCCGACAAAGATGCGCAGGACGCGGTCGAAGGTGCCGACGTTCACGGTGGGGGCAAGGTTCATGGCAGGTGCCTCTGCTCGGGGTTGGGATGCGTTGGATCACCGGACCCCGGCCGGGTTCAGTCGATGTAGCGACGCAGCAGCCCTTCATAGGCATCGATGCGGCGGTCACGCAAAAAAGGCCACTGCCGGCGAACCCGCTCGGTGCGCGAGGGATCGATTTCGGCATGCAGGATTTCTCCAGCGTCGATGCCGGCCTGGGCCAGCAGCTCGCCCTGCGGGCCGGCGATGAAGCTCGAACCCCAGAACTCGGCACCGGCCGAAGCGCCCGAGGGGTCGGCTTCGAAGCCGGTGCGGTTGCAGGCCAGTACAGGCAGGTTGTTTGCCACCGCGTGGCCGCGCTGGACCGTGATCCAGGCGTCGCGCTGGCGTTGCTGCTCGTCCTGTGTGTCGTCGGGGTCCCAGCCGATCGCGGTCGGATAGATCAGCACCTCGGCACCGGCGAGAGCCATCAGACGTGCCGCCTCCGGATACCACTGGTCCCAGCAGACCAGCACCCCGAGCCGCCCGAGGGAGGTGTCTATCGGCTGGAAACCCGTGTCGCCGGGGGTAAAGTAGTACTTCTCGTAGTAGCCCGGATCATCCGGGATATGCATCTTGCGGTAGCGGCCGGCGATGCTGCCGTCGCGTTCGAAGACGACCGCCGTGTTGTGATAAAGCCCCGCCGCGCGACGCTCGAAGAGGGATCCGACCAGCACCACGCGGTGCTCGCGGGCCATCGCAGCGAGCGCGTCGGTGGAGGGTCCGGGAATCGGCTCTGCACGGTCGAATTCGGCGGGGGCCTCCACCTGGCAGAAGTAGGGGCCGGTGTGGAGCTCGGCGAGGACGACAAGCTGCGCGCCACCCCGGGCAGCCTCCGCCACGGCGGCGGCAGTCTCCGCGAGGCTGGTTGCGCGGTCGATGGTGGTGCGGTGCTGGATCAATGCGGCTTGCATGAGCGGTGGACCGTCCGGGAAGGTTGTGGTCGTGTGTGGCGTTTGGCGAAGGTCCTCAATGTGCCAGCACGCCCGCCGGGAACTGCATGGTCAGGCAATGAAGACTGCCGCCCTGACGGATGAGTTCACGGCAGTCGATCCCGGTGATCGTGTGGCCGGGGAACGCCGCGCCGAGCCGCTCGAGCGCCACCGCGTCGGCCGGGTCCCCGTAGACCGGCACCAGCACGGCCTCGTTGAGCACCAGAAAGTTCGCATAGGTGGCAGGCAGCCGCTGCCCGTCCGCGAAGATCGCGGCCGGGAGCGGCAACGGCACGAGGGAATAGGGCGTACCCTGAGCGGTCTGGAATGTCCCCAGTTCCTCCACCATTCGTGCGAGGCCGGGGTACTGCGGGTCGGCCGGATCCTGGCAGTCGACGTGGGCGATGGTCAGGGGGTCACAGAAGCGCGCCAGGGTATCGATATGGCCGTCGGTATCGTCGCCCTCGAGCTGGCCGTGTTCCAGCCAGAGCACCCGCTGGGCGCCGAGATGGCGATGCAGGTGGCGTTCGATCGCCGTTCGGGACAGGCCGGGGTTGCGCGTCGGTGTCAGCAGGCAGTGGCTTGTGGTCAGCACCGTGCCGATGCCATCGGACTCGATGCTGCCGCCCTCGAGGACCAGGTCGACCGAATCCACGGGTACGCTGCCGAAGCAGCCCTGGGCGGCCAGATGCTGCGTCAGGAGGTTGTCGTGATCCGCGGGAAACTTGCCGCCCCAGCCGTTGAACACGAAGTCGAGCAACAGCGGCTGGCCGTCCCGGAATACGGTGATTGGCCCATGGTCGCGGGCCCAGGTGTCGTCGGCGGGCGCGATGCCAACCTGCACGCGCTCGAGCGAGGCGCCCGACCGGGCGAGCTGAGCGAGGACGTGGTTGCGGTGATCGGCGTTCTGGCAAATCACCAGCAGGGACTCGTGCCGGGTGATCGCGGCACTGATCGCCGCGAACACCGGCTCCACAGTGTCGAGGCGCGGGCCCCAATCGGTTCCGGCGTGGGGCCAGGTAATCTGAACCCCGCTCTGCGCCTCCCACTCCGCCGGCAGGCGGCGTGCGGCGCAGGGCGCTGAAGTCACCGCGGTTGCGGCGTGTGCGGGCCGTGTACCACGCTGTGCAGGACCAGGGGTCCTTCGAACACGACCGAGAAGCCGTCGTAGTCCCAGCGCGTGATCGGTGGGTGCAGCGGCCGGTTGCCCCCGACGGTGGCATGGCGCTGCAGGGGGGGTCCGTAACGCGCGACAACGTGACTCTGGTGCTGGCCACGCACCGGCAGACTGGGCTCCTGGATCACCGAGTAGACGCCAGGTTCAATCCGCAGGATCTCGGCGTGGGTGGGTGCCGCCACCAGCACGGCCAGCGAAGCCGCCAACAGCCAACGTGTCAGGGTTCTCCGGGGCATGCGCACTCTCCTCGTCAATGGACTCGCGGAATCATAGCATTGGCGCCATCCTGATAGGATAGCAGCGGATCGCATGCCGTTCCCGTGCCGGGGGTGGTGCTCCACACCGCAGGGCCCGTGCGCGCGGGCGGCCCCTCTGGCATGATTCCCGCATGTTCAAGCCCCTGACCATTGCCATTGGCCTGCGCTACACGCGGGCCAAGCGGCGCAATCACTTCATCTCCTTCATCTCGGTCGTGTCGATGATCGGTCTGGTGCTCGGCGTCACCGCGCTGATCACCGTGCTGTCCGTGATGAACGGTTTCGAGCGGGAATTGCGCGAGCGCATCCTCGGAATGGCATCGCACGCGACCATCCAGGCCTACGATGGCTCCCTGCGCGACTGGGCGGAACTGTCCCGCCAGGTGGAAGCGGCCGATCCGCGCGTTGAAGCGGTCGCGCCCTACGTCGCCGGCGAGGCGATGTTCAGCGCCTTCGGCAACATCTCCGGTGCACTGGTGCGCGGCATCGACCCGGATGCGGAGCGCCGGGTCGGGCGGATCGGGGAGCACATGGTTCGCGGAGATCTCGATGCGCTCGAGGCGGGCGCATTCCGGGTGGTGCTGGGCAGCGAGCTTGCACTCGAACTGGGGGTCCGGGTCGGGGATACGGTAGTGCTGATGGCGCCCCAGGCCGCGGTGACGCCGGCTGGCGTATTGCCACGCATGCGGCGTTTCGAGGTCGCCGGCCTGTTCGAGGTCGGGATGTACGAGTTCGATCGGGGCACCGCTTTCATCCAGCTGGACGACGCCCGTGCGGTCTTCCAGACCGGGGAAGGGGTGACCGGGCTTCGGTTGCGGCTGACGGACATGATGCAGGCCGGGATGGTCAGCCGGGACGTGGCGCGGTCTCTGGATGGCCTTTTCCGGGTGTCGGACTGGACCCGGCAGCACGCGAATCTCTTTCGCGCGATTCAGATGGAAAAGGTGGTGATGTTCATCATCCTGTCGCTGATCGTCGCGGTCGCGGCCTTCAACATTGTCTCGACCCTTGTGATGCTGGTCACCGACAAGCAATCCGACATCGCGATCCTGCGAACCCTCGGGCTGAAGCCTTCGGGCGTGATGATGGTCTTCATCGTCCAGGGCGTGGTCATCGGGACCGTGGGGGTGCTCCTGGGGGTGATTGGAGGGATCAGTCTGGCATTGAACATCGATGTCGTCGTGCCGTTCGTCGAGCGCGTTACAGGCACGGAATTTCTGGCGGCAGATGTTTATTATATCAGTGACCTGCCGAGTGAACTTCGAGTGGAAGATGTCGTCCGCATCAGCGGACTCGCGTTCGGGCTGACGTTGCTCGCGACACTGTTCCCGGCCTGGCGGGCGGCGCGGACCCGGCCGGCCGAGGCCCTGCGCCATGAGTGAACGCGAGACCGTACTCGACATGCAGGGGGTCGAGCGCCGTTTCCGCGAGGGCAGCCTCGACGTCAGTGTTCTCAAGGGCGTGGATCTGCGCATCTGTCGCGGTGACCAACTCGCCATCGTCGGTGCGTCGGGATCCGGAAAGAGCACGCTCCTGCAGCTGCTCGGCGGACTGGATCTGCCGGACGCGGGGCGGGTATCGATTCTTGGCCAGGACTGGGCCCGCATGAGCGATTCGCGGCGCGGCGTGATGAGAAACCAGCACATCGGTTTCGTCTACCAGTTTCATCACCTGTTGCCGGAGTTCACCGCGCTGGAAAACGTCGCAATACCACTGATGATCCGTGGGGAGACGACACGGAAGGCCCGGCTGGAGGCCACCGAGTGGTTGCGCCGCGTCGATCTGGCGGAACGCGGGGGGCACAAGCCGTCGGAGCTTTCCGGCGGGGAGCGCCAGCGGGTGGCGATCGCGCGCGCGATGGTCACCCAGCCCGCGGTGATCCTTGCGGACGAGCCGACCGGCAACCTGGACCGCGAGCGGGCAGAGCGCGTATTCAGCCTGCTGAAGGCAATGAATCAGGCGAATGGCAGTGCGCTGGCACTGGTAACCCACGATCCGGAACTCGCCGAGCGGATGGAACGGACGGTGCGCATCGTCGACGGGGTGCTGTCCGAGGCCGAGTGACCGTTCCGCCGCGCGCTCGCCGGTCGGCACGGCTGGAGAACGCCGCGCGGCGGTTACCCGTGGTCTTGGGACTGTTCTTCCCCGGAGTTCGTTTTGGGGCGGTAGGGATTGTGCTGGCTCTTCATCAGCCGCCGCCGCAGCCGGGCGCGCCTGAGCCTCACGCGCTGAATCACGCTGAACCACCAGAGCACGCGGATGGTCAGGTAGCCGGCCGCCGAGGCCACCACGGCCAGCACGAGGCTGCCGACCATTACCGGCACCCAGATCGTCAACAGCTCCCCGGTGATCCACTCCACGGTCAGTTCCACACGCAGGGTGCGCCGGGGTTCGTTTAGAATCCAGCGCCCGATCGTGTAGGCTGTGTACAGGATCGGAGGAATGGTCACGGGATTGGATACCCAGACCAGCAGGACCGATACCGGCAGGTTGACGCGCACCGCGATCGCGATGATCGCGGCGAGCAGCATCTGCATCGGTATTGGCAGGAAGGCGACAAAGAGCCCCACGGCAAAGGCACCAGCGACGGAGCGCCGGTTCAGATGCCACAGATCAGGCGCGCGCAGGCGCGGACCCAGAATTCCCAATGCCCGATGTCCCCGGACGGATTCGTAGCCCGGGAACCATTTCTTGACGAGATTCTTCGACATGGGCGGACGGATACGTCTCCGCGCGAGGCTGACCGCAGGCTGTGCAGGCGGGGAAGAAATGCCACCGGTGCCTGTACTGCCTGCCGGCATGGTATTTCCGAGCGGACCGGCAGGGAATCGTGATCCTGTTTGCGGCTGCCCTTACGGGCGGGTCAGTGGCCCTTCATCTGCTGCCGGCGATACCGAACGGGTCGTGGATCGCACTTTCGGTTCTGGGGCTCCTTGCGTTGTCACTCCCGGTCCTGCGCATTCCGGCTGGACTCCTGCTGGGATTGTCTCTGGCCGGGGCGCAGGCGCAATCCTGGCTCGACCGTGCAGTCCCTCCGGAGATGACGGGTACCGAGGTCACGGTCATCGGCGTGGTCGCTGAGCTTCCCGACCATTCCCCGCGGCGCACGCGCATCATTTTACACCTTACTGAGATCATCGACGCGCCCCCCGAGTTTCAGGCCGAACGGTTGCGCGTGACGGTGTTTCCGGCGGCGCCGTGGCTGGAGGCGGGCGACCGGGTGCGCGCCCGACTGCGGCTTCGGCCACCGCGAGGGCTGCACAATCCCGGGGGGTTCGATTTTGCCGCGTGGTTATACCGCGAGCGCATCCACGGACTGGCCAGTCTGCGCGGCGAGCTGGAGGGGGTAGAGCGAAGCGGACAACGGACAGTTCCCGTGGCTTCTCTGCACCGGGTGCGCGCGAACATACGCGACGCGATGCGGGCGGCCCACCCCGACGCACGGCACCCCGGCGTCATGGAAGCGCTGGTGATCGGCGAACGCGGCGGCATGCAGGCCGAGGAATGGCGGCTCTTCCTGCATTCCGGGACCAACCACCTGATGGCCATCTCGGGACTCCACGTTGGTCTGGTCGCGGGGTTCGCGCTGCTGCTTGCACGACTGAGCTGGCGCCATCAACGCCTGCTGCGGCGAGGGGTGCCGCTGCGCTGGTTCGGCGCCCTCGCGGCGATCGGTGCGGCCGCTGTCTACGCGGCGCTCGCCGGATTCAGCATTCCGACCCAGCGGGCGCTGGTCATGCTGATCCTTTTCAGCACCGCCGTGCTGGCACGTCGGGATCCGCTCTCATGGCAGGTCTATGCTGCGGCTGTGGTCGCCGTGGTGGCGCTGTGGCCGGCGAGCGTTCTGGCCCCCGGCTTCTGGTTCTCATTCGGGGCAGTGGCGGTGATCCTGCTGTTGCTGCAGGGGCGTGTATCGCGGCCGGGTGTGGCCGGATGGCTGCGCATCCAGGTGATTCTGGCGGTGGCCCTGCTCCCGTTGAGCCTGGCCTGGTTCCAGCTCGGATCCTGGGTCGCGCCGATCGCCAACCTGGTGGCCGTGCCGGTGGTGAGCTTCCTGGTGCTCCCGTTTCTCCTGGCCGGGGCGGCGCTGGCTGTCATCTGGACGCCACTGGGTGCGCCATTGCTGTGGTGGGCCGATGCGTGGCTGGCACTGCTGCTTCGGGTGCTCGCGGTGCTGGTGGAATGGCCCGCCGCGGTGAGCGAAACGGCGGTCCCAGTGGGGGCTGCAGTGCTGGCCGGAATCGGCGTGCTGCTGATGCTGTTGCCGCGGAGCCGGCAGCTCGCCCCGTGGATACTGCTGGCGTGTGTGCCACTGCTGCTGCCACCGGCGCCGCGACTGGCGCACGGCGACTTCAGGGCCGAGATGCTCGACGTCGGGCAGGGGCTTGCAGTGGTCGTGCAGACCCGACGGCACGTGCTGGTCTACGACGCCGGTCCGGCGTGGGAAGGCGGCTTCGATTCGGGAGAGGCGGTGGTGCTGCCGGCCCTGCGACGGCTGGGTGTCCGAGCTGTCGATCGGGTCGTGGTCAGCCACGAGCACATGGACCACCGCGGCGGCGTGGCGGCGGTCGTTTCTGCTCTCCCCGTCGCGGAGGTCCTGAGCCGGCGCGGCGCTCTGCACGACGACGAGAGACCCTGCGAAGCCGGGCTGTCCTGGGAATGGGACGGCGTGGTCTTCGAGACGCTGCACCCACCTCCGTATTGGGAAGACGGCAACATCGCGTCCTGTGTGCTCGCTGTGCGGGGCCCCCATGGACGACTGTTGCTCACCGGAGATGTCGAAGGTCTGGGGGAAAGCGTGCTTGTGCACACGGCGGGTGCCCGGTTGGACACCGACGTACTGCTGGTCCCGCATCACGGGGCCTCCGGCGTCCTCGAGCGCGGTCTGCTGGAAGCCGCAACGCCCGGCATCGCCTGGGTGAGCAGCGGTTTCGACAATCGATTCAGTCACCCCGCCCCTGACGTCCGGGCCCGGGTCGGGAATCAGTGCGTGCCGTTGTTCGACACCCGAGAGCGTGGCATGGTCTGGCTCGAGACGACGGCGGAGGGCATCCGGCTCGGGCCGGGAAGCCGGGTTGAACGGCGCCGTTTCTGGCACCCAGCGGTGGCCCGGGCACCGTCGCTGCCGGCGGCCTGTCCGCCCTTCGACAGCAGTCGCCTGTTGCGCGGCTCCGGCCGGGCGACCGGTGTAGAATAAATGGATGAACCGTTCCGTTCCCGACACCATTCGGCCGATTCGTTTCGACGCCGGAAAACTGCACCTGCTGGACCAGCGTCTCCTGCCGGCGGAATCCCGGGTGAATACCTATGACGACGCGGCCTCCGTTGCGGTGGCGATCCGGGAGATGGTCGTGCGGGGTGCTCCGGCGATCGGCATTGCTGCGGCCTTCGGTGTCGTGCTGGCCTGTGACCGCGTGCGGGACCACCATGCCGGCTCCTGGCGCGCAGAGGTGGATGCCGCCATCGAGCGATTGGCGGCGGCGCGCCCGACTGCTGTGAACCTGTTCTGGGCACTGGACCGCATGCGGGCGGTGCTTGACCGGTGCGATACCGTTGCAGAGGCCTGTGCGGCGACCTTCGCCGAGGCGCAGGCGATGCTGGAGGCGGATATCGCGGCGAACCGGCGCATCGGGGCGGCCGGTGCGGCCCTGATCGAGCCCGGGCGGGCTGTGCTCACCCACTGCAACACGGGATCGCTGGCAACCGGAGGCTTCGGGACTGCCCTGGGCGTGATCCGTGCGAGCTGGGGCGAGGGGCGCATCACGGAGGTGTTTGCCGACGAGACCCGTCCCTGGCTGCAGGGATCGCGCCTCACCGCGTGGGAATTGCTGCAGGACGGGATCCCGGTGCAGCTGCTGTGCGAGGGCGCCGCCGCAAGCCTGCTGCAGGCCGGTCGCGTCGGCTGGGTCATCGTCGGGGCGGACCGCATTGCGGCCAACGGGGACACGGCAAACAAGATCGGCACCTACGGACTGGCGTTGCTGGCACGGGCGCACGGCGTAGGCTTCATGGTGGCGGCCCCGCTGAACACCGTCGATTTCGGGATCGTGGAGGGCTCGGCGATCCCGATCGAGATGCGCGCGGAATCCGAGGTGCTCGGATTCGGCGATCAGGCCATCGCGGCCCCCGGAGCGCGCGCGTGGAATCCAGCCTTCGACGTAACCCCCGCGGAGCTGATCGACGTGATCGTCACCGAACACGGTGCCGTGCACCGTCCCGACCGCGCCGGTCTGGCCGCCCTCCGAAAGCACTCGGGCGGGTGACGCCGGACCGGTCCACGCGCCGCTTTGGCCGCGGTATGGTAGAATTGCGCGTTTCCCACCGCTGGAAGTCCACGCTCGCCGATGGCTGAATTCGCCAAGGAAATATTCCCGGTCAATCTCGAGGACGAGATGCAGCAGTCCTATCTCGATTACGCGATGAGCGTAATCGTGGGGCGGGCGCTCCCGGATGTTCGCGACGGGCTCAAACCGGTGCATCGGCGTGTCCTCTACGCGATGCGCGAACTCGGCAACGATTACAACAAGCCCTACAAAAAGTCCGCGCGCGTTGTGGGTGACGTGATCGGCAAGTACCACCCGCATGGCGACTCGGCGGTGTACGACGCAATCGTGCGCATGGCCCAGCCCTTCTCGATGCGTTACATGCTCGTGGACGGGCAGGGCAATTTCGGCTCGGTGGACGGCGATGCACCGGCCGCGATGCGTTACACCGAGGTGCGCATGGCGCGCATCGCGCAGGAGCTGCTGGCCGACATCGACAAGGAGACGGTCGACTTCGTCGACAACTACGACGGCTCGGAAAGCGAGCCGTCGGTGCTCCCGGCGCGGTTCCCGAACCTGCTGGTGAACGGGTCTGCCGGCATCGCGGTGGGCATGGCCACGAACGTTCCGCCGCACAACCTCGGCGAGGTGGTGGATGCCTGTGTCGCCTTGATCGACGATCCGGACATCAGTATCGACGGCCTGATGGAACATCTGCCAGGACCGGATTTCCCCACCGCGGCGATCATCAACGGCGCCGACGGCATCCGGGACGCGTACCGCACCGGCCGAGGGCGGGTCTACCTCCGCTCGCGCACCCACACGGAGCCTTTGGAGGGAGGGCAGCGCGAGGCGATCGTGGTCACCGAGTTGCCCTACCAGGTCAACAAGGCGCGGCTGATCGAGAAGATCGCCGAGATGGTGAAGGAAAAGCGGCTCGACGGCATCAGCGAATTGCGCGACGAATCCGACAAGGACGGGATGCGGATCGTGATCGAACTCCGGCGGGGCGAAATGCCGGAGGTGGTTCTGAACCACCTGTTCATGCACACGCAGATGCAGAACGTGTTCGGCATCAACATGGTTGCGCTGGTGGAGGGTCAGCCGAAACTGCTCGATCTCCGGCAGATCCTCGAGGCCTTTCTGCGTCATCGTCGGGAGGTGGTCACCCGGCGCACCATCTTCGACCTGCGCAAGGCGCGCGAACGCGCCCATGTGCTCGAGGGCCTGACGGTCGCGCTGGCGAACATCGACGAGGTGATCGCGCTGATCCGGGCGGCCGCGAATGCTGCCGAGGCGAAGGCTGGTCTGCTCGCGCGAAGCTGGGAGCCGGGGGCGGTAACGGGAATGCTGGATCGCGCCGGCGCGAATGCCTCCCGCCCGGAGGACCTGGCACCGGAGTTCGGTCTGACTGGTGAGGGCTACCGGCTGTCGGAGGCCCAGGCGCAGGCCATACTCGATCTCCGGCTGCACCGGCTGACTGGTCTCGAGCAGGAGAAGATCGTCGAGGAATACGGCGGCCTGCTGGACCTGATCGAGGATCTGCTGGACATCCTCGGTTCGGGAGAACGCCTGCAGCAGGAGATCCGCGACGAGATGCTGGCGTTGCGCAAGCAGTACAACGACGCCCGCCGCACGGAGATCCGCGCCGCCCACGCAAACCTCACGCTGGAAGATCTGATCGGCGAGGAAGACGTCGTGGTCACGCTCTCGCACGCTGGCTACGTGAAGTATCAGCCCGTCACGGCCTACCGGGCCCAGCGGCGGGGTGGCCGGGGCAAGGCCGCGACCAGCTTCCGCGAGGAGGACTTCATCGATCGCCTGGTCGTGGCCAACACCCACGACACCATCCTGTGTTTTTCCAGCCGGGGCCGCGTCTACTGGATCAAGGTCTACGAGCTCCCGCAGGGCAGCCGGGCATCGCGCGGCAAGCCAATCGTGAACCTGCTGCCGCTGGAGTCGGAAGAACGCATCAACGCCATACTGCCCGTACGCGGCTACGGGTCGGACCAGTTCGTGTTCATGGTGACCGCGGCCGGCACCGTGAAGAAGACCCCCCTGACCGACTTTTCGCGCCCGCGCAGCAATGGGATCATCGCCGTCGATCTGCGTGAAGGGGATCAGCTTGTCGATGTCGCGCTGACAGACGGCCACCAGGACGTGATGCTGGTGACTTCGGCCGGCAAGGCGGTGCGCTTCCCGGAGACGGATGTACGCGCCATGGGACGCACCGCCTGCGGCGTGCGCGGCGTGCGCATGGAGGACCCGCACCGGGTGATCGCGCTGCTCATCGTGGACGAGGGCGCGGCGCTGTTCGCGAGCGAGTTCGGATACGGAAAACGCACCCGCTTCGACGAATTCCCGCTGCACCGGCGGGGCGGGCAGGGCGTGATCGCGATCCAGTGCGGAGACCGCAACGGGGTCCTGGTTGGGGCGGCTCGTGTCCTCGAAGACCAGGAGGTGATGCTGATCACCGACGGCGGGACGCTGGTGCGGACGCCGGTCGAACAGATCCCCCTGATCGGGCGCAATACCCAGGGCGTGCGGCTGATTCGTCTCTCGGAGGGCGAGCGGCTGGTCGAACTCGCGCGGGTCGAGCGGCTGCAGGGGGAGGACGACCCCGAGGCCGACCCTGTGACCGACCCCGGGGCCGACGATGACGGCGAGGCCGGAGACGGTGCACAGGCCGGTGCAGCGAAACCCACGGGAGACGCCGGGGCGGATTCCTCCCGAGGCAATGGAGACCACGAATGAGTCGAGTGTTCAACTTCAGCGCGGGTCCTGCCGCGCTTCCCGAGCCGGTGCTCGAACGCGCCCGGGCCGAATGGATGGATTTCCGGGGCTCCGGCATGTCGGTCATGGAGATGAGCCATCGCGGCAGCATCTTCATGGAGATAGCGGAAAAAGCCGAGAACGATGTCCGCAGACTGCTGGAAGTACCGGATGACTACGCGGTGCTGTTCCTGCAGGGTGGTGCGACGGGGCAGTTCGCTGCGGTGCCACTGAACCTGCAACCCGGCGGTCAGGGCATGGACTACGTCGATACCGGCGCCTGGTCCGTGAAGGCGATCAAGGAGGCGCAGAAGTTCGGCCCCGTTAATGTGGTCGCAAGCAGCAAGGACGCCGGTTATGCGTCGATCCCCGATCGGTCCGAGTGGCACCTGGATCCGGATGCGGCCTATCTGCACTACACGCCGAACGAGACCATCGGTGGCGTGGAGTTCCACTTCGTGCCGGATTCCGGATCGGTGCCGCTGGTGGCCGACATGTCTTCGACGATCCTTTCACGGCCCCTGGACGTGTCGCGCTATGGCGTGATCTATGCAGGTGCCCAGAAGAATATCGGTCCCGCCGGAGTGACGCTCGTGATCGTGCGCAGGGACCTGCTGGAACGCAGTTCCGGGCCCGTCCCGGCGGTGGTCGACTATGCGCTGCAGGCCGACAACGACTCGATGTACAACACGCCACCCACGCTCGCGTGGTATCTCTCGGGACTCGTCTTCGAGTGGCTCCTTGAGCAGGGTGGTCTGCCGGCGATGGCCGAGGTCAATCACCGCAAGGCCGCAAAGCTGTATCACTTCGTGGACAACTCCGAGTTTTATCGCAACCCCGTCGAAGTCTCGGCACGCTCCTGGATGAATGTCCCCTTCATCCTGGCCGATGCGGCCCTGGACGGCAGCTTCCTGAAGCAGGCGACCGAGGCGGGGCTGTCCGGCTTGAAGGGGCACCGGTCGGTGGGGGGCATGCGGGCGAGCCTTTACAATGCGGTGCCCGAAGCCGCCGTGGACACCCTGATCGAGTTCATGGCCGACTTCGAACAACGCCATGCCTGAACAGAGGGCCTCCATGTTTCGTATCCAGACTTTCAACAACATCGCGGTGCGCGGTCTCGATCGGTTCCCGCGGGAGACCTACGAGGTGGCATCGGGGCTCGCCAATCCCCACGCGATCATGCTCCGCTCGCACAACCTGCACTCGACACCCGTCGCGGATTCGGTGCAGGCGGTGGGACGCGCCGGCAGCGGGGTCAACAATATTCCGGTGGACGCACTGTCCGCCCGTGGCGTCGCCGTGTTCAATGCCCCGGGGGCGAATGCCAATGCGGTCAAGGAGCTGGTGGTCGCGGGAATGCTCCTGGCCTCGCGGAACCTGATCCCGGCAGCCGAATATCTGCACGCGCTCGACGGCAGTGACCCGGAGTTCATGAAGCGGGTGGAGGACGGCAAGAAGCGTTTCGTCGGCTTCGAACTCCCGGGGCGGACGCTCGGAGTGATCGGGCTCGGGGCGATCGGGGTCAGGATCGCGAATGCGGCCCGCGCACTCGGTATGCAGGTTGTAGGCTACGATCCGAAGATCACCGTCGAGAGCGCCTGGCGTCTGGAGGCCGACGTGGAACGCGCTCGTACGGTCGACGCCGTGGTGTCTGCTGCCGACGTCATCACCTTCCATGTGCCATTGAACGACCACACCCGGAACATCCTGGACGCGACGCGCATACGCTCGCTGAAGCGCGGCGCGATCGTGATCAATCTCGCCCGCGAAGGCGTCGTCGACGACGCTGCCATCTGCTCGGCGCTGGACGAGGGGCGAATCCACGCCTTCGTCACCGACTTCCCGACACCCGAGCTGGTCGGAAACCCGCGGGTCATTGCGCTGCCGCACCTGGGGGCGTCGACAGTGGAGTCCGAGGAGAACTGCGCAGTGATGATCGCGGATCAGCTGCGCGATTATCTCGAGAACGGCAACGTTCGCAACGCGGTGAACCTGCCCGCCCTTGCGCTGGAGCGAAAGGGCGATACCCGGCTCGCGATCGTGAACCGGAATCTCCCGGACCGGGTCGGCCAGATTTCACGGACCCTCGGGCAGAAGGACGTGAACATCGTGCACATGGTGAACGAGTCGCGGGGTGATCTCGCCTACACCCTGCTGGATGTCGAAGGAGAGGTCGATGCCGCAACGGCAGAGGCCATCAACTCAATCGACGGGGTCCTCCGCGCACGGGTCCTGTAGTGGGCGATTCGGTCGAACTGGAACAGCTGCGCGATCGAATCGACGCGATCGACGCCGAGCTTCTGCGTCTGCTGAACGAGCGGGCGCGCTGCGCCGTCGACGTCGCGGCCGTGAAACGGCGCCAGGGAGGGCAGGCATTCTACCGCCCGGAGCGCGAGGCCGGGATCCTGCGCCAGGTGCGCGAACAGAATGCGGGACCACTCCCCGGGGACGCGGTTGTGCGGCTCTTCCGCGAGATCATGTCGGAGTGCCTGGCGCTGGAGGAACCGCTGGTGGTGGCCTTCCTCGGGCCCGAGGGAACCTTCACCGACCTGGCCACGCGCAAGCACTTTGGCCAGGCGGCCACGTTGCAGCCACTGGTTTCGATCGACAGCGTCTTTCGCGAAGTCGAATCCGGCCGGGCCCACTTCGGTGTGGTACCGATTGAAAACAGCACGGAGGGCGTGGTCACGCATACCGTCGACTGCTTTCTGGAATCGCCACTGCAGATCTGCGGAGAGGTGATCCTGCCGGTTCAGCACCACCTGCTGTCCCGCTGCAGTCGCCTCGATGACGTGAAGCTGGTGATGGCACACCCGCAGGCCCTCGCCCAGTGCCGCCAGTGGCTCGACCGTGAACTGCCGGGCGTCGAACGGCGCCACGCTTCGAGCAACGGCCTTGCGGCGCAGAACGCGGCCGGGATGGCCGGGGCGGCCGCGATCGCCAGCGAGGCGGCCGCCGAGCGTTACGGGTTGCAGGTACTGGCCCAGAACATCGAGGACCGGGGTGACAATACCACCCGGTTCCTGGTCATCGGCCGGGTCGAGGCAGGGCGGACAGGCAGTGACCGGACGTCGATCATGCTCAGCACCGCGAATCGGCCCGGGTCGCTTTTCGGTCTGCTGAAGCCGATCGCCGACGCGGGTATCAGTCTGACCCGGATCGAATCGCGGCCCTCCCGGTGCGTGAACTGGGACTACGTCTTCTTCCTGGACTTCATCGGGCACCGCGACGATCCGGGTGTTGCCGCCTGCCTGGAGGCGTTGCGCGGTTCGGCGGAGATGCTGAAGATCCTCGGCAGTTACCCGCAGGCGGCCACCTAGTGCACCACCGTTCACCCGAAACCGCGGGCCGGGGTGCCGTGCCACTTCGGCCGATGACGACGGAAGGCCTGGAACATGGTTGATTTCACTGCACTCGCGGTGCCCGGCGTGCAGGCACTGCGTCCCTACCAGCCGGGCAAGCCGGTCGAGGCCCTGGAACGCGAGCTGGGTATTCGGGAGGCGGTCAAGCTCGCCTCCAACGAGAATGCGCTGGGGCCGAGTCCGCGCGCCGTGGAGGCCGCGAGCCAGGCCCTGCGTGCGCTGCACATCTACCCGGACGGGAACGGCTTCGCGCTGAAGGAGGCGCTGGCCGAGCGGCACGGAGTCGCGCCGGAACAGATCACGCTCGGCAACGGTTCCAACGAGGTCCTTGAACTGATCGCCCGAAGCTGGCTTGCGCCCGGGCGCAACGCGGTGTACTCGCAGCACGCGTTCGCCGTCTACCCGCTGGTCGTGCAGGCCGTCTCCGCCGAAGGGCGTGCCGCGCCGGCACGCGCAGCTGATTCCGAACAGCCCTATGGCCATGACCTCGGCGCGATGGCGGCCATGGTGGACGCCGGCACGCGGGTGGTATTCGTGGCCAACCCGAACAACCCCACCGGAACGTGGCTGGACGGGGAAGCGCTCGAGCGGTTTATCGCGCAGGTACCGGCGGAGACGCTGGTGGTCGTGGACGAGGCCTACGCCGAGTATGTCGAGCAGCCCGACTACCCGGACACGACGCAGTGGCTGGGGCGCTTCCCCAACCTGCTGGTGACCCGGTCCTTTTCGAAGATCCATGGCCTGGCGGGCCTGCGGCTGGGGTACTCCGTTTCCTCGGCGGCTGTCGCAGACCTGGTGAACCGGGTGCGCCAGCCGTTCAACGTGAACGCGGTCGCGCAGGCAGCGGGTCTGGCGGCGATCGGCGATACCGCACACGTTGCGCAGAGCGTCCGAATGAACCGGGAGGGCCTGCGGCAGCTTGGCGCCGGGTTGCAGCAGCGGGGCATCGGCTTCATTCCGTCGGTTGGGAATTTCATCACCTTTGACGTGGGCGAGGAGCCGGGTGCGGTCTACGAGCGCCTGTTGCGCGAGGGCGTGATCGTGCGCCCGGTCGCGAATTACGGACTGCCGACGCACCTGCGGGTCACGGTCGGCACTGCGGCGGAAAACGAGCGCTTCCTCCGGGCGCTGGATGCGGTGCGGCAGACGTGATCGGACGACTGGTGATCTTCGGCGTCGGCCTGATCGGCGGTTCGATGGCGCTGGCACTGCGCGCCGCCGGTGGCGTGTCCGAGGTGGTCGGCTGCTCGCGCTCGGAGGCGAACCTGAAAGAAGCGCAGCGGCTGGGGGTCATCGACCGCTGGACCACCGATCCCGCACAGGCCTGCACGGAAGCGGACATTGGCGTTCTTGCGGTGCCGCTCGGGTCGATGCAGGGCCTGTCCGCGGCCATCGCGGAGCACTGGCCGTCGGAAGCCGTGCTCACCGACGTGGGCAGCAGCAAACAGGCGGTGCTCGACGCAGTGCGAGCCGGCTTCGGGGAGTTGCCGCGCAATTTCGTCGCGGGACACCCGATTGCCGGCACCGAGCGTAGCGGGGTCCAAGCGGCGTTTGCCAGCCTTTTCCAGGACCGTCTGGTGATCCTGACCCCGGCTGACGAGACCAGCCCGCTGGCCGCAGAGCGGGTGGCGGCGATGTGGCGCGCAACGGGCGCACGGGTCGAATTCATGACCCCGGCGCATCACGATCACATCCTCGCAGCGACCAGCCACCTGCCCCACGTGCTCGCCTTCGCGCTGGTGGAATCGCTCGCGCGGATGAGCGAGAGCGACGAGATTTTTCATTACGCCGCGGGCGGATTCCGGGACTTCACCCGGATCGCCTCCAGCGACCCGGTGGTGTGGCGCGACATCTGCCTCGCCAACCGGGACGCAATCCTCGATGTGCTGCAACGCTTCCAGGGCGATCTGGACGGTCTGCGGCAGGTGATCGCGCGCGGCGACGGCGCCGAGCTCGAGGCGCGCTTCGGCTTCGCCAAGGATGCCCGGGACCGCTTCAGCGAAAAGATGCAGGCACAACTGGACCAGTGAGCAAATGACCACGACCTTCAGTGTGGAACCCGGGGGTGCCCTGCGCGGTGACCTCCGGGTTCCGGGCGACAAGTCGATCTCGCACCGATCGATCATGTTCGGTGCTCTCGCCGAGGGCCGTACGCGAGTGAGCGGTTTCCTCGATGGCGAGGACTGCCTGGCGACACTCGCCGCCTTCCAGGCGATGGGGGTTCCGATCGAGCGGCCGGAGCGGCAAACCGTGACCATCGAAGGCGTCGGGCTCGCTGGCCTTCGGAAACCGCCGGCGCCGCTGGACATGGGCAATTCCGGTACCGCGATGCGGCTGATGTGCGGGGTGCTGGCCGGCCAGCCCTTCGACAGCGTCCTGGTCGGCGATGCCTCGCTGAGCCGGCGGCCGATGCGCCGGGTCACCGACCCGCTGGCGGCGATGGGCGCCCGCATCGATACCGGAGAGCACGGGACGCCGCCCCTGCACGTGCACGGCGGCCAGCGCCTGCGGGGTTTTCTGCACACCCTGACCGTGGCCAGCGCCCAGGTGAAGTCGGCGCTGTTGCTGGCAGGGCTGTGGAGCGACGGCGAGACCTGCGTCACCGAGCCGGCACCCACGCGCGATCACACCGAGCGGATGCTGGTGGGTTTCGGCTACGACCTGCAGCGGGATGGCCGCCGTAGCTGCCTGCGGGGCGGCGGTCGGCTCGTGGGCCGTGCGGTGGAGGTCCCGGCCGACATCTCTTCGGCAGCTTTCTTTCTGGTCGGGGCGAGCATCGCGGAGGGATCGGATCTGCTGCTTCGCCACGTTGGCATGAACCCGACACGCACCGGCGCGATCGACATCCTGCGGCTGATGGGGGCCGCCATCGAGGTTCTCGATGAGCGCGAGATCGGGGGTGAGCCGGTCGCCGACCTGCGGGTGCGCTCGGCACCGTTGCAGGGCATTCGCATCCCGCAAGAGCTGGTGCCGTTGGCGATCGACGAGTTTCCGGCCCTGTTCGTGGCTGCGGCCTGTGCCGAGGGGGAGACGGTGCTGGCCGGCGCCGAGGAGCTCCGGGTAAAGGAGAGCGACCGGATACAGGTGATGGCGGACGGCCTCTCCGCTCTCGGGGTTCGTTGCGAGGTGCGGCCGGACGGCATCCGCATCCACGGTCAGGCCGCCTTCGAATCCGGAACGATCGCGAGCCACGGCGATCACCGGGTCGCGATGTCCTTTGCGATGGCCGCGCTGCGCGCGAGCGGACCCATCGTGATCGAGGACTGCGACAATGTGGCGACCTCGTTTCCGGGCTTCGCCGGGCTGGCCGCGGACGCCGGGCTCGGGATTCGGGTCCTATGACGGTCGTCCTCGCGATCGATGGACCCGGCGGGGCCGGCAAGGGGACGGTCAGCAAGCGGCTCGCGGAATCCCTCGACTGGCATCTGCTCGACAGTGGGGCGCTGTACCGGCTGGTCGGAATTGCCGCCAGAAAACGCAACCTTGACCTTTCCAATGTTACCCAACTCGCGGAAATCGCAAGGAATCTGGACGTGCAATTCCGCGTCGCCGAGGCGGGCGAACTGGTCCAGACGTGGCTGGAAGGTGAACAGATCGATCACCTTCTGCGCACGGAGAAGGCGGGAAGCGATGCATCGGTCGTGGCCGCGATCCCGGAGGTGAGGGCGGCGCTGCTGCAGCGGCAGCGTGATTTTGCGGTCCCGCCGGGCCTGGTCGCCGACGGCCGTGACATGGGGACCGTCGTGTTTCCCGACGCGCATCTGAAGGTGTTTTTGACCGCGTCCGTCGAAGAGCGCGCACACAGGCGTTACAAGCAGTTGAAGGAACAAGGACTTAGTGCTAACCTTCGCGCCCTTCGAGAAGAGTTGGAGGCCCGTGACCGCCGGGATTCCGAGCGCGCGGCGGCTCCGCTGAAGCCGGCACCGGATGCCTGGGTCCTCGATACCACCGGCATTGGCATCGATGAAGTGGTGGCGATGATCCGCGAGCGGTTGGACGGCGTTCTCTCTTCCCGTGAATCGAAATGAAACTGCACGACACTTTAACCCTGTTTGGCAGGCACGCATCAGATCTGCCGTCCATCGTCCCCGTTGCGGCGGGGTATGTTCAACCCAAGCCCGGGTGCGGCATCCCGCCGCAGTCCGTTCAATCACAGGTTCAACAAATCCATGAGTGAAAGTTTTGCGCAACTGCTCGAAGAGAGCATGGCCTACACCCAGATGCAGCCGGGTGCCATTCTCAGTGCCACCGTCATCGAGGTGGGCCCCGACGTCGTCCTGGTCAATGCCGGACTGAAGTCCGAAGGGGTGATCCCCACCGAACAGTTCATGAACGAACGCGGTGAACTGGAAGTCCAGGTCGGCGACGTGGTCGAGGTCGCCCTGGAGACGCCGGAGGATGGCTTCGGCGAGACCCGCATGTCGCGGGAAAAGGCCAAGCGCGCCAAGGCCTGGGACCGCCTCGAAACGGCAATGGAAGACGAAAAGTACGTCGTCGGCCAGATTTCGGGCAAGGTCAAGGGCGGATATACGGTCGAACTCGGTGACATCCGCGCTTTCCTGCCCGGTTCGCTGGTGGATGTGCGGCCGGTGCGCGACACCGCGTACCTCGAGGGCAAGGAGCTGGAGTTCAAGCTGATCAAGCTCGATCGTCGTCGCAACAACGTGGTGGTCTCGCGCCGCGCAGTGGTCGAGCAGGAATACAGCGCCGAGCGCGAGGAACTGCTGAAGAACCTGCAGGAAGGCGTTGTGGTGAAGGGCATCGTGAAGAATCTCACCGACTACGGTGCGTTCCTGGACCTGGGCGGCATCGACGGCCTGCTGCACATCACCGACATGGCGTGGAAGCGGGTCAAGCACCCCTCCGACGTCGTCAACATCGGCGACGAGGTGGACGTGAAGGTCCTGAAGTTCGACCGTGAGCGGATGCGCGTGTCGCTGGGCCTGAAGCAGCTGGGCGAGGATCCGTGGGAGAACATCACCCGCCGGTACCCGACCGGGACCCGCATCTTCGGTCGTGTGACCAACATCACCGACTACGGCTGCTTCGTCGAGATCGAGGACGGCGTCGAGGGCCTGGTGCACGTGTCCGAGATGGATTGGACCAACAAGAACGTGAATCCGGGCAAGGCGGTCGCGATCGGCGACGAAGTCGAGGTGATGATCCTGGATCTCGACGAGGAGCGGCGCCGCATTTCCCTGGGGATGAAGCAGTGCCTGCCGAATCCCTGGGAGGACTTTGCCGCCAACTACAACCGCGGCGAGAAGGTCCGCGGCGTGATCAAGTCGATCACCGACTTTGGCGTCTTCGTGGGCCTCGAGGGGGGCATCGACGGGCTGATCCACCTGTCCGACCTGTCGTGGCAGGTTCCGGGCGAAGAGGCCATCCGCAACTTCAAGAAGGGCGATGAAGTCGAGGCGGTCGTGCTGTCGGTCGACCCCGAGCGCGAGCGGATCTCGCTGGGCCTGAAGCAGCTGGACCGCGATCCCTTCTCCAGCTTCGTTGCAGAGCACACCAAGGGCAGCATCGTTTCCGGCGTGGTGAAGGAAGTGGATGCGAAGGCGGCGGTGGTGGAACTGGCCGATGGCATCGACGGCATCCTGCGGGCGGCCGACATCTCGCGCGATCGGGTCGAGGATGCTCGAAGCGTGCTGAAAGTCGGGGACGAGGTCGAGGCGAAGTTCATGGGTGTGGACAAGAAGACCCGCGCGATCAGCCTCTCGATCAAGGCAAAGGACTTCCAGGAGGAGGCCGAGATGGTGCAGGACTACAGCAGTACCGGTACCACCGCGACCACCTCACTCGGTGAGCTCCTGAAGGAAAAGATGCGGGGCAGGGCGGACTGATCGCTGCGTTCCGGGACTGCGCGGCCAGGCGACGAGGGAACAGGCTGGCCGTTGCGGTCCGGCTTTGGGGCAGAGCCGGGGGCGTTGCGCCCGGCTCGCGCCTGCGGCCATCAGGAGTGCCTGGGGGATGACCCGTGGCGGCGCAATCAGCGCCCGCCCGCGGGCGTACAGCAAGACAAAAGGGGGCTGTGTGATGACGAAATCGGAACTCATTGAAAGGCTTGGCGAAAAGACCCCCCATCTTCCCGGCAAGGACGTGGAGTTGTGCGTGAAGGCGATTCTCGAACGGATGAGCCAGGCGCTTGCGCACGGCGACCGGGTCGAGATCCGGGGATTCGGCAGTTTTGCCCTGCATTTCCGCCCGCCACGGATCGGCCGCAACCCGAAGACCGGCAAGGGCGTCGCGCTTCCGGGCAAGCACGTGCCCCACTTCAAGCCCGGCAAGGAACTGCGCGAGCGAGTCAACCGGGTCGTCGCGGAAGCCGATCATTGACCCCGACATGAGCGTGCAATGGCTCCTGCTGCTGCTACCGGTAGCGGCAGCCAGCGGCTGGTACGCCGCGCGCTTTGCGGAAGGCCGGCGGCGGCCGGCTCGCGAGCCGCCACTGGACCGTTACCTCGAGGGTGTCCGCTACCTGCTGGACGACCAGACGGACCGCGCGCTCCAGGCCTTCATCGAAGTGGTCGAGATCGACCACGAAACCTTCGAGACCCACCTGATCCTGGGCCGTCTCTTTCGCCGGCGCGGCGAGGTCGATCGGGCCATCCGGATTCACCAGAATCTTGCGGCGCGGCCGTCGCTGACCGACGCCCAGCGTGCCCAGGCCATGTACGAGGCAGGGCGTGACTTCATGCTCGCCGGGGTCTTTGACCGAGCCGAGAACGTGTTCCGGGAGTTGATGGATTCCCCCTCGGTGGGGATGCGCGCACTGGAGGGGCTGCAGAGCGTCTACGAGACGCAGCGCGACTGGCACCAGGCGATCGAGATCGGGTTGCGCCTGCTTGATCAGGGCGGTGCCTCCGCTTCGCTCCGGATTGCACATTACGAGTGCGAACTGGCGCAGGAAGAGCTGGCAAAGGAGCGAACCGGCGAGGCGCTGGAACACGTCGACCGGGCGATGAACCTCTGGCCCGGCTTGTCCCGGGCGTTGCTGCTTCGCGCGCGCGTGGCCGAGCTCAGCGGCGACATCCCGCTCTCGATCCAGCTCGAGCGGGAAGCGGTGGAGCGAACACCGGCGCTGGCCACGCTGGTGGTGCCGAAACTCGAGCGTCTGCACCTTGGCACGGCATTGCCGCGCGGCACAGTGAACCTCGAGGACACCCTCCGGACGCTGGCCAATGACCAGAAAATCACCGTGGCCAGCATTGCGCTGATGCGTCTCTATCGCCGTACCAATCGTCTCGACGAGGCGCTCACGCAGCTGCACCGGATCCTTGCCCAGCGTCCGGTTCCGACCTCGGGTCTGCTGGAGGCGGTCCGCTGGATGAAGATCCTGCCGGCCGTGCATACCTACAGCAGCGAATTCGCCGCTTTCGAAAAGGCCCTGATGGACCAGCTGCGGAGCCAGCCGCTCTACCAGTGCAGCAACTGCGGCTACCAGGGCCGCGCGCACGTCTGGCAGTGCCCAAGCTGCAGACGCTGGGACACGCTGCGCGGCATCGATCTCGACCTCGATCAGCCCCCCAGCCAAACCTTTCAGGTTTAACGCGAATGAACATTGAAAAAGGCCCGCAACTGATTGTTGCTCTGGATTATCCGGATCGCCGCAGCGCGGAGTCGATGGCGGAGCGGCTGGACCCGGCCGCGTGCGCGGTGAAGGTGGGCTTCGAACTCTTCGTCGCGGCCGGACCGGGGCTGGTCGAGGCCCTGCAGGCGCGCGGTTTCAACGTTTTTCTGGATCTCAAATTCCACGACATCCCGAATACCGTCGCAGCCGCCTGCCGGGCCGCCGCGCGACTCGGCGTGTGGATCGTGAACCTGCATGCGAGCGGTGGACTCGAGATGATGCAGGCCGCCCGCGACGCCGTCCGGGAGGTGCATCCGGAGACCCGGCTGATCGCGGTGACCGTGCTCACCTCGAGCGACGCGGCGACCCTGCGGGGGATCGGGATCGAAAGCAGTCCACAGGAACAGGTGCTGCGCCTGGCAGATCTCGCGGTGACACAAGGGGGACTGGACGGTCTGGTCTGCTCCGCTCTCGAGGCGCCCGCGCTGCGGGCCCAGCTCGGGGATGCGCCATGGCTCGTGACGCCGGGGATCCGACCGTCCGGCGGCGTCGGCGACGACCAGAAACGGGTGATGACGCCTGAAGCCGCCTTCGCCAATGGCGCAAGCCACATCGTCGTGGGGCGTCCGATCACCCGGGCGGCCGACCCTGCGGGGGCTGTCGAGGCGATCCGCCGGCAAATGCCGGTATAGCGAGAATCGGTCGGCGCCGGGGTTGGCCTGGTGCGGTCCGGCGAGGTAGGATGAACGCGGCGCCGGGATTGGCGCCGCTTTATCGACAACGACATGGAGGTTTTCAGATGAAGAAGCTGACTCTCGCCGTACTCATCCTGTTCCTGGTCGCGGCTCCCGCTGCCTGGGCCATGGGTCCCGTGAATGTGAACACCGCGACCGTCGAACAGTTATCGGAACTCAGCAATATCGGTCCCGCGAAGGCCGCTGCGATCGTGTCCTACCGCGAGGAAAACGGACCGTTCCGCTCGTTGCAGGAGCTCACCCGGGTTTCCGGGATCGGTGAGCGCACAGTGGAGATGAACCTGGACCTCATCGAGATCGATTGACGGCCAGCAGGGGCGGCGCATCGGGGGATGCGTCGCCCTTTTCAATCACGACAAGAACCTGAGGCAACATGACGAAGAAACCGCAGAGCATCCGCATGGCCGTGTTTCCGGTCGCCGGCATGGGCACCCGCTTTCTTCCGGCAACGAAGGCGAATCCGAAGGAAATGCTGCCGATCGTCGACAAGCCGCTCATCCAGTACGCAGCGGAAGAGGCGGTTGCGGCGGGGATCGAGACCCTGGTCTTCGTCACGGGTCGCAACAAGCGCTCGATCCCCGACCACTTCGACAAGGCCTACGAGCTCGAGACGGAGCTCGCGGAGCGGGGCAAGGACAAGATGCTCGAGCTCGTGCGCAATATCGTTCCGCCGGAGGTCACCTGCGTCTACGTCCGGCAGACTGACGCCCTGGGCCTTGGGCACGCGGTCGGGTGTGCCCGTCCGATCGTCCAGAACGAGCCCTTCGCGGTGATCCTCGCCGATGACCTGATCGTAAACGACGGGAAGGGCGCCACCGCCCAGATGGTGGAGCGTTTCGAGGAGACGCAGTGCAGCGTCCTCGGAGTCGAGGAGGTCCCGCCCGGGGACACGCACATGTATGGTGTGATTGAGCCGGTCGCGACGGACACAGCCGGTCTCTGGGACGTCCGCGGGATCGTTGAAAAACCGAGCCCGGACGACGCACCCTCGAATGTGGCCGTGGTCGGTCGTTACATCCTGACCCCCCGGATCTTTGAACTTCTCGACCAGCAGGAGCCCGGCGCGGGCGGCGAAATCCAGCTCACCGACGCAATCGGGGAGTTGCTGAAGGAAGAGCGCGTGACCGCCTACGAGTTCGCGGGGCGACGCTACGACTGCGGCAACAAGCTCGGCTACCTGGAGGCCACCGTCGAACTCGCGCTCCAGCATCCGGAACTCAAGGACGACTTCAGAGCCTATCTGGAAAGCCGCGGGCTCTCGTGAGTTATCGGCGTTTCCCTGTGACAAACGGGGGAGCGCTACCGCATCCGACCACCGCAGGTGGTTGCTTCCGTAGCACGCTGCAAGTCGCGTTTGCAGCAAGGTCAATCTGCCAACCGCGGGTCCGCTGATCCCGGTCTGCCAAACGGGCATTGTATGCACTGGCAAGGTCATCTCGGCATCCTGCGCTCGCTGGTGATTTACTGGAGACCCGGCCGCCAGCCGGGGCTGCGGCAGCTGTACCGCCCCTTCCTGCCCTTCGGTGCGCTCGTGTTCGACGTCGGTGCCCACCTCGGGGACCGGACCCGGGCATTCTCCGATCTCGGCGCCCGCGTGGTCGCCCTGGAACCCCAGCCGGAACTGTTTCGCTGGCTGCACCGTCTGGTGGGGTCGCGGGAGGGCGTGACCCTGCGCCAGGAGGCGGTCGGCAGACAACCGGGCGAAGCCAGGCTTGCGATCAGCCGCCGGACGCCCACTGTGTCCACACTTTCCCGGGACTGGCAGGAGCGACTGCACAGCCGCAATGTGTCCTTCCGGGGCGTCTCCTGGGAGGAATCGGTGTCGGTGCCGGTCACCACCCTGGATCGGCTGATCGCCGAGTTCGGACTGCCGGACTTCTGCAAGATCGACGTGGAAGGCTTCGAGGCCGAGGTGCTCGCCGGTCTCAGCCAGCCGGTGCCGGGTCTGTCCTTCGAGTTCGTCGCCGGAACGCTGGAGGTTGCACTGGATTCGGTGGCGCGGCTGGAGGCGCTGGGCCGCTACGAGTTCAACGCGATCGCCGGGGAAGGCCGCCACTTTCTCTTTGCGCGTTGGCAGAATGGCGAGGAGATCCGGGACTGGCTCGAGGCGGGCGCCGGCGGCCTGCGCTCCGGTGACGTCTATGCCCGGCTGACGGATACTGGCGAGGGCGACATTCCGGAACGGGACTCCGCCGGAGCCCGTTCTGCGCGATCGGCTTGACAGCCGGGATGCCCGGGGGAAGGCTGCGTTGATGAACACCGACGGTTTCGTGCGCTGGCAGGACATGACCTCGCCCGAGATTCGGGCGCTGGCTCCGCGCGACCCCGTGGTTGTGCTGCCGCTGGCGGCGATCGAACAGCACGGCCCGCATCTGCCGCTTTCGACGGATCTCGACATCGGCCTCGGGCTGCTGGATGCAGCGGCCGAACACCTGCCCGAAGGGCTTTTGGCGGTCGTGCTGCCACCGGTCGCGATCGCGACCAGCATGGAACACACGGCCTTCCCGGGCACGCTCAGCCTGGACCCGGAGACGGCACTTGCGCAGATCCGCCAGCTTGGCGCCGCGGTGGCCGGCGCGGGGTTCCGGAGGCTGCTACTCTGCAACAGTCACGGCGGGAACACGCAGCTGATGGATCTTGGCGGGCTGCATCTGCGCCGCGACCACGGCCTGCTTGTAGTGAAATGCAGTTATTTTCGGCTCGGGCTGCCGGATGATGTCGGTCTCCCGGCCGGGGAGCTGCGTCATGGCTACCACGGCGGTGCGCTGGAGACGGCGATGATGCTGCACCTGGCCCCCGACCGGGTGCGTTTGGAGCATTGCGCTGACCGGGTATCCGTCGGCGCGCGTCTTGAAAAAGAGATGAATTTCCTTGGCCCGGAGGGCCCGGCGGCGTATGCCTGGATGACCCACGATCTCCACCGCGACGGCGTGGTCGGCAACGCGCTGCTCGCCGACGCGACCCTCGGCGGCAGGCTGGTGGGGCATTACGGCGCCGCGATTGCAGCGGTGCTGCGCGAGACNGCGGCGTTCCCCCTCGATCTCCTGCAGCCGGGTGCACAATGAGGGTTCCGGGTCGCGCTCTGCAGTCCGTGCCGCCGGGGCAGCGCCAGCGGGCCGCCGGGACAGTCTGCGAGTGACCGGGGATACCGGGGATACCGGGGAGGACGCGGCGTGGGAGCGGATCCTGCGAGCGCGCGAGCGGCTGCGGATGCCCCGTCGGCATGCGGTCGGCGCTGGCCCGCCCCTTGAGCCCCCGGATGCCGATCGCTCGCAGCTGGAGTCGATCTATCTGCCGCTGCTGCGCGACGGCGGGCTGGTGATTGCGCAACTCGGGCAGACGCTCGACGGGCGGATCGCCACGCGGAGCGGTCACTCACACTTCGTCACCGGACCTGCGGACATCGTGCATCTGCACCGCCTGCGGGCCCTGGTGGATACGGTAGTGGTCGGCGCCGGGACTGCGATCGCCGATGATCCACAGCTCACGGTCCGCGAGGTGTCCGGCCGGAACCCGGTCCGTGTGGTGCTGGACCCGTCGGCGCGCGTCCCTCCGAACCGGCGCATGTTCCATGACCATCGGACGCCAACGCTCTGGATCGTTGCGCCCGAGGCCGATCCGGGGCCGGTCCCCGGCGGGGTCGAAGTGTTGCGGCTGGAAGTGGGCCCGACGGGCTGCGGTTTCGAACCCCGGGACGTGCTGCGGTTGCTGGCCGCGCGGGGACTGGAACGGGTGCTGGTTGAGGGCGGCGGCATCACGGTTTCGCGGTTTCTCGATGCCGGCGTGCTGCACCGGCTCCATGTGACCGTCGCGCCGCTGCTGCTGGGCTCGGGGCGGCCCTCGCTGACCCTCGATCCGGTGGACAGGCTGGATCAGGCGCGCAGGCCCCGCTGCCGTCAGTTTTCGCTCGGCGATGACGTGCTGTTCGATCTGGATCTCGATGCCTGATCCGGCTTGGCCCGGGCCCCGCTCGCCTGCCCGCCGGCCAGTCCGAAGGCGCCGGGCAGTGCAGCCACCAGGAACAGCAGACCGAAGGCCACCGCCACCGCAACGCCCTCCGCAACGGCCAGGCCGGTGGCGGTCCACAGCAGCGCAGCCGCACCCTCGCGCACGCCCCAGCCGGCGACGCTGATCGGAAGCATCATCACCAGCAGTATCGGCGCGATCAGCGGTAGCAGGACGCCGAGCGGAACCGTCACACCGAGCGCCCGCGCAGTCGCGGCGTAGGCGGCGAGATTGGCGGCGGTCACCAGGATCGCGGTGATCAGCTGCACCAGCAGGACCGAGGCGGGCAGGTAGGCACGACGCGCATCGCTCCGGAACTGGGTGAAGGCGGCCCGGATCGCCGGCAGCAGCGCGCGCAGCGCCCAGACCAACAGCAGCACGGTCACCACGGCAGCAGCCGCCCAGATCCAGTGGGCCTGCATGGCCGGACGCAGGGCAGGGATGGCGGCAAGGGATGCCAGCGCGACGCCCACCATCACCGCCTGCACGAGCGCGCGTTCGAGCACGACCGCGTGCACGGCCGTGCGGGTACGCGCGGTGAGGCGGGCGTGCCGCCAGGCCCGCGACACGTCACCAAGGATGCCGCCGGGCAGCAGCTGGTTCAGAAAGACCCCCAGGTAGTATTCCCGCAGCGCATGCCGGTAGGACATCCGCATGCCGAGTCGCAGCGCGGTGAAACGCCAGCGCCACGCGAGCAGCGCGATCTGGAAGACCAGTGCGGCGACGGCCGGCAGTGCCCAGCGCAAGTCCAGCTGCGCCAGGTGTTTGCCGATCTCGCGCGCGTCGACCAACAGCAACAGGACGAGCAGGAGCCCGGCGCTCAGCCCCAGCTGCATCAAACCCTTGTGCCTCGGGCTCACCGTGGTGCATCCGGGAGGGCCAGCAGGTCGCGGTGACTCACCTGCAACTCCGTGCGACCGGAGCGGAGATCCTCCACGCGTCTTGCACCCCAGTCCCGGAGGGTTCCGGTCTGCTCGGGAAAGGCCTCGGCGGCGGCGTTGACCCAGCCGGCGATCAGCTGCCGGGCGAGCGGCAGCGAGGCGGCATCGAGGTACCAGGAACTGGGTTCGATCCAGACGCGGTACCCGACCTGCCGGAACCGTTCGGCCGCCTCCTCGGTGGCCTGCGGACCGAGCGCGGCCCCGAGCCCCTTGTCGCGCTCCTGGTGGACGTTGACGGCGGTTCGCACAAATTCGTCGTCCGGGTCGGGCGCGGTCCATCTGACACTGCCATCGTAGCTGAGCACCAGCAGCGCAGCGGTGTGGTCGCGGGCACACGCGCGCACCAGTCGGTCCAGCCAGTCCGCGGATACGAGATCGAGCAGGGCCGATGCGGTCACGAGATCGGCTCCTGTCGCGGGCAGATCCCAGTCCCGGAGGTCCGCCTGCTCGGTCTGCAGGCGGACCGTTCGGGCATCGACCGGAACCCGGACACGACCCAGCAGTTCCGGGTCATGATCGACGAGGGTCCATTGCTGCGGCGCCGGCAGCCGCGGTGCGAGGTAGCGCAGGTTGGATCCGGTGCCGGAGCCGAGGTCCACGATCCTCAGCGGCTTGTCAGCGCTGCACCACTCCTTCCGCAGGCGCTCAAGCAGCGCGAGCGACCGCGCGGCGTGATCGGCGGGCTCGCGCAGGGTCAGCCAGTCGGCCGCAAAGCGCTCGTTCATGGTGCCTCCAGTTCCGCCACCACTGCGGCGAACTGCCGGGAGACCTCTTCCCAGGACGGCAGCGCCCGGGCGTGATCCAGGGCACCGCGGGCGAGCGCGGCGCGCAGTTCCGGATCATCCAGTACCCGTGCCAGCGCCTCGGCGAGGGCGTCGGTGTCTCCGGGCGTGATCAGGAGGCCCGCGGTGGCGGGAACGGTCGACGGGATGGCACCCCCGCGCGTCGCGACGACGGGCAGGCCGTGGGCCATCGCCTCGGTGAAGGCCATGCCGTAACCCTCGTACCAGGAGGGCAGCACGAAGACCGCGGCGCGTCGGTACAGCTCCCCGAGTACCGGTTCGGTGCACTCGCCACGGATCTCCACGGCGCCCTCGAGCCCGAGGCGCGCAATCTGTGTACGCACGCGTTCGGCGAACAACGGATCCCGGGCATCGCTCCCGGCGAGGACGCAATGCCAGCTCCAGTCCCGTACCTGCGCCAGCGCACGCACCAGCAGGTCCTGTCCCTTGCGTGGCACCAGCGCCCCGACACAGAGCAGCAACGGTGCCGCCGTCCTCCCCGGCGGATCACTCGCCGCCGTGGCGTCGATGCCCGGCGTCACGACCCGCAGCGGCGGCGCCGGCTGCAGCCACTGCTGCAAACGTTCGGCGGTATGGGGGCTGGTCGCGATGAGACCGTGACACGCGCGCAGGGCGGAGCGCTCCAGTGCCTCAAGTTCCGTCGCGCGCGTCTCCGGCAGGCCGGTCTCCTCGCACAGCGGGTGGTGGACCAGCCCGAGCAGCGTCAGGCGATCGCGGTGACGGCCGGCCGGTGCAGGCAGCCCGCCGAGAGCAAGTCCGTCGATCACCACGGTCGAGCCGGCGGGGAGAGCGGAGAGCGTCGCCTCCAGCGCCTCCTCGGCCCGGGCGTCGGGACCGGGAAAGATGCCCGGAAGGCAGTGGACCCCTGCGGGCCTTCCCAGGTCGCGCAGGCCGGCGACGATCCGTCGGTCGTAGATGTACCCCCCGGTGCGCTGATCAAGTCTGCCGGGTATCACCAGGTGGAGTTCGGAATGTATCAAAGGGGTCCTTCGTAGGCGGCCCAGGCTACGTGAGACTCGTGCAGGGTCACCCGCAGGGCGGACAGCCCGGATGCCGATGGTCCGAGCTTTCCACGCTGGATCGCATCGGCGAGCAGCGCGTGGAGCTCGCGGGCCAGAAATTCCGTCGTGGTGTTGCGGCCCTCGAATTCCGGGTGATCGTCCAGGTTCTGGTAGTTCATTGTCGCGAGGATCGCCGCCAGCTGCTGGCTGGCGAGACCGATATCGACCACCAGGCCGTCCTCATCGAGCTCTTCGCGGATGAAGGTGGCGTCGACAACATAGGTGGCTCCGTGCAGGCGCTGGGCCGGGCCGAATACCTCCCCGGTGAAGCTGTGGGCAATCATGAAGTGGTCGCGGACATTGAGACTGTACATGGTGGCTCCTGAAAGGGAAGCTGCAGAAATCGGGGACAGAATGCATGACCTTCGCGGGCGTCCTTCGTTCCGGCACCGCGCGCCGCGGCCTGGCGGATCCGGTGCGGCACCTCAAGGGTGCCGGATCCGGTGACACAGGGTCGTGCCGGGTGAACGGGTGAGCGACTCCAGTACCCTTGGGAGTTCACCGAAACGACTTTCCCCGGTCACGAGGATGTCGAGTACGTCGTTGCACAGGAGCCGAAGCGCGAGTTCCGTTCGCCGCCGGTAGTCCCAGCGGGCCTGCCGGTGCACCGGGATCCTGCCCACCTGGCTGCTGCGCAGGACCAGCCTGCGGGCGTGGAAATCCTCACCCAGGGGCGCCGGCACCACGCGGTCGCCGTACCAGCTGAGTTCGAGGATGGTGCTCTCCTTGCCCGCGATGCGCAGGGCGTCCGCGAGTCCCGCAGGCTGACCGCTGGCGTGGATGACCAGGTCGCTGTCTTCGAGTCCGTTCGCGTCTGGCTGAAACTCGAGTCCGAGGGCCGCTGCGACCGCCTCCCGCGCGGGGTTGGTGTCCACCAGCGTCACTGCGGTCCCGGGTACCTGCCGGCACAGCCAGGCGGTCAACAGACCGAGCACGCCGCCGCCGATCACCGCGATCCGGTCGCCGGCCAGCGGCCCGGCATCCCAGAAGGCATTGACCGCGGTCTCCATGTTGGCCGCGAGGACCGCGCGTTCGGGCGGGAGTCCGGCCGGCAGAGGGATCGCCGCTGCTTCCGGCACCCGGTACCGGTCCTGGTGCGGGTACAGGCAGAAGACGGTCTCGCCGAGACGGTCCGCGGGCCCCTCGACGATGCGGCCGACGCTGATGTAGCCGTACTTTACCGGACCGGGAAATTCGCCCGCCTGAAACGGTGCGCGCATCGCCTGGTACTGGCTCCGGGGCACGCGGCCGGCGAACACCAGGGTCTCGGTGCCGCGGCTGATCCCCGAGTACAGCGTTTCGACGGTGACCTCGCCGGGTTCGGCCGGGTTCAGCGTCTCGCTAAGGATCGCACCCTTTCCGGGTTCAAGGATCCAGAATGCGTGCGCGGTATCCGTCGCCATATCGCGGGTCTCTCGCTGGGCTGTGTCGCTGCATGGTAAACATGCGGTCCCCGAACGTGCCACAACCAATTGCATCGCTCGTGGTCAGATGGGGTTGCAGGACTGCTGCCAGGGCCACCCGGTGCCGGCGCCGATGCGAAGCCAACAAAGCGGAATCAGAAGATGGAACGATCCTCCGAGTACGCCCTGATCGCGCAGGACCGGGATTCCGGCGAGCCCACCCGGCCGATCACCTGGCGGGAGGCCGTTGCGGGGCAGGCGCAGACCTGGCGCATCGAAATTCTGCTCGGTGCGGTTCTGGTGATCGCGGTGTCGCTGCCGCTGATGCTGTTCACCGGGCTCAGCGGAGGATACCTGGCCACTGCGCTGCTGCTGTTCGCCGCGCTGACATTGCTTGTGCTGTTCACTGCCCCGGCGCATTTCCGCACGCGGGGTCCCGGACCGGCCAATCGTGTGACCTTCCTGCGCGCGGCGCTGGTGGTGCCCATTGCGGCCGGGGTCCTGCATCCTTCCCTGCTGGAGGCTGCGGTCATCCATGCGCTTTTTGCCCTGGCGGTAATCGCCCTGGTCCTGGACGGCGCCGACGGCGCGCTGGCGCGCCGCTCCGGCCGGGTCACGGCCTTCGGGGCACGCTTCGACATGGAGCTCGATGCGGTGCTGATCCTGGTGCTCGCGATCCTGGTATGGCAAACCGGGAAGGTCGGGCCCTGGGTATTGCTTATCGGTCTGATGCGCTACGGCTTTGTCGTGGCGGGCTGGTATTGGCGCTGGCTGCAGGGGGCGTTGCCGCCCAGCCGCCGGAGGCAGACGCTTTGCGTTGTGCAGTCGGTGGCGCTTCTGATCGCACTGGCCCCTCCGGTGCCGCCCGCCCTCGCGGTGGCCGCATCCCTGGGTGCGCTTGCGCTGCTGGTCTATTCCTTCGCGGTGGATACCCGCTGGCTCTACCGGCACCGGGCATCGGACTCAGCCGCGCGCAGTGGGCCATGCGGATAGTTGGACACGACGACAACGGAGGCTTCCATGCGTTTAGGAGACTGGCGGCCATTCGGCCGTGTGCCCGAGATTTCCGCGGAAGAACTGCAGAAGGAACTCGAGAAGGACGCAGTGCAGGTCGTTGATGTGCGCACTGGTACCGAGTTTCGCCGGAGCCGCATTCCCGGGGCACGGCATCTGCCTATCACGGCCTTCAGCGAGCAGGGACTGGATTCGCTGGAGCTCGATCGGAGCAGGCCGGTGGTGGCGATCTGCCTCACCGCGCATCGGAGCATTCCGGCAGTCCGGAAGCTGCGCGAGCGGGGTTACGATGCCCGGCAGCTCCGCGGCGGAATGCGGGCGTGGTGGAGGAGCCGCGGTCGCTGCGCGCGGGGCTGAACCTTCGACCCCGGGTCGCGGGCCGGTTGTCCGGCGAGCGTTTGTGCCAACCCCGTCGGAACGAATCTGTGAGCAGAGGGCTTGCCCGCACCGCCGGTTCTGGGCTATCCTTCATTTGCACATAATGATACGCTAATATAGAAAATAGTCCTGGATTCGGGTCGGCCGAATCCACCTTGCGACGATGTCAGGGGAGTCCCTGCATTCGGTACCTCGCCCCGGTTGATCGGTGGGAACGGGAAACAACGCAGGCGTCCCTGCAATGCAGTTCATTGAAAACAACCTGTTTTGAGCGAATATTACAGGAGAATAATCATGCGCAAGTCCTTGAAAATGATTGCAGCTTCCGCCCTCGTGCTCGCCTTTGCTGTGCCGATGCAGTCGAGCGCCCAGTGGTACGGCCCGGGATACGGCTATGGTCCCTACTATGGCCCCGGTTATTACGGACCCGGCTGGGGACGTGGCTGGGGTGACATGTTCGGTTTCGGTGACATGTTCGGTGACTTCGACTTCTCGATGCGCGGAACCGGTCGTGGCTGGGGCCGCGGCTACGGTTATGGCGATGCCTACGGTTATCACCATCCGTACTACCGCGGTTACCACGGCCCCCGTGGCTGGGGCGCCCCCTACTATGGCGGCCCCTGGGGAGCCCAGGCACCGCAGCAGGAAGAGAACGACTAAGACCGTCAGTATGAGGTGAAGACAGCGGGCCCGGTCTCTGGACCGGGCCCGCTGCGTTTCAGGGCTGCTTCGGTCACCGGCCCGAAACCACGATGTAGGACCGATTGGCAAATTTCTCCCCTCCCACGCAAGCGGGGGAGGGAGCTTTCATCGTCGGGGGTGGTGCCGTGCAGGTTAGTGTGCCTGCGGCTCGGTCTCGCTGCGCAGTCGCTCGAGGGCCTCGGGCAGTCCGCGCGCCGGCACGTGGAAGCCGGTGGTGCCCCGGCGCATGCGGCCCTCCTCGGAGTAGAAGACCCGCGTGAGCTCGACGCGAAACGACCCGCGTCGCTCGATCCTGGACATCTGCGCATCGCTGAACTCGATCCAGCAGATCGGGCCGGCGCAATAGCCGTCTTCGGCACGTACCGATCGGCGCAGGGTGGGGGTGTCGAGCGTGGACTGGATCAGCTGAAAATCCTCACCGATCCAGGCAGCGGCAAAGAGCCACCCATCGCCCTCGGGGATGAAGGCCATTGGCGTTCCCTCGCGGTCCAGCGCGGCGTGACAGCGTTCCGATTCGGGCACCAGCGGCGACGGCGCACAGCGGTACTCCCATTCTCCGGGGAGGAACTGTCCGCAAGCCGAGAGCAACGCAATCGCGGCGACGGCGATTCCCGCCCGCATTATCCGCCGCCAGCCATCATACCCGGCCAGCGGCGCTTTCCGGCGGGAAACGCGCCTCCCGCGCGGCGGCACGTCAGACGGCCGAGGAATCCCCGGTTGCCGGGTCAACTGACGTCTGCCGACGTCGGGCGCCGGTGGCTGTGGTCGCCAACGGTTGCCTCGTCCGGTCCGCGCAGGCGTCGGATCTGGTGCGGACGTGCATCGACAACGATGCCGTCACGGGTCAGCACCTTCACCCGGTAGCTCGGGTTGGTCCGGTATTGCATGCTGAGGAGGTCCATCGAGGTCCGGGGCGCCAGGGGGCTCACGATCACGCCCAGAGCGCCGTTCCATTCCGTGTAGTAGCTGGCATTCTGCATGATGACCAGTTCGCCGACCTTGAACGTCATAGGGGCTGTCCTCACTCGAGGAAAATCGTTACTGATGGGCCGCCACGCCGATCCGGGGCCACACGGAATCCGACCGCGTTCAGCCCTGGCCCGAGTATAGCGAATGTGCCGGATCCGGGCTCCGAATCCGGCCTGCGGACAGCGCCGCTGATCAGCGCCAGCCCGACTCGAGGCCGCGAATGTCTTCCACCTCCTCGGGCCAGGAGACCGTGAAGCCGAACCGCACCTCTTCTGTCGCACCGGGGGCGGGTTCGAGATCCCAGGCAAGCACGCCGAGACGGCCATCGACGTCGCGTTCAGCCGGTTTGGTGGTCTCCGCCGTCAGCTCCACCTGGATCCGCTCATCCCGGGACACCGGCAGGCGATCGAGCACCGTCACCGGCAGTGCCCTGTCATGACGATTGGTGACCGTGATGCGATAACTTCGCTCCAGACGCTGTTGACGCCTGAGCAAGCCCTGCCGGCCGGTACTGTCGCGGTCGAGCATGCGCTCGACCTCGATCCGGTCGTCAACGCCGAAGGCGAGATTCAACGGTGCGCCAGGGGCCACCGTCCCGACCCGCGTTCGACCCACCAGTTGCCCGTCCTGGAACAGGGTCACGGATCCGGGCAACAGCGGCGTGTCGCCCTCGAAGACCGTCTCCGCAAACAGAAACGCGTGCGGAGACAACAAAGGGACGGCGCGAACCGAAAGATCGGCCTCGTTCTCGTCCCGCGCCAGCAGGAAACGCTGGAGCCGGTTGTCCGGCGGCAGGGAGATCCGGCCCGGAACCCGGTAACGGCTAACGAAACCGGTGGTCTCCAAAGCCGCGGCCTCGACGGTGGCATGCGCGGGAGCCGCCAGCGCGTCTCGCGCGCTGATCTCGTGCCGCGAGACGGTTTCGGGTTCGGGACCTGCGTCGATGAACCACGGCTGCAGCTCGGGCAGGCGCCCACCCAGTGCGGGGCGGGCGGTGGACAGGTGCAGCGTCACATCCTCCCAGGACTCGCCCGTATTCTGGCGGACCTGGGCCTGTTGCACCCACTCCATCCGGCCGGCGACAGTATCCAGCCGCGCCGCGTACAAGGGCGCCCAGGTGGCGCCGGGAATTTCATATTCGAGGATCAGTCTGGCAGTGCCGGCTTCGGCGGCGGAGTAGTGGACAGCGGCCTCGAGCGTGTCGCGCCGATCCGTGCGCAAGGCCTCCAGTTCCCTGCGGATGCGGTCGATTTCTTCGTCGATCTCGCGGATGTCCTCGTCGATCAGCGTGATTCTCTCCAGTGTCTCGAGGGCCCCGTCTCCGATCATGCCCCAGGAGCGGTGCCAGTCGTTGGGCGGGAGTCCGGGTTCCACCGCGCCGGCATTCTCGGTCAGGTGCCGAATGAATTCGAGCTTGATCTCCTGGGCCTGACGCCGGTCCACGAGCCGGCGGCGTGCATCCTGCCCGGATTGCAATGCCTCCGTGAGGCGCTGCTCCTCGGGATGCGCGAAATCCCGGCCGTGGACGATGCGGGTCTCGGCGTGGTGCAGGCGCAGTCCGTCCAGTCCTTCGGCCCGGACTTGCAGACTCGCCGGATCGAGGCGCGGCGGCAGCGGATGAATGCGCGCAACACCGTCCCCGCGGCTGATCTCGACCGTATGAATCCGTGTCACGGTGGCCCGGTCCGGATAAACGGTGACTTCCGAGATCCCTTCCGCCAGCACGGCGGTCACTGGGAGCAACGCCGCGCCGCAGAAAAGCAGCGACGCGACCGAGGACTTGCGGAACGAAAGGGTCATCGGGGCTCTCCGACAGGTGCGGGTCTGCAGCGACCCGCTCGTCCACCAATGTAGCGCGGGGGTTTTCCGGCGTCGATCCGACGGGGCCGGGTATCGTCGCTCAGTCCTGCAACTGAATGATGTATCCACCCGAGCGCTGGTCGCGTTCGAGGCCGATCAGGCCCGCCTGCCCGGCCTCTTCGAGCAGTGCGCTGAAGGTCCGGAACCCGTAGTAGCTCTCGTTGAAGCCGGGTTTGCGCCGCTTGATCGCCTGCTTGACCATCGAACCCCAGATGGGCTCGCCCTCGCCGCGCTCGGCCTGCAGTGCCTCGGCCGTTTCGACAACGAGCTCCATTGCCTGCTGACGCCGCTTGCCGTTGTCCCGGTCGCCGGGTTTCGCGGATGGTTCCCCCTTGCCGGCGGCCTCGGCGCCCTTGCGCGGTTTGCGGCTCTTGCGAGCTTCCTCACGGACCAGATCGTCGTAGTAGATGAACTCGTCGCACGCGGTCGTAAGGAGGTCGGAGGTGGACTTCTTCACCCCGACACCGATCACGAGTCGATTGTTCTCGCGCAGCTTGGCCACGAGCGGCGAGAAGTCCGAATCGCCGCTGATGACCACGAAGGCATCGACGTGCTCCTTCGTGTAGCAGAGATCGAGGGCATCGACGACCATGCGGATGTCCGCCGAATTTTTCCCGGACTGGCGCACGTGCGGAATCTCGATCAATTCGAATGCCGCTTCGTGCATCGGTGCCTTGAATTCCTTGTACCGGTCCCAGTCGCAGTAGGCCTTGCGGACCACGATATTGCCCTTCAGCAGAAGCCGCTCCAGCACCCGCCGGATGTCGAACTGCGGATATTTGGCCTCCCGCACACCGAGCGCGATATTCTCGAAGTCGCAGAAGAGCGCCATGTTGCGAATCTCGGGCAGGTCGGCCATGCAGGAATCCCGGGGACGGTGGATGTCACTCCCCGGAAGGTTACCTGAAAAGCGCAACCGGTTTGACGGCTTCGAAGATCGGGAGTAACGTACGGCGCGAACAAAAAAGGGTTTCAACCCGTGACCGCCCACGGCACACAGGTTCCGGAGGCGGCGCATTCCCACCCAAAGAGTTCTGGAGGAAAGATGGAAGCATTAGTCGCTGCCTCGTGGTTGCCGCAGGTCGTCCTTCTCGCCGTGGTCGGGTTCGTTGCCTTTTACTCCTCCTGCAGTGTCGGAATCCGGGCGGGCTGGCTGGCCTACCATCCGTCGGTCTGCGGCAGCGTCGGAGCGGCCGGTGGTGCAGCGATGGGCATCCTCACGGCAACACTGTAGCCGGCACGGACAGGCCGGCAGCTTGACGTAGAGATTGCCGGGCCGAGGCCCCCCGTTGCGGGGGCCTCGTCGTTTCTGGAAGGGCCCGCCCGCGGGCGCACAAGGACGTCCATTTCTCCTATCATGTCACGCTGACAGGGCAGCGTGGGCCCGCTGTGGGCGCGCACGATCCTCCCCGGCAATCTGATTGGAGTTCCCGCTTGCACAGCCTGAGCACCCGAATCGGCAAGGCCCTGACCGGCGGGCAGCCGCTCGTCTATGTGCGGTGTCACGAGGAGGGCCGTCTGGAACGGGCTCTTGCCGAGTGGTCGGCAACGCACTATGGCGACTCGCGTCCGGTCCACGTCTGGACCACGACGCGGGGCTTTCCGGGACAGGAATCCGCCACTGGGCACGACGCCCTGGCGGTACTGAGTTCGATCCTCGAGGCACCGCGCGACGCCTTCTACCTCTTCAAGGATTTGCCGCTGCTGTTCGACGGCCGGCCGGAACTCGTGCGGGCGCTGCGCGACCTTTATCTTGCGCTGGACGGTGCTGACACCTTCATCTTTCTGTCCTGCCCGGTCTGGAATATTCCGGAATCTCTGACGCGAGAGATCTTCACGGCGGACCTGGGCGCCCCCGATCAACAGGAGATCCTTGAAGCACTCCGGGTGCTTGCGGCGAGGGGACCCGCTCCGGCGCCACCGGAGCCGTGGCTGCTACAGGCCGCGGCGTCCATGAAGGGCATGATGCTGACCGAGGTCCGGCATCTCATGCGCCGCCTTCTGGCGCAAGAGCGGCTCGGGACGGAGGAGGCACTCGTCGAGATCCGGGCGGAAAAAGCGACGGCGCTGATGCGCGAGGCGTGTCTGAAGTACATTCCGGACACGGTCGCGATCGATCGGGTCGGCGGGCTCGAGAACCTGAAGGAGTGGGTGCTGACGCGCCGCAGTTTCTTCTCCGGGGAACGCGCGGATGCCCGCGTTTCGCCTCCTTCCGGCGTACTGTTCATGGGAGTCAGTGGCTGCGGCAAGAGCATGGCGGCGAAAGTGATCGCCAGCGCCTGGTCTCTGCCTCTGGTCCGCCTGGACATGAACCTGGTGCTCTCCGGCGCCTACGGGGCGCCGGAGTCCGCTTTCGACCATGCGCTGCAGATGGCGGAGCAGATTGCACCGATGGTGCTCTGGATCGACGAGATGGAGAACAGCTTCGGCTATGACTCGGAGGGTCATCGGGGCAACAACCCGAACATCTTCTCCAGCTTCCTGACCTGGATGCAGGAAAAGCCACCGGGCGTCTTCGTGGTGGCCACCGCCAACCGGATCCAGCTGCTCCCCGCCGAGGTGATCCGCAAGGGCCGCTTCGACCAGCTCTTCTTCCTTGATCTGCCAAACGAGGACGAGCGCACTGGTATCCTGAAGATCCATCTGCGCGATGCGGGGGCCGACCCGGCCGCCTTCAACATGAACACACTGACCGTGCTGACGCGCAGCTGGAGCGGCGCGGAGATCGAACAGGCGGTGAAGTCGGCATCGGTGCATGCCTGGGAGGAGGGCCGCGAGATGAACGAGCGCGACCTGTTCTGGAGCACGTCGCGAATTGTGCCCCTGTCAAAGACCATGTCGGAACAGATCAAGGCGCTGCGCACCTGGTCCCAGGATCGGGCGACCCCGGCTTCGCAAAAGGGTCAGCCTTGAAGTGCGTCCTGCGCTGCCGTTGTTCCGGTGCTCGATTCCGCGCGGGTGCAAACGAGTGGGAATGTGCCACGGATTTGGGCGAGAATACCGCCGTGAACGAGAACGGCCCGCGTCAGACTCATCCCTTGCCCGGTATTGCCAGCGGCCGCTGGTCCGCGCTTCTGGGGGCTGCCGGCCTCGCATTGCTGCTTGCGGGCTGCGCGACCAGCGGCGGTCCCGTGCCGGCCGAGCCATCCGCCCGCGCCGCCATTGCCGAGGCAGTGCAGAAAGGCGACTGCATCGGTGCCGATGCGGCGGTGGAAACCTTCGAACAACACTTTGCGGGCGAAGCGGCGGCAATGCGCACGCGTCTGCAGATCGCCGCCGCGTGCATCCAGGCAGACGAGGCCGAGCGCGCACGGCGGCACACGGAGACCGTCGTGGCCCGGGGGTCGCCGTTCGCGCAGCAGGATTATGCCTACTACCTGCACGCCGTTGCGGCTTACGGGATCTGGAAGACGGGTCATACCGCGGCCTCGTCCGGATCGGAATGGCTGGCCGATATCGAGCGCGCACGGGGCGTGGTCGAGGACTTTGCGGTCCTGGTGAGCCGGTTCCCGGAGTCCCGGTATCGGGACGAGGCGCTTCCCTTTCTGGTGGATTTGCACGAGGGCCTGGCCCGCTCCGAACTGCAGCTCGCGCGACTGGATCTTGAGCAGGGCGACTACGGGCGGGCGGGGGCGCGTGCCGAGTATGTGGCTGAGCACTACGCCCGGACGGGGAGTCTCGAAGACGCGCACTCTCTGCAAGAGCTGGCCAAGGCCCGTGCGGCGGCGCCCGCAAATGCCGTTGCGGTCGCCGATCAGCGTCGAGCACCCGTCCCGGAACCGCGCCGCATCGATGCTCCGAGGACGGCGACCGCAGTTCCCGAACCCGATCGGTCGAGACCGAGCGACACCGCGGCGGCTGTGTCTGCCCCCGCCGCACGGCCGCAGACTGCACCTGAATCGCAGCCGCGCCCCGCGGCGGCTGTCGGCGCCTCCGGCGGGCCGGAGTGGATCCGCGCGCAGCCACGCAACGCCTTCACCATTCAGGTACTTGGACTGGAGCGGGAGCAGGGGGTCCGTGATTTCCTCGCCCGGCAATCGCTGGAACGCGAAACGGCGTGGTTCCGTACCGAGCGCAACGGCGCCAACTGGTTCGTTGCGATCGCCGGCAGCTACCCGAACGCCGAGGCTGCCCGCGGTGCGATTGCATCGCTTCCGGCGGAGGTTCGGCGCAACCAGCCGTGGATCCGCAGCTTCGGATCAGTGCAGGACGCGATGCGCGAGGAGTAACCCCCCGCATGGCCCACGAGGGGGGTTCCGTTCAGGCGGCGGAATCGTTGCGAAGAACAAAGTACAAGTTGATCGGCAAAACCGCCGCAGGACGGTTTGACCCGAAGGAATCGAACGCATGGATCCAGCCAAGCCGCAGCTGTCCGAACTGAACCTCATCGAACGCACAGCGGTATGGTTCCTCCGGCGGCGGAATGCGCTCGATCAGCCGCAGGTGCACCGCTGGACCGAGGACGAACTCCGGAGGATCCGCTGGCTGGAGGTCTCCGCGGTGCTCCTCGCAGCCTTCTCCGGAATGGTTTCGGGTGCGCTGATCGGTGGACTCGAGATCTGGCTGAACGCCACCATTACGGATACCGACGAGTCGTGGCTGCGCTGGGTCGAGTACTGGGCCCTGTTCCTCGGCATCTCGATCGCCATCAGCGCAGTGGAAATCGTGTTCCTTTACTGGGTGGTTTTGTGGCGCGTGGCCCGGATTACCTCCATTGCCGGTCTGCGCCTCTCCGAACATCAGGTCGAGCAGGTGATCGCGATCGGGTTGTCACGCTCGGCCCTGGATCTGCCCGACCCGCAGGAGCCCATCTACGGCATCGACCCCTTCCAGCGGGTTCCCCGGTGGAAGCTCTGGGGCTATGCGCTGCTGTACCGGCTGAAAATTGGAGCGACGAGCTTCATCGTCCGCGTGATGCTGCGCCGGGTGCTGGCGCGCGCGGCCGTGCGGACATTGATTCCCCTGGTAGCCATCGTCGTCTATGCGATCTGGAATGCGATCATCATCCACTGGGTGATGCGCGCGTCACGGGTCCGTGCGGCGGGCCCGGTCGCGGTCCAGGAACTCGGGGAGCGGCTCTCCGGCCAGGTGGAGTCCCTTGATGCGGATGCACGTCGACTGATCCTCGAGGCGGTGGCCGAGGCAATCATCCGCAGCGCCAACGATCATCCGAACTTCGTAATCCTGCTGGGACGGCTGTTCCGGGACCTCGAGATCCGCCCGGGTACACTGGACCTCGACTGGTCCGGCCGCAGCCAGTCTGTCCGGGATCTCGGTGCCCACGCCCGATCACTGCTGCTCGACGTGCTTCAGGTGACGGTGATGCTCGACGGTAGGCCGAGCCGGCGACAAAGGGCGTTCCTCCGGGAGGTTTGCAAACTCTGCGACCGGCGCTTCGATAATGCGCGGCTGGACGCGCACTACGCGGAATTCTTCAGGGGTCAGGGAATCGGCGAACTGGGGCGCTCCTGACGACGCCGGTTTGCACGCGGTAAAGCACGCCGATCCCGCGACCCGGCCGGCCGCGGAATCGGGGCGTCATCGCGAGATCGGCGCCGACCCGGCGGCGTCGTCACGCGACCGAAGGCAACCCGGCGAGGGCCATCGCGATCTCGCCATCGTCATACGCGAGATCCATCAGCTTGCCGTCAAAGTAGTCGCGGTAGGCCTGCATGTCGAAGTTGCCGTGACCGCAGAGGTTGAACAGGATTGCGCGGCTCACGCCTTCTTCCTTGCAGCGAATGGCCTCGTCGATCGCGGCGCGGACACCGTGATTCGCCTCCGGGGCAGGGATCACGCCCTCGGCCTTCGCGAATTGTACCCCGGCCTCGAAGCACTGCAGCTGGTTGTAGGAGCGCGGCCGAACCAGTCCGAGATTGGTCACGTGCGACACGAGCGGCGCCATTCCGTGGTAGCGCAGCCCCCCGGCGTGGAAGCCCGGCGGCACGTAGGTGGAGCCGAGGGTGTGCATCTTGACCAGTGGTGTCAGGTGGGCCGTGTCGCCGAAGTCGTAGGCGTATCTCCCGCGGGTGAGGGTGGGGCAGGCGGACGGTTCCACCGCGACCAGGTCGATACCGCGGCCCCCGCGCAGTTGCTCACCGAGAAACGGGAAGGTGATTCCGGCGAAGTTGCTGCCCCCGCCGGTCGGAGCGATCACCATGTCGGGATAGTCATTGGCCATGTCGAACTGCTTCAGGGCCTCGAGGCCAATCACCGTCTGGTGCAGCATCACGTGGTTCAGTACGCTGCCAAGCGCGTACTTGGTGTCGTCGCGTTCCACGGACCGTTCCACGGCCTCGCTGATCGCGATGCCCAGGCTTCCGGTGCTGTCCGGGTGTTCCGCGAGCACCGCCCGCCCCGCACTGGTGAGTTCGGAGGGGCTCGCGATGCAGCGGGCGCCAAAGGTCTCCATGAACGAGCGTCGGTAGGGTTTCTGCTCAAAGCTCACCTTCACCATGAAGACCTCGATCTCGAGGCCGAAGAAGGATCCGGCGAGCGCCAGTGCCGAACCCCACTGGCCGGCACCGGTCTCGGTGGTGATGCGCTTCACACCTTCCTGCTTGTTGTAGAAGGCCTGCGCGATCGCCGTGTTGGGTTTGTGCGAGCCCGCCGGGCTGACGCCCTCGTACTTGTAGTAGATGCGGGCGGGGGTATCGAGCATCTTCTCGAGTCGGCGCGCGCGGTACAGCGGCGAGGGCCGCCACTGGCGGTAGATGTCGCGCACCGGTTCCGGAATCTCGATCTCCCGTTCCAGGCTGACCTCCTGTTCGATCACCGCCATCGGAAAGATCGGCGCAAGATCGTCGGGCCCCACCGGCTGATGGGTGCCGGGATGCAGCACCGGCGGTGCCGGCGCCGGCAGGTCGGCCGCGATGTTGTACCAGTACCGGGGAAGATCTCGTTCGTCGAGGACGTATTTTACGGAATCAGTCATGGGTCGGACTTCTCTCCTGGGAGGGTCTTTGCGGTCGCGGCGAGGCCAATTGCTTTCGTTGGTGTTCGGCTTCGGCCCAGACCGATCCCGCGCTGTCTGCGGCAGACCCGCAGTCAGCGCGGCAGGACTCGGTTTCGACTGCGCCGGTGAGCCATACGGCAAGTACGGTGACGTGTGACAGGACACTAGGATACCGGTTCTGGCCGCGAAATGGCGGAGTTCCGGGACCCAAAGCCCGCGTGCGGACCCTCGTGCTTGTCGCCCCCTGTTTTGGCCCGTAAAACGGCCTCAAATCCCTATGTTTCCGTCGGTTGGGCGGGTCTGACCCCGTTGCTGCCGTTGCTGGCTTTCGATTGGAACGACGGGGGGCATTGGTTTAGGCTCTGGGGTAAGGATCGACCGCACGGATGGGGCGTGGAACACAGGCACCTCTCGCCCCGGCGGTCGCGGAAGAGCACACTGGCACAGCGAGGTCCGACGTTCCAACGAGGGAGCCGCCCCATGGAACACGAACTGATTCGCCTGACCCGCCGCCTGATGTTGTCCCGGCGCGAGCGGCTGCTGCCGTCACGCTGGCTCCCACCGGCGGATCTCTACAGCACTCCCGATGGCTGGTTGCTGAAGCTCGAATTGGCGGGCGTGACGCCCGAGTCGATCGAGGTGCGGGTCTGTGGCCGCTCGATTACCGTCCAGGGCGAGCGTCGCGACGGCCTGCGGGTTGAGGGACACACCTGCTACTCGATGGAAATCGCCTACTGCACGTTCCGGCGCACGTTCGAGTTTCCGATCGATCTCGACCGCGCTGCGGTCGCCAGCGAGTACGACCACGGGATGCTCCTGGTGACGATAACGCCGGAGGTCGGATGACCGTGAACGACGAAACCGAATCGAAAGTCTACGTTCTCCCCGTCCTTCCTCTGCGCAGGACGGTATTGTTTCCGATGATCGCGGGGCCCTTCGCAGCGGGCCGCAAGCAGTCCGTCGAGGCACTCGAGGCCGCGTCGAACTCCGAGGACAAGACGCTGATCACCGCGACCCAGAAAGATGCCGGCGTCGAGAATCCGGAGTTGGACGATCTGCACCGCTTTGCGACGCGAGGCGCTGTGAGACGGCTTTCGCGTTCCGAAGAGACGCTGGAGGTGATCATCGAGGGGCTGGAGCGAGTCCGGATCCGGAATGTCGAGCGCGAGGGTGGACGACTCGTCGCGCACGCAGTCCCGGCGCCGGTGGTACTGGAACCCGGCCCGGAAAGCGAAGCACTGAAGCGGGAAGTGGTGAGCCTGATCAGGGAATTCCAGGCCCTCTTGCCGCAACTGGGGCAGCTGAACGTCGATGAACTGCTGGAACGGATCCGGGACCCGATGCACCTGGTCTACCTGCTCGCCGCGCTGCTCGAACTCGACTTCGAGAAGTCCCAGCAACTCCTCGACGCTTCCGAACAGAACCAGGCGATGAAGCTCCTGCTCGGGTTCATGCGCAAGGAGTACGAAGTCCAGAAACTGCGGCGGGAGATTGCAGGCGAGGCTGAATCCGAGGCCGGCCGGGAGCAGCGCAAGTACCTGCTGCGCCAGCAGCTGAAGGCAATCCAGAAGGAGCTCGGCGAGAGCGAAGGCGGCGGCACCGGCACACAGGAACTGCAGGAACGCCTGGAGCAAACCGAACTGCCATCCGCGGTGCGAGAAGAGGCCGAACGGGAACTCGCCCGCCTCGAAGGGGTGCCGTCGGCCTCACCCGAACACGGAGTGATCCGCAACCGGCTGGATCTGATCCTGGAACTTCCGTGGACGCGGCGCACGGAAGACAGCCTTGATCTCGCACGGGCACGGAAAATCCTCGACGAGGACCACTATGACCTCGCCGAGATCAAGGAGCGCATTCTCGAACAACTCGCTGTGCTGCGTCTGAATCCCGAGGCAAAGGCGCCAATCCTTTGCTTCGTGGGTCCACCGGGGGTCGGCAAGACTTCCCTGGGGCAATCCATCGCACGTGCCCTCGGTCGGGAATTCGAGCGTTTCAGCCTCGGCGGTCTGCGGGACGAGGCGGAACTGCGCGGCCATCGACGGACCTACGTCGGCGCGATGCCCGGCCGGATCATCCAGGCGATGCGTCGTGCCGGCAGCGCCAATCCGCTGCTGATGCTCGACGAGATCGACAAACTGGGCCAGGACTTCAGGGGCGATCCCGCGTCGGCCTTGCTCGAGATCCTCGATCCTGCCCAGAACTACGAGTTCCGCGACAATTACCTGGATCTGCCCTTCGACCTCTCCAGGGTCCTGTTCATCACCACAGCCAACACGCTGGAGACCATCCCGCGACCGCTCCTGGACCGCATGGAGGTCCTGCAACTGTCGGGCTACAGTGACGAGGAAAAACTCGAAATCGCGCGGCGGTACGTCCTTGAACGCCAACGCACGCAGGCGGGCCTCGCGCCCGAACAGTTCCGGGTGCCGGACGAAACGATTCTGCAGGTGATCCGCCACTACACCCGTGAAGCGGGCGTGCGCGAACTGGAACGCCGGATCGGTCGCCTGGCCCGGAAGGTCGCCCTGCGCATCGCCGAGGGACGCGAGCTCCCCGACACCATCTCACCCGAACACCTGCCGGAGCTGCTGGGCCGCGAGCGTTTCCGGCCGGAAGAGGCCCGCAAGCATATGCCCCCCGGTGTCGCCACCGGCCTGGCATGGACTCCGACCGGGGGCGACGTGCTGTATGTGGAGGCGATCCTGCTGCCGGAGGAGGGCAAGCTGACCCTAACGGGACAGCTCGGCGAGGTGATGAAAGAGTCGGCCCAGGCTGCCCAGAACTGGGTGCTGTCGCACGCCGGTCGGTTGAAAATCACGCATCCGCGTGCCGGTCTGCACATTCACGTACCGGCAGGTGCCATCCCGAAGGATGGCCCGTCCGCCGGTGTCACCATGGCCACGGCAGTCGCTTCCATCTATAGCGGCCGCTCCGTGCGCGGAGACACCGCGATGACGGGCGAGATCACCCTTTCCGGTCTGGTGCTGCCGGTGGGCGGCGTGAAGGAGAAGGTCCTTGCCGCGCGACGCACCGGACTCCGTCAGGTGATTCTGCCCCGCGGGAACGAGAAGGATCTCGATGACCTGCCGGATTCGGTGCGTGAGGAAATGGAGTTCACGCTGGCGGAGCGCATCGATGATGTATTGCGCACCGCCATTCCCGAACTGCTTCCCGAGAACGAGCCCGACGAAGCCAACGATTCCGAAGGATAAGGGTCGGCGAGCCGACCGGCCGCAGACGACCCTTCCTTCCCGGAACAACCAGGAGATCGAGAGAATGCAGATTCCGCTGGAACTGAATTACCACGACATTGACCGCTCCGAGTGGAGCGAGAACCTGATCCGGGAGCGTGTTGACCGGCTTGAGCGCTACTCGGACGAGATCGTCTCCTGTCACGTGATCGTTTCCCGGCCGCACCATCACCAGCACAAGGGAAACCCGCTGAAGGTGACTATCGAGGTCCGGCTACCCCGTAACCGGAGGCTCGTGGTCAACGAGGAGCCTGCTGTGGTCGAGCAGGAGAGCAAGCTCTCGCTGGTGATCAACGCGGCCTTTGAAGCGATGCAGCGGCGGCTTGGCAAGACCGGCGAACATCACCGGCGCGATGCCCTGACACCGTCCGAGGAAGAGAACCGGGCGCTGGTGGTGCGCCTTTTCGAGGATCAGGGCTACGGATTCCTGCGTACGGTGGACGGACGCGAGTTCTACTTCCATGAGCACGCGGTGCTGAACCACGACTTTCCCCGGCTCGCCGTCGGGACCGAAGTCCGCTTCGAACCCTCGATGGGCGAGCAGGGTCCGCAGGCCAGCAGCGTCCGCATTGTAAACAAGCCCGGGGCACGCGAGACCGAACAGACCGCCCACCGCGCCGATGTCCCACCCGGCTGGCGCAGCGAAACCTGAACCCTCCCCGGGGTCGGACCAGGGCAAACGATTGATTCAACATGAAAACCAACCCGAAACTGGGGGTCCAGAGGGCCTTGGAACGGCATTTTCGGGGTCGTAAATGGGCCTGTAAGCCGCAAGCCGGTATTCCCGGGGCGCGCGCCGAGCTGGCTGCCCGTGCCGGGTCGCCGCGGGTGCGAAGACGCAGGCGTGGAGGTAATGGATGCCGTACGTGAATATCAAGGTGACGCGCGAAGGGGTCACACCGGAGCAGAAACGGTTGCTGATCGAGGGCGCGACACGCCTGCTGGTGGACGTGCTCGGCAAGAACCCGGCGACCACGGTGGTGGTGATCGACGAGGTCGAGATGGAAAACTGGGGTATCGGAGGCGTCCCGGTGGATCAGCGACGCCGCCAGGGTCAGTAGACCCCGGGCGATAGCAAGGCCCGGAACAGCCGGCAGCGGCCGGTGCTGCCCGACGCCCCGGTTGCTTTCGACCGCGCAGCCACGCCGGAGTCTACGAATCGTCGCGCGTGACCCGGAGCACGCGTCCTTCGGGCTTGTCGGTGAGCAGGTAGATCGATCCGTCCGGTCCGGACCGCACATCGCGCAGGCGTTCGCCAACCTCCTCGAAGAGCCGCTCTTCACCGGTCACCTGCGCGCCGTCGAGGGGAACGCGCAACACCTGCCGCTGGACCAGCGAAGTGATCATCAGGCTGTCGTGCCACTCCGGAAACAGATCGCCGCGGTACAGCGTCATGCCGGACGGGGCGATCGCGGGTGTCCAGTAACGCACGGGGTCGCGCATCCCGGGCAGCGACGTATAGGGGGTGATGCGGGCGCCCGAGTAGTCGATGCCGTGGGTGACGACAGGCCAGCCGTAGTTTACCCCGGGCTCGATGATGTTCAGCTCGTCGCCACCGCGCGGTCCGTGCTCGTGCGACCAAAGCACGCCGGTCTCATCGTCGTGAACGATCCCCTGCACATTGCGGTGCCCGTAGCTGTAGATCTCGGGCCGGGCGTCGGGGTCATTCACGAAAGGGTTGTCGGCGGGCACGCGTCCGTCGCGGTGCAGGCGCACGATGCTGCCGGTGTGGCTGTCGAGCCGCTGTGCATCCTCGCGGTCGTCAAAGGCGTCCCCGAGGCCGAGTACCAGCGTGCCGTCCGGCAACAGTGCCATTCGACCCCCGAAATGCACCGGATTGGCGCGGCGAGGGCTCGCCTCGAACAGCACCTCGACATCCCGTAGCTCGAGGCCCTCGAGCCGGCCACGCAGCAGGCGCGTCGTGTTCGAGGCATCGGTCCCGTAAGCCTGGGAGAGGTAGATCACCCCGTTTTCCGCGAATTCCGGATCCGGCAGGACCTCGAACAGCCCGCCCTGGCTGCGAACGTAGGAATCCGGCACCCCAGCTACCGGGGTTTCCAGCAGCTGTCCGTTCTCGATCACGCGCAGGCGGCCCGCACGTTCGGTGACCAGCATGCGACCGTCCGGCAGGAAGGCGATCGACCAGGGATGTTCCAGACCGGTGGCGACGGTCTCGATGCGGTATTCGACCGCCTGGCTGACACCGGTCGCGGCGATCAGTGCAAGCAGCAGGGCGCGGATAAAGAAACGTGGATGCATCGCAGGATGATTTCGATGGGCGCGGCTGCAAGAATAGCAAAGCATCCGGCATTGGCGCCGGAGCATGCAATCCCGGGGTGGGCTACCAATGCAAAAACTGAGAGCGGCACTGGCATGGTTCGTGGCGGTGGGGGTGACGGCCGCGCTGGGGAGCGTGATCCAGACCCAGTTCAACCTGGCGATGGTTCAGCAACTCGGGGCACCCGTGCCCATCACGGTCCGGCTTGAAACCACACTGCACGATCTCCTCAACTTTGCGCCGACCTACGCGGTGCTCGTGGCGGCGGCGTTTCTGATTGCGCTGCCGGTCAGTGGCCTGCTCGCCAGGCTCTGGCCGGGTGGACGCATCGTCCTGCACGCGCTGGCCGGCGGTGTCGCGATCATCGCGGCACTGCTGGTGATGAACGCGATCCTGCCGGCGACGATGATCGGCGCCGCCCGCTTTGCTTCGGGGGTCGCGGCTCTCGCCCTCGCCGGCGCGCTCGGCGGCCTGCTGTTCGCGCTTTGGGCACGGCCCAGGCCGGCCTGAGCGGCACCCGCTGGCGGGATTCCGCGGCGAACGGGCGAAGCTGAACGGATCGACGCTGGTGCATGGATCGACCGGCTTCCGGAGTTGCTGTCGCTTGAGCGCCGTCCACGGGCGGTCGCGGCCGGCGCCGCGGAGGTGGCCGATCTGCTGCTGAACAAACAGACCCGGACGTGAACCGGCTTGCCCTGCGCCCGCTTCCGGCGCCACGCAGCGCCGGGCCGGTTGGTTGATCGAAAGCGGTCTATACTTCGGTTTCACCAATGTGCTGACCCGTCTATGGCAATCGTTGTACTGGTCCTTTTCCTGGTCTGGGTCAACTTTCTTCCGTTCCTGATGCACGTGCTGCTCGGCGACCGCGCCGCTGCCCCGCTTGACGGTGGCCGTCGCTGGCGCGATGGCCGCGATCTGCTGGGACCGAACAAGACCTGGCGCGGTGTCTTGCTCGGGGTCCTGGCAGGCGCCGTCGCCGGGCCGCTGATCGGCGTGGGCTGGGAGATCGGGGCCCTTGCGGGTCTGCTGGCCATGGTGGGTGACCTCCTCACCAGCTTCGTGAAGCGTCGGCTCGATCGCGAGAGCGGTGCGGCGATGATCGGCCTGGATCAGGGCCTCGAAACCCTGCTGCCGGCACTCGTGCTCGCCCCGGCGATGGGCCTGGGCGTGCTGGAGGTGGCGATCGCGCTGCTGATCGCCATACCGATGATGCACTTCGGCTCGCTCTTCTGGCACCGCGTGCTGGGCCGCCCCCCGGGAGACAACTATCCCAGAGTGGTGCGTTCCACCACGCGACTGCGGGAATGGCGGGCGTGTCATGTACCGCTGGCGCGCTGGCAGAGATGGCTGAACTTCGAGAACTACGTCTACTATCGCGTATTGATGACCGCGGCATTCAAGGCCGCGGGATGGTATGACCGCGGCACCCAGAACGTCCTTGCGGTCTGCGTGCGAACGCACGCCGTGGAGTTCGCCGACCTGCCTCCGGCCTTCGACGGGTATCGCATCCTGCTGTTGACGGATCTGCACCTGGACGGCCTTCCGGGTCTCACCGACGCGCTGGTCGCCCAGATCATCGACCATCCGGTCGATCTCTGCCTCGTGGGTGGCGACATCCGGATGGAGATGTACGGCCCGATGGCGCCGGCCCTGCGCGAACTGCGGCGCCTGCTGGGATACGTGCGGGCCACCGACGGCATCTATGGCGTGCTCGGAAACCACGACTGCATCGAGATGCTGCCGGAGTTCGAGGAGGCGGGGATCACCATGCTGCTGAACGACGCACAGGTCATCCGGCGCGGTGGCGACAAACTGTGGCTGATCGGTGTCGATGACCCGCACTACTACAAGTGCCACGACCTCGATCTCGCCTTCCGTTCAGTTCCCCCGGATGCCTTCAAGCTCTTTCTCGCGCACTCTCCCGAGGTGTTCCGCGAGGCCGCCGAAAAGGGGGCCCACCTCTATCTTTGCGGTCACACTCACGGCGGGCAGATCTGTCTGCCCGGCATCGGGCCGGTGTTCACCCACAGCCGCGCCCCACGCTATACCGCAGCAGGTGCCTGGAAGTACGGAAACATGTTTGGCTATACCAGCCGCGGTGCGGGCGCGTCGGGGGTTCCCCTGCGCTTCAACTGCCAGGGAGAAGTCTCGCTGATCGAATTGCGGCGCGCGCCCACGGCCTCGGAGGCGGAAGGGCTTGAGCTTCCCACGGACGCCCGCGAACACGCCTGATCCGCGGGCCGGCGTGCCCTGCAGCCAAGGTTTCCGCGTCCGATTGCGCGAGCACGCGCCCGCACTCTCGAACGCGACCGTTATTCGGTGTGATCCCGAATGCACGCGGAATGCGGCTCGGGCGATACGCGTCAACAGAGCTCATGCCCCACCACTCCAGGAGGATGATCCGATGAAGCGCACCCTCTCAGCCCGCTGGCTCCTGTCGGCGATCACCGGCCTCGCAATCGCGTCGTTGGCGGCAACCGCGGCAACGGCCGATTTCGTGACGCAACGAATGATGACGATGGAAATGGCAAACGATCTCGCGCAGGAGACAGTGGACGCCTGCCGTGCCATGGGCTATCAGACCAGTGCAGTGGTTGTCGACCGGGGCGGACATCCACAGGCGATCCTGCGTGACACGCTGGCGGCGCCGTTCACGATCCAGATCGCGCACGACAAGGCCCGTGCGGTAATCCTTTCGGGAGTCGCCTCGTCGGCCTTCCGGGAGAGCCGGGATGACATCCGGATGGAGATGAACCACGTGGATGGCGTCCTCGTACTGGATGGAGCGTTGCCGGTGGTGGTCGCCGGAAGCATGGTCGGCGCGGTCGGCGTATCCGGGGCCCCGGGCGGAGATCTGGACGAACAATGCGCACAGGAGGCGCTCGACGCGCTTGCCGACCGCATCGAGTTCGTGATGTAGGCACCGTTGGTGGAACGCGGCCTTTGCCAGCCGTGTAATACTTGGCATCAAGCGACAAGGGCCCCCTGGTAAGGCCGCTCTTCGGGTAACCCGCGCGATCACGTCCCGGTTAAGGAAACGCTGATTTATCGGCGTTTCCCTGCGGCACAGGGAAGTGCCGACAGCATCGACCAACGCAGGTGGTTGATTCTGTAGCAAGCTGCAAATCGCATTTGCAGCGCAGCGCGCGCTGAGAAAGCCAGGATGGCTTTATTCAGCGCTTCCTTAAGGGGAAGCGGATGGAGACGGAATCTCAGCAGTCTGGAGACGCGCCCGAGAACCCGCCCGGCTGGCACGCGCGGGAAGCCGGGGAGGTCATACGGGAGTGGCGGTCTCACGCGGACGGATTGAGCGCCGGCGAGGCCGAGGAACGCCTGTCCCGGTACGGGCGCAACCAGTTGCGCCCGCCCGAGAAGGCCGGTCCGCTGGTCCGGTTCTTTCGCCACTTCCACAACATCCTGATCTACATCCTGATCGCCGCCGCGATCGGTACGGCCCTGCTTGGCCACTGGGTGGACACCGGCGTGATCCTCGCGGTGGTCCTGATCAACACCCTGATCGGCTTCGTCCAGGAGGGCAAGGCCGAGAAGGCCCTGGACGCGATCCGCCAGATGCTCTCGCCCCGCGCGGTGGTTCTCCGCGATGGTCATCGGCGTGAAGTGGACGCCGACACCGTCGTCCCCGGGGACGTCGTCTATCTGCAGGCCGGGGACAAGGTGCCCGCGGACCTGCGGCTGCTGGACGCAAAGAACCTGAGAGTGGACGAGGCAGTGCTGACCGGAGAATCGGTGCCGGTCGAGAAGGATGTGCAGCCGGTGGCGGAGGACGCACCGCTGGGCGATCGTCTCTGCATGGCCTATTCCGGCACGCTGGTGACCTTCGGGCGCGGCCGGGGCGTCGTGGTGGCCACCGGCGAGACCACCGAAGTCGGGCGCATCTCCGCGATGCTCGGCGAGGTGCACAGCCTGCAGACCCCGCTGGTGCGCCAGATGGAACAGTTCGGGCGCTGGCTGGCCGGCGTCATCCTGGTCATCTCGGCCGCCACCTTCGCCTTCGGCTACTGGGTGCGGAACTACCCGCTGGACGAGATGTTCCTGGCGGCCGCGAGCCTCGCGGTGTCCACGATCCCCGAGGGTCTGCCGGCCATCATGACCATCGCCCTGGCTATCGGGGTGCAGAAAATGGCTCGCCGGAACGCGATCATCCGCCGGCTGCCGGCCGTCGAAACCCTGGGATCGGTGTCCACCATCTGCTCCGACAAGACGGGAACGCTGACGCGCAACGAGATGACCGTGTCGTCGCTGCGCACCCGCGAACGCAACGTCGAGGTGGACGGCGTTGGTTATGCCCCGCAGGGTGGCTTCACCGAGGATGGCCGGGACGTCACCCCCGACGAGGACCGGGTGCTGCTGGAGGCCTTGCGGGTCGGGCTGCTGTGCAACGATGCCCAGCTCTTCAAGCGCGATGGCGAGTGGGTGATGGAGGGTGACCCCACCGAGGGCGCCCTGGTGGTGCTCGCGCGCAAGGCCGGAATGGACCCCCGAACCCAGGAGGGCAGGCTGCCGCGGGTCGACGTGATCCCTTTCGAGTCGGATCACAAGTACATGGCGACTTTGCACCGGGATCACGAGGGGCACGGGTTCATCTATCTGAAGGGTGCTCCCGAGCGGGTGCTGGACCTCTGCGCCCACCAGCAGAACGCCGAAGGAGCCGACCCGCTGGATCGGGCATGGTGGGAGGAGGCGCTCGAAGACGTTGCAGGGCGTGGCGAACGGCTCCTGGCGTTGGCCGCGAGGGATGCCCAGCCGCACCAGAACGAATTGAATTACGATCAGGTCGAGGCCGGCGGTTTCTCCCTGCTGGCCATCCTCGGCATTATCGATCCGCCTCGGGAGGAGGCGATACAGGCGGTCACGGAATGTCAGGATGCCGGTATACGCGTGAAAATGATCACCGGCGACCACCTGACCACGGCTCAGGCGGTGGGTGGGCTGCTGGGTCTGGGGAGCGGAGGACAGGCAGTCGCGATGGCCGGCCGCAAACTGGACGACATGAGTCCGGAAGAACTGCGCGAGGCCGCGCGCAGCACGGACGTCTTCGCCCGCACGACCCCCGAGCACAAGCTGCGACTCGTCGAAGCCTTGCAGCAGGAGGGCGGTATCGTCGCGATGACCGGTGACGGGGTCAACGACGCGCCGGCGCTGAAGCGTGCCGATGTCGGGGTCGCGATGGGTCGCAAGGGCACCGAGGCGGCCAAGGAGGCAGCGGAAATGGTGCTGGCTGATGACAACTTCGCCTCCATTGCCCACGCCGTGGAGGAGGGCCGCACGGTCTACGACAACATCCGCAAGGCCATCCTGCACATGCTGCCGACCAACGCCGGACAGTCCCTGACCATTATGATGGCCGTCCTGATGGGCCTGGCCCTGCCGCTGATGCCGGTGCAGGTGCTGTGGGTGAACATGGTCACCTCGGTTACCCTCGCGATGGCTCTGGCCTTCGAACCCAGCGAGCCGGGGGTAATGAAACGCCCGCCCCGCAGTCCCGATGCACCGTTGCTGTCCGGCTTTCTGCTGTGGCGCATCCCCTTCGTCGCGATACTGCTGTGGCTGGGGACCTTCGGGCACTTCGTGTGGATGGAAGAGGTCGTCGGCAGTTCCGATGAACTTGCCCGGACCGTCGCGATCAACACGCTCGTGGCGGGACAGGCCTTCTACCTGCTGAACCTGCGGCTGATGTATCAGCCGGTTCTGCGCGACTGGGCGATCTTCCGCTCCCGCGCAATGTGGCTGGCGATCGGGGTGCTAGTAGTCCTGCAACTGACCTTCACCTACGCGCCTTTAATGAATACCCTGTTCGGGACCACGGCCGTCGGCTGGAACGACTGGGGCCGGATCCTGCTGTTTGGCCTGGCGGTGTTCGTGATCGTGGAGCTGGAGAAGACGGTGATACGCCGGTTGCCGCGGTTCCGCGCGGCCTGAGACGCCGGGCCCGGCGGGGCCTGACGAAGGCGCGCCGGTATCGGGCTTCTTCCCGGCACCAGACACCCTTGAGCGGCAAAGGGCGGCATCCGATCCCATGAACCGGAACATCGACCCATGAACGAGACCGGCAAGTGGCTGATTATCATCGGCGGGCTGATCGTGGTGATCGGGCTGCTCTGGCCTTGGCTCGGCAAGATCCCCTGGGGGCGCCTGCCGGGCGATATCGTGATCGAGCGCGAGAACGCCCGATTCTATTTCCCGATCACCACCATGATCATCATCAGCGTGGTGATCTCGATCGTCCTGGCGTTCTTCCGGCGCTGACGCGGGTGCGGACATGACGATCCACCGGGCGCCAGGCAAGCGGGCCGCGTGGCCCACCAGGGAAGCGCTGAATAAAGCCATCCTGGCTTTCTCAGCGCACGCTGCGCGGCAAATGCGATTTGCCACTTGCTTCAGAATCAACCACCTATGGTGGTCGATTCTGGCGGCACTTCCTTGTGCCGC
>SL_5KL_010_SEDDRAFT_10000052_pt1 | contig 60633 bp, 56 predicted proteins | sample SodLakKL_010_SED_FD_9118 | JGI IMG/M metagenome (IMG submission 9118)
GAAATGATTATCAAATTCTATCAACTTTACCTTAAGAGATACAGCGGCCAGTTTTTTGGGATTCAGCTTCTCCATATTGTGGGAGCTGTTATGCTCCTCATTCCCCCGCTGATTATGAGGGATATCATTGATGATGCCATTCCGGCCGGCAATATCCCCCAGGTTTTTACCCTGGCAGGAATTGCTCTAGCTGTCTTTATTGTTCAGGCCATAGTGGAGAAAATCTCTATTTTCCATGGTCACCGGATTGCTCAGGAAGTGGTCCGGGATATGCGTGATGAGCTTTATCAGCATTATCAAAGGCTGTCAATGAGCTTTCATGACAATAAAAAAACCGGAGAGTTAATGTCCCGAATTGTCGATGATCTTAATAAGCTGCAGGAGTTCATTCATCACGGTCCGGAGGCAATTGTTCAGTCAGCAGTGCTTTTAGGTGGTTCTATTATCATCATGCTCACTCTTAATATTCAACTCACTCTGCTGGCCCTGATCTTCGTTCCTTTATTGGTGCTTTTTGCCCGGATGTTGATGGACCGGATGCATAAGGCTTTCCGCAAAACCCGGGAAGCCAAGGCAATCATGAATGATCGACTGGAGGATAATCTGGCCGGGATTAAGGTCATTAAGGCCTTTGTCACCGAAGAAAATGAGCTTAATAGATTTCGAGAAACTACCCAGGAACACACCGATTACCGGCTGGAAGCTTTAAATTATGTCAGCATTCTTTTTCCCGGCTCCAGGCTTTTAAATGGCCTGGGTATTCTGGTTGTTCTGGCTCTGGGAGGTTATTTTTCAGTTACGGGAGTGATCTCCTCGGGAATAATGGTTGCCTTTTATTTCTACCTCCAGCAGTTTCGGGCTCCGATCTTAAGGCTGGTTCACATGTCGGAGGATTTGAGTGATACCTTTTCCAGCCTGGAAAGATATTATGATCATATGGAGATGTCTCCTGCGATTGTAGAGGATATTTCCAGTCAGCCCCGGGAACCTCAGCTCACAGGCGAGGTTGAATTTCAAGATGTTTATTTTTCCTATGATAAAGGCGAAGAGGTTTTAAAGGGGGTTTCTTTTAAAGCAGAGCCAAAACAGACGGTGGCGCTGGTAGGGCCCAGTGGAGCGGGCAAAACTACTATTGTCAGGTTGATTCCCCGGCTCTATAAACATCAGCAGGGTCAAATCACCATTGACGGCCGGGATATTAGAGATTTTTCTGTGCGGGACCTTCGCAGCAGCATAGCCATGGTGATGCAGGATGATTACCTCTTTTCTGACAGCGTGGAGGATAATATCTCCTATGGAAAACCCGGTTCCTCCCGGGAGGAAATTGTTAAAGCAGCCCGAGCTGCCAATGCTCATCAGTTTATTGAAGAGCTGCCTGAGGGTTATGATACCAAGGTGGGGCAGCGGGGTCTGAAGCTTTCCGGTGGTCAGCGCCAGCGGGTTTCCATCGCCCGGGCCTTTTTGAAAAACCCTCAGATTTTAATTTTGGATGAGGCCACTTCAGCGGTTGACCTGGAAACGGAGAAATTGATTCAGGAGGCGATTGAGAGGCTGACAGCTCATCGGACAACCTTTGTTATCGCCCACCGTCTTTCTACCATTGTCAATTCTGACCAGATAATCTTTATAGAGGATGGCAGAATCCGGGAGAAGGGCACCCATCGGGAGCTTGTCAAAAAGAGAGGCGAGTATTACAGGTTTTATCAGATGCAGTTTGAAAAGAGCTCGGAAGCCATATAAATTAGAACTTAAACAGGCGGGAGGATTAAAATCCTTCCGCTTTTTTCTGGGGAGGGAAATTTACCGGCAATTTTATGAAAAGAATTCTGAAAAATCTCTGGGAGATAATTAAGGGCAGGAGGGATAAATTTATGTCCAGTTATGAGAAACGCCAGGCAATGGTGGAAAATCAGCTAAAGCCCCGGGGTATTAAAGATCAAAGACTGCTGGAGTCCTTTCTTGCGGTCCCCAGGGAGCCCTTTGTGAGTGAAGAGCTGAAAAAGTCGGCCTATCAGGACCGGCCTCTCCCTATCGGGGAGGGGCAGACAATCAGCCAGCCCTATATTGTGGCCTATATGCTGGATAAACTTGAAATTGCTCCGGATGATAAAGTGCTGGAGGTTGGCAGCGGCTGCGGCTATGTTCTGGCCCTTCTGGCTGAGCTGACGGAAGAGGTTTATGGGATTGAAAGGAAAGCAGCGCTGGCAGAGAGAAGCCGGCAGACCTTAAAGCAACTGGGATATGATAAAATTGAAATCAGGGCTGGAGATGGTTCCCGGGGCTGGCCGGAGAAGGCACCCTTTGCCGGGATTCTGGTCAGTGCTGCTGCCACCAGGGTGCCGGAGGAACTTAAAGAGCAGCTTAAAATCGGCGGCAGGATAATACTTCCCCTGGGAGATGGTCTTTTTCAACGGCTGGTGCTGATTACCCGGGTAAGCAGTGATGAATTTTCCCGGAAAAAGCTGGAGGCCGTTAGATTTGTTCCTTTAATAGAAGAATAGCCGCTTAGCAATAATTGCTATAAATTTTTAGTAAATCCCATTCTAAAAGCTTTATTGACAATCTGTAAAAAAATGAAGGAGTTTGAGAGAAGATCCAGAATAATATAGCAGGTAATTCCTTCATTCTGTTCACAGAGAAGACCAGTTTTGAGCTTTTTGAGCTGAGCGGAGAAAGTTACTATATAGGGAAGGAGGTGGGTAGCAGGTTTAATTGGCTGGATGTGATTGATAAGCTTTAACTATCCTGTTAACTCTCGGCATTTGCTGGAAGTTATTGTGCCTGGTCCGGGTTGATTAATGTGAGAAAATTAATACCTGACATAATTATTTTACTTTGATCAGATTTTTTATTGTGCGAATTGCTGGATAACTTGTGAGGAGGGAGATTAGTAAATGCAGAATAATAATGATGAGTTTACCACCAGGTTTGCCATAATTGCAGCTTCAATCGGCATGGCTGTTGGTACAGGTAATATCTGGCGCTTTCCCCGGATAGCAGGTATGTGGGGGGGAGGAACCTTTCTTTTTGCTCTAACCGTGGCAGTGATAGTCTGGGCAATTCCCCTGTTAATAGCAGAATTTCTAATCGGCAGAAAAACCAGAGTGGGTAACATAGCAGCTTTTAGAGATTTTGTTGGCAAGGATTATACCTGGATGGGAGGCTGGCTGGCCTTCTGTTCTTTGGGTATAGCCTTTTATTATGCAGTGGTAGCTGGCTGGTCGTTGCGCTACTTTATCTTCAGCATATCGGGAGCAATTTCTCCTGGTGTTGAAGGGGAGGTTCTCTGGGAGGGTTTTATTGCCAGCCCTGGGCAGACTGTGCTCTTTCATTTTCTAGCCACTCTGATTACTGTGGCGATAATCTACCGGGGCATTAAGGGTGGAATTGAGAAGGTAATCAATATTTTGTTGCCTTCACTTTTTGTTTTACTGGCCATCCTGGCTGTCAGAGCCCTCTTCTTACCCGATGCTCTGGTCGGCTTGAGTTACCTTTTTGTCCCGGAATGGGGAGAGCTTTTAAGTGGACGGGTCTGGCTGGAAGCCTTTACTCAGGCGGCCTGGTCCACCGGTGCCGGCTGGGGTCTTTTGATGGTCTATGCTGTTTACTCCAGAGAAGAAGAAGATATTGGCAGAAACAGCAGCATCATAGCCTTTGCCGATGTTCTGGCCGGCTTTTTAGCCGGTACTGCCATCCTGATCACCGTATTTTCCATGTCGCCGTCGATTGCAGAGGGTGAAGCTATTCTGGAAGCAGGCAATATCGGGCTGACCTTTATCTATATTGTTGAGCTGCTGGTGGAAATGCCGGGAGGAGTTATAATCTCACCGCTCTTTTTCCTGGCTCTGTCTGTAGCTGCTGTATCTTCCTTGACAGCTATGATTGAGCTGGGAGCTACCAACCTGATTGATACCGGACTTAAGCGCAAGCAGGCTGCTCTGCTGGCCGGCCTGATAATTTTCATCATGGGCATTCCCTCGGCTATCTGGATCGATTTTCTCGATAATCAGGACTGGGTCTGGGGAGTTGGTCTCCTGATCAGCGGGCTTCTGGTAGCCATTGCCATAATGAAGTACGGGGTGGAAAAGGCCCGGGCTGAGGTTAATGAGATCAGCGATATTCATATTGGCAAGTGGTGGAGTTACTGCATCCGGCTTTTCCCGGTTATGTTTGTCTTTATCTTCGGCTGGTGGGTGATGCAGTCAATTGAATGGTACCCCGATGACTGGTGGCATCCCTTTGAGATTTTCAGTACCGGTACCATGATATTTCAGTGGGGTATTCTGGCAGTGATTATGTATTTCTTAAATGATTTTCTGGCGAAGAAATTACGCCGGGGCAGAATGTCTCCCCCGGAAGAAAGTCATAAGGAATAAGGGGATGATATAATGGATATTACAACTGTAATCTGGGTAATTATATTTTATGGGCTTTATATTGGAGTTTTAAGCTGGTTGATCAGGGGCATGGACCCCAAAAAGAAATAAAAGTACATTCAGGGGCAGTATCCTAAGATTTTTCTCTGGGATACTGCTCCTTTATTATTAAAAATGATGCTTCTGGTAAATTTAAAAATAATCGGAAAGAATCCTGATTTCTGAGCAGGAAATAGAGCCTGCAAAGAGAAATATATTAAACAGATGCAAAGCCCTTTATTTAAGCTGTAATAGCTGAAATAGGTATGCTGCAATAAATTCCGATTTTTTAACTTTTAACTGGAGCAGGGCTGGCAGGACTGAAAATATTTAAAATCTTAGCAAGAATAAACCAGTTAAAGTATTTACTGTGAAACTGACAGCCTGCAATTTTTGAAACTGCCGGCAAAGGGGGATAATAATGCGGATTAAAGATCATCCAATTCTGGATTTTAAGCGTGGTGAGAAGATAACCTTCAGCTACAACGGCAAAAGTATATCGGCCTATCCCGGAGAGACGATTGCTTCGGCTCTGCATGCAGCAGGCATTAGAAAATTGACCAGCAGCCAAAAGCACCAGAGACCCCGGGGCTTTTTTTGTGCTATCGGAAACTGCTCTTCCTGTCTGATGGTGGTGGATGGAGAACCGAATGTTAAGACCTGTGTGGTCGAGGTCGAAGAGGGAATGGTTGTAGAGGAACAGCAGGGGAAGGGTGATTTAAGTGGAAAAGTGTGAACTCGCCATTGTTGGCGGTGGGCCGGCCGGGCTGGCAGCTGCCCTGAAAGCCCGGGAACTGGGGCTTAAGGAGATCTTTCTCCTGGAAAGAGACAATTTTCTTGGAGGGCAGCTGGTTAAGCAGACCCATCAATTTTTTGGGTCTCACAAGCAGTTTGCCGGAATCCGGGGCATAGATATTGCTGAAATATTTAAAGATAAGCTCGAGGATCAGCCGGAAATTCAAGCATTGAAGGGGGCGGTGGCTCAGGGTTATTATGAAGATGATGTTCTGGGTTACTCCTACCGGGGTAAATTTTTTAAGCTAAAGCCGGAGAAAACAATACTGGCCACCGGGGCTTCTGAAAAAATGCTGAGTTTCCCCAATAATGATCTTCCTGGAATTTATGGAGCCGGGGCTGTTCAAACTTTAATGAACCAGTACGGTATTATTCCTGGAGAAAAAATTTTGATGATCGGAGCTGGAAATATCGGGCTGATAGTAGCCTATCAGCTGCTTCAGGCAGGTATTGAAGTGGAAGCAGTTATTGAAGCCACCGGCATAATAGGAGGCTATGCTGTCCATGCCTCCAAGATCCGCCGGGCCGGCATCCCGATCTTGACCTATCATACTATTAAGGAAGCCCGGGGAGATGAAGAGGTCGAATCAGCTGTTATTCAAAAGCTTAATGAGAACTGGCAGCCTGTTCCCGGCACCGAGCAGGAAATGGAAATCGATACTATTTGTCTGGCTGTGGGCTTGACTCCCAAGGTAGATCTGGCCATTCAGGCTGGCTGTCAGATGGCCTATGTGGCTGAACTGGGAGGGGATGTTCCGGTTCGGGATGAAAATCTTCAGACCAGCAATTCCCGGGTCTATATAGCTGGAGATTCTGCCGGTATTGAGGAAGCAACCGCTGCCATTCTGGAAGGAGAGCTGGCTGCTGCCAGTGCTGCTGGTGAGATATTTCCGGGAAATTCTGCCATCGCTCAGGAACGAAGAGAGATCAAGGAGAAACTGGCGGACCTAAGAAGAGGTCCGGTCGGAGAACATATCAGAAGGGGACTTGCCCGAGTCAGGAGGAATCAAAATGCTGGAAGAGACCGGTATACCCGAAGCTGGAAAAATTGAAGAGAATCTCCCTTCTCGGGAGAGACTGGAGCAGGGGCCGGTAGCAGTTTTTGAATGCTTTACTGAAATACCCTGCGATCCCTGCTATTACAGCTGTCCACTGGAAGCTATTGCAGAATTTCAAGATATTAATGACCTGCCGGAACTGGATTTTGAAAAGTGCACCGGCTGCGGTCAGTGTATTACCAACTGTCCTGGCCTGGCCATCTTTGTCCTGGATTATAATTATAGTGAAGAGGAAGGGGTTGTTCGGATTCCCTATGAATATTCTCCGCTGCCGGAGGAAGGTGAGATAGTTCTGGCACTGGATCGAGGCGGAGAGGTGGCAGGAGAAGCCCGGGTAGAACGGGTACAATATGCAGAGAAACAGGACAGAACTGCGGTGATCTGGCTGGCGGTTCCCAAGGAACAGGTTCTGATTGTTCGCAATTTTAAAAGAATGGAGGATTAGTATGGATCCCCAAAATACTATTATCTGTCGGTGTGAAGATTTAACACTGGCTGAGGTTGAAGAAGTGATAGCTGAAGGCTATACCACTATTGAAGAAATTAAAAGAATCTGCCGGCTGGGGATGGGTCCCTGCCGGGGCAGCACCTGCCTGCAGCTGATTGATATAATACTGGCCCGGAAGAAAGGCTGCGGCCGGGAGGATATTAAGATGCCGACGAACAGACCCCCGCTGGAAGGTATTAAGATGGGTGAACTGGCAGGTGATGTCGGTGAAAAATAAAGCAGATGTTGTTATAATTGGGGGAGGAGTGGTCGGTCTGGCGGTGGCCTATAATCTGGCCCGTCTGGGGATTAAGGATGTAGTGCTTTTAGAAAGAGCTTATCTGGGCAGCGGTGCTACCAGCCGCTGTGGTGCAGGGATCAGACAGCAGTGGGGCACGGAGATGAATTGTGCTCTGGCCCGAAATAGCATGGATATCTTTGAAAACATGAATGAAATGCTGGAGACCAAAAGGGATATTGAGTTAAAGCAGAAGGGCTATCTGCTGTTGGCCTTTTCCGATAGGGAAATGGAACAGTTCAGAAAAAACCTTAAAGTCCAGAGTAAATTTGATATCCCCTCCCGGGAAGTTACTCCCCGGGAAGCCAAGGATATTGTACCCCACCTTAATCTTGAGGGCATTGTCGGGGGAGCCTTCTGCCCCACCGATGGTCATGTAAATCCCTTTCTGGTGACAGAAGCTTACGCCAACGCTGCCCGCAGACTGGGAGTTGATATTTATACCTATACCGAGGCTCTGGATGTTGAAGTCTCTGGTGACTCAATCACTGGAGTTAGAACTGATCAGGGCCTGATTAAAACCGACAGAGTCGTCAATGCTGCCGGAGGTTATTCCCAGCAGATCGGTGAGATGGTCGGGCTTGATCTGCCGGTTAAGTCCGAACGTCATGAAATCTTGGTAACCGAAAAGGTTGCTCCCCTGCAGGGACCGATGGTCATGTCCTTTTCCTATAATATCTACTGTCAGCAGACCCCAGAGGGACCCTTTCTAATGGGTTATGGTGATCCTGAAGAGCCGGAGAGTTACAACATCAACTCCAGCTGGCATTTCCTGGAGGAGATGACCCGGAAAGCCACCAGTCTGCTGCCTCCCTTGAAGCATATCAGAGTTATCAGACAGTGGGCCGGACTTTATAATATAACACCTGACCGCCAGCCGATAATTGCTGAGTCCCGGGAGGTTCCTGGTTTTTTTATGGCTATCGGTTTCAGCGGTCATGGTTTCATGATAGCTCCCATGACAGGAGTGCTGCTGGCTGAAATGATCGCCGGCGAGGAGCCAAGCCTTGAAATTAAACTTGATCCGGAACGCTTTGAACGGGGGGATTTGATTCTTGAGCCTTCAGTAGTTTAAACTGCGGGCTATTAATTATCCGGTCATTACTAGCAAGAAACTATTATTTTATAAGAAGCTTGTTTCCTTATGTTTTACAGTTACTTTATTAGCTCCAGTGAAGATAGATAAGTTAGGATATTAAAAATATTATTAGGGGTGATTAGCTTTGGGTCGCAATCGAATATTTAAACTTGAGAGACCTGAAAATGAGCCTATTCTGGAATACCGTCCAGGCAGTCCGGAAAGAAGAACTGTTAAACAGAAACTGCAGGAGATGCAGGAAAAGACTATTGAAATTCCTCTGGTTATCGGAGGTGAAGAGGTCAAAACCGATAATCTGGGAGAAATCCGCTGCCCTCATGACCACAGCATTCTCCTGGCCCGATATCACCGGGCCGGACCTGAGGAAGTTGAAAATGCAATTGAAGCAGCTCTTGAAGCCCGGAAGGATTGGGCTGCCATGTCCTGGGAAGATCGGGTGGCTATCTTTGAAAGGGCGGCCTGTCTGCTCTCCGATTCCTGGAGGGCTACCCTAAATGCTGCTACCATGCTGGGGCAGAGCAAGAACATCTATCAGGCTGAGATCGATGCTGCCTGTGAGTTAATTGATTTTTTCCGCTTTAATAATTATTATCTTTCTCAGATCTATCAGGAGCAGCCGGCTTCCACCACGCAGGAGATCAATAAACTGGAATATCGTCCGCTGGAGGGTTTTGTTTTTGCCGTTCCGCCCTTTAACTTCACTTCAATAGCCGGCAATTTGCCCGGTGCTCCAGCTGTCTGCGGCAATACAGTGCTCTGGAAACCTGCCTCTACCGCGGTATTTTCCAATTACTATCTGATGAAGCTTTACCAGGAAGCCGGGCTGCCAGCAGGGGTGATCAATTTTATTCCCGGCTCAGGCAGTAAAATTGGCCCCCAGGTTATGCAGGATCCCCGGCTGGCCGGAATACATTTTACCGGCTCAACCGAGACCTTTAGAGAGATGTGGCAGACTGTGGGAGAAAATATCGATCACTACCAGAGCTATCCCCGGATAGTAGGAGAGACCGGCGGCAAGGACTTTATCTTTGCTCATGAATCTGCTGATCCTGAAGCCCTCAAAACTGCACTGATCCGGGGGGCCTATCAGTATCAGGGCCAGAAATGTTCGGCTGCTTCCCGAACCTATATTCCGAAAAATCTCTGGGAGGAGCTCCGGGAGGATTTTCTGGAAGAGATCGCCAGCATTAAAATGGGGCCGGTTGATGACTTCGCCAATTTTGTCAATGCTGTTATCGATGCCCCGGCCTTTGCCAGCATAACCTCCTATATCGACTATGCCCGTCAGGCTGAAGATGCCAGGATAATCTCTGGAGGCAGTTACAATGATTCCCAGGGCTATTTTATTGAGCCTACAGTCATACTGACGGAGGATCCCGGTTTTAAAACCATGGAGGAGGAAATTTTTGGACCTGTGCTGACTGTATATCTCTATCCTGAGGAAGAATACCAGGAGACCTTAAAGCTCTGTGATGAGACTTCTCCCTATGGTCTGACCGGATCAATTTTTGCCAGGGATCGGAAGGCAGTCAGCCTGGCCCGGGAGATACTGACCCAGGCCGCCGGCAACTTCTATATCAATGACAAACCTACCGGGGCGGTGGTGGGCAGACAGCCCTTTGGAGGAGCCCGGGCTTCCGGGACCAATGATAAGGCTGGCAGTAAGCTTAACCTGCTCCGCTGGCTCTCTCCCCGGACGATCAAGGAAAACCTGGTTCCACCCCGGGATTACCGCTATCCCCACATGGAAGAAAAATAAATTTCTCCGGCCGGCTGAAGAAGCCGGCCTTTTTTTCGGATTTTTTAAAGGGTTTTTGGAAGTTATATAGAATTAAACAGGCGATATCAAGCATTTTTTATTTATCAAATTTTCAAGGAAGAATTGACAGCAATTCAAGGGAGCTGATAGTGGTGGCCAAAAAAGGCAGGGTTAAACTTGTCAAACCTGACTGGTGCAAGACCTGCGGAATCTGTATCGAAGTCTGCCCGGTGGAAGTGCTGGAGCTGGGACAGGATCGGATAAAAATTGTCTATCCGGAAAACTGTGTGGGCTGCGAAAACTGCGAGTTGAGCTGCCCGGATTTTGTTTTAAAGGTGGTGGATGAAAATGAAGAATAAAGCTGGAGATAAAATCAAAGAGAATCAAGCCCGAATCATGCTGCTGCAGGGCGATGAAGCGGTGGTTGAAGGAGGATTGGTAGCAGGGGCAAGTTTTTTTGCCGGTTATCCCATCACACCCGCTTCGGAAATAGCTGAAGGTTTTGCCGAGAAACTGCCGGCACTGGGTGGGAAATTTATTCAGATGGAGGATGAGATAGCCAGTATGGGTTGTGTGATCGGTGCCTCTCTGGCCGGGGAGAAGGCGATAACAGCCACCAGCGGACCCGGATTTTCCCTGAAACAGGAAAATCTCGGACTGGGCATCATGGTGGAAGCCCCCTGTGTGGTGGTTAATGTCCAGAGGGTAGGGCCCTCTACCGGTCTGCCGACATCACCCTCTCAGGGTGATGTGATGCAGGCCCGCTGGGGGACTCATGGAGATCATCCCATTATTGCTCTCAGTCCCTCTACAGTTAAAGAGACCATTGATTTAACTATAAAATCCTTTAATATGGCAGAAAAATACCGCATTCCTGTAATTCTGCTGCTGGATGAAATTGTGGGGCATATGCGTGAGAAGGTAAGGATTCCCTCGGCTGCAGAGGTTGAAATAGTGGAGCGCAAACGTCCTCGCCCGGAAGACAGAGAGGAGTTTAATCCCTACCAGGAAACCGAGGATCACATTCCCCCTATGCCGGATTATGGCCAGGGTTTTCGCTATCATTCTACCGGTCTCTTTCATGATAAGACGGGCTTCCCCCGGGGGAAAAGCGAGGATGCCCGCCTGCTGATGGATCGGCTGATGGCCAAAATAGACGAGAATCTTGACGATATCATTCTGCTGGAAGATGATCTTAAGGGTGATGAAGAGGTTGTGGTGCTCTCCTACGGCTCAACCGCCCGCTCAGCTATCAGCGCTGTGACCAGGGCACGCCAGGAGGGTTTAAAGGCCGGCTGGGTTAAACTTATGACTGTCTGGCCCTTTGCTGAAGATTATGTAGCCAGACTGGCTGATAGAGTTAAAGAGATAGTTGTTCCCGAACTTAACAGGGGGCAGCTGATCGGTGAAGTAGAGAGAGCTGCCTGCGGCCAGGCCGGAATTTCGGGAATTCACAGATATGACGGTACAATTATTCCTCCGGACGAGATTCTGGATAAAATAAAGGAGGTTAGCTGACAATGGCTGAAGATATAAACCGTTACTTGAGACAGGACAAATTGCCCCACATCTGGTGCCCGGGCTGTGGTCATGGCACCATCATGGCCAATATGTTGAGAGGTTTTGCTCGCAGCGGGCTGGACCAGGATAAAACAGTGGTGGTTTCCGGCATCGGCTGCTCGGGCCGGGCTACCGGCTACCTGGATTTTGACACCCTGCATGTGACCCATGGACGGGCACTAACCTTTGCCACCGGCATTAAGATGGCCAATCCCGAACTTACCGTGATCGTAGTAACCGGNGATGGTGATGGAGCTGCCATCGGTGGAAATCATTTAATCCATGCCTGCCGGCGCAACATCGATATCAAGGTGGTTTTGTTTAATAACAGCATTTACGGCATGACTGCCGGTCAGTTTTCTCCCATGACTCCCACGGGAGCAACGGCTACCACAGCTCCCTATGGTAATATTGATCAAAATTTTGATCTCTGTGAACTAACTCGTTCGGCAGGAGCTACCTTCGTGGCTCGAGGTGCTGCCCAGCAGCCCCGCCAGCTTATTAAAATATTTGAGAAAGGGTTTGCTCACCGGGGACTGACCTTTATTGAAGCTATTACCCAGTGTCCGGTCAACTATGGCCGGCGCAACAAACTGGGAGGAGCTCGAGATATGCTGAACTGGCAGAAGGAGCATATCATAAACCAGACGAAATATGAGTCTTTAGCGGCAGAGGAGAGGCAGGACAAAATTCCCTCTGGAATCCTCTACCAGGATAAAAGAGAGGAATATACTGAAAGATATGAAAAGGTTATTGCCTCTGCCCGGGGGAGTGAGAACTGATGAAAAGAAAGGAAATTAGATTGAGCGGCGCCGGCGGCCAGGGCATGATTCTGGCTGGAATAATTCTGGCTGAATCCAGCCTCTTTGATCCGGAACTCTATGTCGTCCAGACTCAGTCCTACGGTCCGGAATCCCGGGGAGGAGCCAGCCGGGCTGAGGTAATAGTTAGCCGGGAACCGATTGATTACCCCAAGGTGGTTAAAGCTGATATCCTGGTATGTCTGACAGCCGAAAGTTTAAATAAATATGGCCAGGAGGTGGCAGCAGGAGGAGTAGTAATAGCCGATGATTCCTTTGCTGGCGAAGATTATAGCCCGCCTGAAGGTGTTGAATTTTATTCTCTTCCAATAATAGCAAAGGCCCGGGATGAGATCGGATTGGAAGTAACTGCCAATATGGTGGCTCTGGGTGCTGTTGACCACTTTCTGCCTGAGATTGATTCTGACTGCCTGGAACAGGCTATAGAGAAAAGGGTGCCCGAGGGTACCGAAGAGAAAAATCTAGCAGCCTTTCGTACCGGACAGCAGCTGCTGTCTGCTCGAGTTTAACAGTAAAGTGTCAGGAGGAAATTATCAACTGCAGGAGGAGGCTGGTAAAGATGGATGAGCTGAGAGATTATTATCAGAACTGGCTAGAAGATCAGCTGAAGCCGACAGTCGACAATTTTGGCAGCCGCCAGGAGGAATTCAGCACGGCTTCAGACATTGAACTTAAGGCTCTCTATACACCTCTGGATACTGAAGAGATAGATTATCTGGATAAATTAAATTTTCCCGGTCAGCAGCCCTTTACCCGGGGGGTTTACCCTACCATGTATCGCAGCCGGCTCTGGACGATGCGGCAGTATGCCGGTTTCGGCACAGCCCGGGAGACCAACAAGCGCTACCGCTACCTGCTGGATCAGGGTCAGACGGGACTCAGCGTGGCCTTTGATCTGCCCACCCAGATTGGCTATGATTCAGACCATGATCTAGCTCGAGGGGAAGTGGGACGGGTAGGGGTAGCCGTTGACACTCTGGCTGATATGGAGACATTATTTGACCAGATTCCCTTAGAGAGGGTCAGCACTTCAATGACTATCAACTCTCCTGCTGCCGTGCTGCTGGCCATGTATGTTGCGGTGGCTGAAAAGCAGGGAGTGGAGAGAAAAAGCCTGGCCGGCACGGTTCAGAATGATATTTTAAAGGAATATATTGCCCGGGGGACCTATATTTTTCCACCGGAGCCTTCACTAAAACTTGTGACCGATATTTTTGAGTTCTGTTCTCAGGAGCTGCCCCGCTGGAACTCGATCAGTATCAGCGGCTATCATATCAGGGAGGCAGGCTCCGATGCTGTTCAGGAGCTGGCCTTTACCCTGGCCAATGGAATTGAATATGTCAAATCAGCCCTGAATATCGGACTGGAGGTTGATGACTTTGCTCCCCGACTTTCCTTCTTTTTCAATGCCCAGATGAACTTTTTTGAAGAGATAGCTAAATTTCGTGCTGCTCGTCGGCTCTGGGCAGAGATTATGAGGGACCGCTTTCAGGCTCAAAAGGAGAAATCCTGCATGCTGCGCTTTCACACCCAGACTGCCGGAGCAGCTTTGACCGCCCAGCAGCCGGAGAACAATATTATCAGGGTAGCTTATCAGGCCCTGGCAGCTGCTCTGGGAGGAACTCAGTCGCTGCATACCAACTCCTTTGACGAGGCTCTCGGTCTGCCCACAGAAAAATCAGTAAAAATAGCTCTGAGGACCCAGCAGGTTCTGGCTGAAGAAACCGGGATAGCCGATGTGATAGATCCTCTGGGCGGATCATACTTAATCGAAAAGCTGACAGAGGAACTGGTGGCAAGAGCCCGGGATTATCTGGAAAAGGTTGAGGAACTGGGCGGAATGGCTGAAGCTATTAAAGCAGGTTTTGTCCAGCGGGAGATCCAGGAGACAGCCTATGAGATGCAGAGAGATATTGAAGAGGAAAGAGAAATTGTGGTGGGAGTTAACAAATATCAGGAAGAAGATAGAGAGATTGAAGATATTCTCAAAGTAGATCCCGAGCTGGAGAAATCTCAGCTCCGGGGCCTGGAGGAGGTTCGTTCCCATCGGGATGACCGCCGGGTGGCGGAACATCTTGAGGCCATCAGGGCTGCTGCCCGGCAGGAGGAAAATCTTATGTATCCAATCCTGGAGGCTGTTAGGGATTATGTAAGCGTCGGGGAAATCTGCGGGGTGCTGCGGGAAGAATTTGGTGAATATCAGGCCCACCATTTTTAATAAAACCTGTATGCTGGAGGCTGATGTGGAATGAGTCAAGACAACATTAAAGTATTGATTGCCAAACCTGGACTGGACGGTCACGATAGAGGAGCGAAGGTAATTGCTCGGGGTTTAAAGGAGGCCGGCATGGAAGTTGTCTATACCGGACTGCGGCAGACCCCGGAGCAGATAGTTAAGGCAGCTGTTCAGGAAGATGTCGATGTAATCGGTTTAAGCATTCTCTCAGGGGCCCATGGAGAGCTTTTTCCGGTAATTATGGATAAATTAACTGAGTCCGGCAGAAATGATGTTCTGGTTCTGGCCGGAGGGACGATTCCCGATGATGACCATCAGAAGCTAAAGGATATCGGAATTAGAGAGATATTCAAACCGGGAACATCTATAGCTAAAATTGTAGATTTTATCCGGCAGGAAATGGATGAATGATCATGGAAATTTCTGCTGAGGGGGTCCGTTCTGGAGATGAAAGGATAATTGCCCGGGTCATCTCTCAGGTAGAAAACCAGCGCCAGCAGGTTTTTCCCCTGCTGAAGGAGCTTTATCGAAGTACAGAGCTGGCCTATCTGGTAGGGATAACAGGACCGCCGGGCAGCGGTAAGAGCACTCTGGTGGAGAAACTTGTTCTTTCCTGGACTGCTGAGGAGGAAAAGGTAGCAGTTATCGCTATCGACCCCAGCAGTGAGTTCAGTGGGGGAGCTCTTCTGGGGGATCGGATTCGGATGGGAAAGATCAGCACGGAAAAGAATGTTTTTATCCGCAGCATGGCTACCCGGGGATATCTGGGGGGGCTAAATCCTGCTATTTTTGATACAGTGGTGGTGCTGTCAGCTGCCGGTTATCAAAAAGTTGTTATTGAAACAGTGGGGGTAGGTCAGAATGAAATTGATATTGTCAGGCTGGCTGATACTACACTGGTGGTGACAGTTCCCGAGGCTGGAGATGAAATTCAGACCTTTAAAGCCGGTCTGATGGAGGCCGGTGATATCTTTGTCCTCAATAAAGCCGACCAGCCCACAGCCAGTCGGATGGAGCTGATTCTCAAGCAGATGCTGGAGATGAATGATAGCGAGAATCATTCCAGCGACAACTCAAACTGGGAGGTGCCGATTGTGAAAACCGTAGGCACCGAAGGTGAGGGTATCGAAGAACTTAGAAGAGCTGTTATGCAGCATAGAGATTTTTTATCCCGGAGCCGGAAGGAGAGATATAACCGCAGCAGGGTTATCCGCAATCATGTTGTGCATCTGATGGAAGAATTTTTAAGGAATCATTATATTGATCCTCTCCTGGAAAGTTCAGCATTTCAGGAGATACTTGCCGGGATTTCAGCCAGGAAGACTGACCCCTACACTGCAGTTGAACAGCTGTTGAAATCTTTTAATAAGGAGCAGGGTAAGCATGAAAATTGATCACATAGGGATTGCTGTTAAAAGCCTGACTGAAGGTTTGAAATTTTATCGGGATGCTCTGGGATTAGATTACCAGGGAGAGGAGGAGGTGAGGGATCAGGGAGTTAAAGTTGCTTTTCTGGAAATAGGTGAAAGCAAGATAGAGCTGCTGGAGCCTCTGAATGAAGATAGCCCGATTGCCCGCCATCTGGAGAAACGAGGTGAAGGGGTTCACCATATAGCCGTTGAGGTGGAAGATCTCGAAACCAGGATGAAGGAAATGAAAGAGGCCGGAGTCAGGTTTATCGGTGAGGAACCTGCTGCGGGGGCAGGCAATAAAAAAATTATATTTATTCATCCCGCCAGCACCAGAGGTGTGCTGGCAGAGTTGTGTCAGCCCGATCATTAGCTATTTGATTGAGGTTTTAGACCAGATAATGATGCGGAGGATAATTGTGTTTCTTAATTTATTCCAATGAANGATTTGAGAGGATTATCGTCACAGGGGGGAGAAAAAATGTCCAAGGATAAAAATTTTAAAATNTATGAGGTGGTTTTATCTCAGCTGGAAGAGGCAGCAGCAGAATTAAACCTGGATCCCCAGGTCAGAGCCCTGCTGAAGGAGCCGATGCGCACTCTAACTGTTTCAATTCCGGTGCGGATGGATGATGGTGGTATAAGAGTATTTAAAGGCTTTCGCTGTCAGCATAACGATGTGCTGGGCCCGACCAAGGGAGGAATCAGGTTTCACCCCCAGGTGGAAATGGAGGAGGTCGAGGCTCTGGCTGCCTGGATGACCTTCAAATGTGCTCTGGTGGGAATTCCCTACGGTGGTGCCAAGGGAGGAGTTCTCTGCAATCCCAAGGAGATGAGCAAATCCGAGCTGGAAAAACTTTCCCGGCGCTTTATCCAGGCCATTGAACCGATTATAGGACCGAATAGGGACATACCTGCGCCGGATGTTTATACCGATGCCCAGGTTATGAGCTGGTTTATGGATGAATTTTCGAAAATAAAAGGTGTCTATTCTCCCGGACTGGTGACCGGTAAACCAAGAATACTGGGAGGTTCCTACGGTCGGGATTCGGCTACAGCCCGGGGCCTGATGTATGCCACCAGGGAAGGGGCTAAAAAAATCGGCCTGGATCTGGAAGGGGCCACTGTTGTTATTCAGGGTTATGGTAATGCCGGGAGCTTTAGCGGAATATTTCTGGATGAGCTGGGCTGCAAGATAATTGCTGTTAAAGAGGTCAACAGCGGCGCTTATAATCCTGATGGGCTGAATCCGGAAAAACTCAAGGATTACATGAAAGAACATGGCCATCTCAAAGGTTACCCCGGCAGCAAGGAAAATATCAACTACGAGGAACTGCTGACTCTAGAATGCGATATTCTGGTTCCGGCTGCCCTGGAAAATCAAATAAATAAAGACAATGCTAACAATATCAATGCTAAAATGGTTGTTGAGGCTGCTAACGGTCCGACCACTCCTGAAGCTGATCGGGTTTTAAATAAAAAAGGCACCCTGGTTATTCCCGATATTCTAGCCAACTCCGGAGGTGTTACGGTCTCCTATTTTGAATGGGTCCAGAACCTCTATAACTACTACTGGGATAGAGAAGAAGTCGATCAGAAACTGGAAAAAGTCATGGTCAGCGCCTTTAACAGGACCAATGAGATGGCTGAAGAACGGGGAGTTACATTCCGGACGGCCGCCTACATGGTGGCGATTAACCGTCTGACCGAAGCAATGGCCGCCCGGGGCTGGATAGAACTTTAAGAAGCTTTGTTCTACCGGTAAAACTGGCTTAAGTTTTATCAGCCTGAACACTAACCGCAGCGGGACCAGCCGCAGCTGCGGCAGACAACGCAGCCTCCATCGCTTTCCAGAGCCTGGCTGCATTCAGGACAGGTTCTCAGCTCGCCGGTTGTCCCGGGGTTATTGATCTCAAGACCCCGGGCGGCCTGGAGGGCTTTTTTCTTAACCACTTCGGATTCATGCTGAATTCTGGCAGCATCAATTCTGCCGTTCTCACTATTTTCCTGAAAAACTTCCAGAGCCCGACCGATGGCATCGGGACAGGAGAGATTTTTGACTTCACTGCGGATCATAGCTGCCTCGCATCTGATTCCCTTGAGCTGACTGGTGACCTCTTCAATCGCTATTCCACTTCTTAATACGAGCGAGGCCAGCCGGCTGATTGCTTCAGATTGAGCATGGCAGCCTCCTCCTTTACCTGTAGTGGTGAAGACTTCACAGATTCCCTCCTGATCAGAATTAATGGTGATATATAATTTGCCGCAGCCTATCAGAGTTTTTTCTGTGGTACCCACTGTAACTGTGGGGCGGGGTCGTTTGGTTATACCCTGCCGGGATTTCTTCTCTTTGCTGCTGTCGGTTGTCAGAACCTGACGGGAACGGCTGCCATCGCGGTAGATAGTAACTCCTTTGCAGCCCAGCTCATAGGCCAGTTCATAAACCTCCCGGACATCCTCTTCATCGGCTTCGTTGGGGAAGTTGACAGTTTTGCTTACGGCATTATCTACATATTTTTGAAAGGCTGCCTGGGTTTTAATATGCCATTCCGGTTTGATATCATGGGAGGTGACAAAAATATCTCTGATATCCCGGGGGATTTCTTCTATATTCTGAATTGAACTTTCCCCTGAGATTTTCTCCAGTAATTCCCGGGTCAGGAAACCTCGCTTTTCTCCCAGCTCGGCAAAGATAGGATGAACTTCGAGCAGAGTATCATCCAGAACATTTCTTTCATAGGATAGGGCAAAGAGGGGCTCTATTCCGCTGCTGGTTCCGGCGATGATGCTGATAGAGCCGGTGGGAGCGATGGTGGTGGTAGTAGCGTTGCGGTAAGGTCTGTCATAGATGCTCTCAGGGTAATTGGGAAAGGGACCCCGTCTTTTTGCCAGACGGTGAGATTCCTCCCGGGCTTCCTGCTGGATAAATTTCATGACTTTTTCTGCAGTCCGGACAGCCTCCTGGCTGTTATAGGCCAGCCCCATCTTTATCAGCATATCGCTGTAACCCATTACCCCCAGACCTATTTTGCGGTTGCCCTGAACCATTTCGGTAATCTCAGGCAGGGGAAATTCACTCATATCTATCACATTATCCAGAAAGCGAACAGCTATCTGGACTGTTTTTTTGAGTTTAGCAAAGTCTATCTCGGCCCGGCCGGTCTCTCCTCTGACCATTTTAGAGAGATTAATTGAGCCTAAATTGCAGGCCTCAAAGGGGAGCAGGGGCTGTTCGCCACAGGGATTGGTGCTTTCAATCTCTCCCAGTTCGGGGGTGGGATTATCGGCATTTATTCTGTCGAGAAAAATGATTCCCGGCTCGCCGTTTTTATGTGCCATTTTCACAATTAAATTAAAAATTTCTCTGGCACTTTCCCGGCCAGTCTCTTCTCCGGTGCGGGGGTTTATCAGAGGATAATCTTCTTCATTTTTTAAAGCTGTCATGAACTCTTCGGTGAGTGCCACAGAAATGTTAAAATTGTTCAGGATATTTTCGTCTTCTTTGCAGGTGATAAAATTCCTGATATCGGGATGATCAACCCTCATGACCCCCATGTTGGCTCCCCGACGTTTGCCGCCCTGTTTAACTGTATTGGTAGCTTCATCAAATATTTTCATAAAGGAGACCGGACCGCTGGCCACTCCTCCGGTGCTCTTGACCCGGTCATTTTTGGGCCGCAGCCGGGAAAAGCTGAAACCGGTGCCTCCCCCGCTTTTGTGAATCAGAGCGGAGTTTTTAATGGCATCAAAGATCCCTTCCATGCTGTCTTCAACCGGCAGGACAAAACAGGCACTCAGCTGCTGAAGGTCATTATCGGCATTCATCAGGGTGGGAGAGTTGGGCAAAAATTCCAGACTGCTCATCACCTGATAAAACTCCCGGGCTGCTTCCTCTTCGGATTCGTCATAGCTGGCACTGGCACTGGCAATATTTTTTGCTACTCTCTGAAACATCTCCTGTGGTGTTTCCAGCAGCTCACCTTCAGTATTTTTTTTAAGATAACGGGACTTAAGGATCTGACGGGCATTATCGGTTAATTCTACCTCTCCACTCATTGTAATCCTCCTTTAATTTATGGGTTTAACTCTGGTGGTTTAGATTAGCTTGAAGATATTTAGCTTCCAGCAAAATTATTATATCAAATAATATTGAAAAAATAAATAGCTCCAGCAAGAAAAAGCACAATATGTAGGGTGTTTTGTAAACAATACCCCCAATATATTGTGTATAAAGATTATAACCGGATCGAGCTGACAAAAGAGCCTGTGGTGCCAGCAGGAAATCGGGTGGAAATATTTAAGTTAATAATAAAGAAATATAGATTGATGGCAGTTAAAGCTAACAGGAAAGGATGATCGCAAAAATGCTGCAGGAAAGATTTAATTCAATTGAGGTTCTGGAAATGGCTAAAGATATAGAAAAAAGGGGTCGGGAATTTTACCAGTTTCAGGCTGATAGGACTGAAGATCAGGAAGTCAGGGAACTATTTTTGAAACTGGCCAGCGATGAGCAGGATCACTATGAAAGATTTGAGAAACTGGAGCAGGCGGTTAGAGAGAAAACCGGTGAAGAGGCCGACTATGTCTATGAAGCAGAGGTCAGTGCCTATCTGGATTCTCTGGTTGAGTTTTCTGTTTTTCCCGCTGAGGCAGAGGTGGAAGGAAATTTTCCCGGGACCAGGGAGGTAATTGAGATGGCCATCAGGGCGGAGAAGGATTCCATCCTCTTCTATTCCGAGATGCTCCCCTATAATAAGGAAAACACCAAAAGGGTGCTGAATCAGCTGATAAAGGAAGAAAAGCAGCATCTGCTGGATCTGATGAAGATCAGTTCCAATCTGTAAGTGCTTTATTGTCATGACTGATTTTCCAGCCAGAAAAATACCAGGGGAAAAGGGTGAGTATGTCTATCTGGTAAAATGTCAGGATGGAACCCTCTATACCGGCTATACCACCAATCTTAAACGGAGAATTAAGGAGCATAATACCGGCCAGGGTGCCCGCTACACTAGAGGCAGAGCTCCGGTGAAACTGGTTTATTATCAGGACCACCAAGGGCGGAGTCAGGCGCTTAAGGAAGAGTATCGGATCAAACAGCTCTCCCGAAGCTCCAAGGAGGAATTAATTAAAAAGAATAGTTAGAGCATATCTAAAAGATGAAATCAATCAACTGGAGAACAGATTCTGGCAGAGCTGCTCAAAAGGGCAGGCTATCGAATTCTCCTATCAGCCGGGGTTCCGTTTCCAGTCTGATCCCAAATTTCTGATAAACCCTTTCCCTGACCTCTATTATCAATTCAATAATATCCCGGGCTGTTGCCTCGCCGATATTGACAATAAAACCAGCATGTTTGGGGGAGACCATAGCCCCGCCGATTCGGTGGCCCTTAAGGCCGGCTTCTTCAATCAGCCTGCCGGCATAGTTGCCGGGGGGTCTTTTAAAGATGCTGCCGGCACTGGGTTTTTCCATGGGTTGTTTGGCCCAGCGTCTTTCTTTCAGCTCCTGAATTTCCGCCCTGATCTCGGAGACAGGACGTTTTCGAAGTTTAAAACTGGCCGATAGGGCGATCAAATCTTCCTGCTGCAGCAGGCTGCTGCGGTATTTCAATTTTAACTCTGAAGCCTGGAATCTCTGGAGCTGGCCTTCGGCGTTAAGGATTTCAGCAGTTTCCAGGCAGTCTTTAATTTCACCACCATAGGCACCGGCATTCATGTAGATGGCGCCTCCCAGAGTGCCCGGGATGCCGGCAGCAAACTCCAGCCCGCTCAGGCCAGCTTCAGCCAGCCGGTGGCAGAAATCTGACAGGAGAATACCGGCCTCGGCAGTTGCCAGCTCGCCCTGGATCTTTGTCTGCTGCAAATTTCGGGTTGATATAACTGCTCCCCGGACTCCCCGGTCAGCAGCGATTACGTTACTTCCTCCCCCCAGCAAAATAAAGGGTAATTGATGGTCTTTTAATATTTTTATTGCAGCTGCCAGAGCTTTTTTATTCAGGGGCTGGAGGAAAAGATCGGCCGGTCCACCTACCTCCATAGTTGTATGCCGAGCCAGGGACTCCTTTTTTCTTATTTTCAATCCGGCAATATTTTCCAGCTTGGAGTTGAGTTCTTCCGGTATTTTCATTTTTTCACCTCTTTCCCGCAAAACGTTGAGCGTTAGTTATCTTCTAATCTAAACAAAACAGCGGTTCTAACTTTTTATCAGTTTATTATAAAGTTTTTTACATTACCTGGCAAATTGTCTTTCTGAGCTTCTGTAATATTAGCTTTAAATTTAAACCATCCCAGATTTTTTGATGTTTGTCAGTGTTTTTGCTATTATAGCTTTATACAGTTTGCTGGCAAAATATCTGCCATGATCAGTAGTCTGAGGGAAATAAATGGAGGTTTTGCAATGGAATTTGCTATTCTTCCGCTGGAAAAAATAGAAACCAGCTCCGGAAATGCCGGCAGCACTTTAAAGAAGAGAGCCTGAAAAATTTAACCCACTCCATTCAGGAGGTCGGTCAGCTGCAGCCGGTGATTGTTCTACCCGGGGAAGACCGGGACAGCTATCTTCTTATAGCCGGGGAGCGTCGTTACCGGGATCTTCTGCGGGATGAGAGCAGTTCTGATATCGCTGCTCTGATCCTGGATAATGATATTGAGCAGGATAAGATCTGGCAGATTAATTTAGTAGAAAATCTCCAGCGGGAGGATCTGGATGCGCTGGAGAGGGCCCGGGCTATCTCCCGTTATCTGGAAAAAAATAATTATAGCGTCAGCCAGGCCAGTCAGAAACTGGGCCTGGCCCGTACCACTCTGACGAAATGGCTTTTAATCCTGGAGATCCCAAAAAAATTTCAGCAGGCTGTGCTAAAAGAGGACAGCCCTCTGACCCTCTCCCATGTCAGTATTGCCCGGGGACTGGCCAACCGCACCGGCAATGAACAGCTTTCCCGGGAACTTATGCAGGCCGTTCTCAAGTTTAATTTAACCCGTCAGGAATGTATTGAGATTCGCAATATCTACAAAAAATACCTCCATCTAGAAATGGCAGAAGCGGTTGGAGCAGTGCTGCTCAAACGGGGTCGAAAGCAGGATGCTTCCGACCTGGAAAAACTGATTGATTAAGAAAAACGGCAGCAGCCGGCTAAGAAACTGCTGAAATCCTTCAGCCGGACTGGAGATAAACTGGAAAGCTATCTCAATGAAATTGGTTATCTGAATGAGCTGGAACGAGAAAGGTTAAAATCGGAGTTTATTTATATCTATCAGCTTCTCAAGATTATGCTGCCTGAACTTCAAGAAAAGGGCCTGGAAAAATTAATTGCAGAGGAAAAGAAATCCGCACTTTCCTGCCGGTAATAGGATTTCAGCTTCCGAGAACAGACCGTGCTATAGATCAGCGGTAATGGTTTCCTCTTCTATCTTTTCCAGAGCATCGGTCACCAGCTCTTCCACCGGAAGGGCTTTTTCTATTTCAGCAGTTGGTTCCGGGTAGGGTCTGGTAATTGGATTTTCTGGAATGAAAATTGTACAGCAGTCCTGGTGGGGTCGGATTGAGATATTATAGGTCTGGATATCTCTGGCCTGGCTGATAATATCCTGTTTATCCAGGGTTAAGAGAGGTCGCAGCACCGGCAGATCTGCAGCAGTGCTGATAGTTCTCAGGTTTGCTAGGGTCTGGCTGGCCACCTGGCCCAGGCTGTCTCCGGTTACAATTGCCTGCAAATTTTTGCTGGCTCCCAGCCTGGAAGCAATTCGCATCATCATCCTCCGCAGGATAGTGATGCTGTAATCCGACTGACAGTGTTTTTGAATTTCTCTCTGGATTTTAGTTATCTGGCTTAAAAAGAGGCGGGTTTCGCCATTATAACGGGCCAGCCTGCGGGAGATGTCGCGCACCTTTTCCAGGGCCTTCTCTCCGGTATAGGGGGGAGTGTGAAAATGAAGTATATTAAGCCGGGCTCCCCTTCGCATCATCTGCCAGCCTGCCACCGGGCTGTCGATTCCGGCTGAAAGCAGCAGGAGAGCTGATTCTGCGGAGTCCAGGGGCAGTCCCCCCGAACCCTGATATCTTCTGGTAAAAATGTAGATGCTGTCTTTTCTGATATCAAGTTCCAGCAGGATATCAGGTTCATGAACATCAACGGTCAGCTCCTGCTGGGGGGCGGTCAGGGAGTTATTTACCTTTCTGAGAACCAGCCCACCTACCTCCCTGCTGATTTCAGGGCTGGTCAGGGGATAATCTTTATTGGCGCGGTTGGTTTCCACCTTAAAGGTTCCAGAATTTTGCTTCAGCTCCCGGGCCACCAGTTTGGCAGCACTCCCGGCAATTTTCTCCAGGTCAGCTGCTGGACCAAGGCTGAGGGCTGGGCTGAAATTAACTATGCCTGGCAGAAGCTTCAAAGATTTAACAGCCTCCTGGGGCATTTCCTCCAGTCTGGAGTTTAATCTTAAAAATATCCTGCCATAGGTGGTATCCAGCTGATAATCAAGCAGGCCAGCCAGACGACGTTTGATATCCTGTTGTAGAGCCAGGGAAAATTTTTTGAAGTTCTTTCCCTTGAGGCCCATCTCCCCGTATCTGATGATTATTACATCATACATATTATTGCCTCCTGTTATTGTTCCTGTAAATTCTCTGCAGTAAAATTATTGCAGCAGATCATATTCTTCCCGCAGGGCAGCAATAAATCTATCTACCTCTTCTGGCTGGTTCTCTCTGCCAAAACTGACTCTAAGAGCACCCTGCAGTTCGCCACCGGTTAATCCCATACTCTTTAGCACCCGGCTTTCTATATTTCTCCGGGCATGACAGGCAGAGCCGCTGGAAATATAAAAACCCCGGCTGCTCATAGCATTAACCAGAACCTCACCCGGCAGTTTTTTCAGAGAGAAATTGACTATATGGGGGGCAGATTCCCGGGGGGTGTTAACCCGGGCCTCCGGGATTTTTCTGGCGAGCTGCTGCAAAAAGTATTTCTTTAATCTGAGAAGCTTTTCAGGTTGATTACTTTCCTTTAATCGGGGTAGCTTTTTCAGGGCAGCTCCCAGTCCGGCGATGCCCGCTACATTTTCTGTGCCGCTGCGCAGTCTCTTCTCCTGGTCGCCGCCGGTGATAATCGGCTGCAGCAGATTTTTCTTTCTGACATATAAAAAGCCGGTTCCCTTGGGAGCACCAATTTTATGGCCGCTGAAGCTAACCAGGTCTGCCTGCCAATCCTGAATGGCAACAGGAAGATGGCCCAGACCCTGAACTGCATCGACATGGAAAAGAATATTTCCGGAGTGTTCTTTGCTTAATCTCCCGATCTCTTCTACCGGCTGCAGAGCGCCTGTTTCGTTGTTTACCTGCATTATGCTGACGAGAATTGTGTCGGGCTTGAGAGCCTGCTCAACCCTGGCAGGATCGATAATCCCCTGACTGTCAGGTTTAAGAAAGGTTACTTCCACATCCTTACTGTTTAAGTCCTTGAGGGTTCGGAAAACCGAGTCATGTTCAATCAGGCTGGAAATAATATGGAGAGGACGCTGGCGGCGGTTCTTCACCGGCCCCCGGAGGGCTAAGTTGTTGGCCTCGGTCCCCCCGGAGGTGAAGAAAATCTGCTCCGCCTCAACTTCCAGTAGTGAGGCTGCAGTTTTTCTGGTCTGTTTTAAAATCTTTTCGGCCTTCAGCCCCAGTTTATGGACCGAAGAGGGGTTACCATAATCCTCCCTTAGAGTCTCTACCACTGCCTTGACTGCTGAGGGCAGACAGGTCGTGGTTGAGCTGTGATCAAAGTAGACCGACATGGTTAAACCTCCTGCTCTGAAATTAATGCTGCCGGGATCTCTTTTACTGGCAGCAGAGTTGTCTTTACCAGAAAATCATTTTTTCATCTCTTTATCTTCAGTAATATCAGTAATTTCAATAATGACAGCAACAATATTATCGTGCTTGGTAACAAATTTAATTATACCATAAATGATTTTAAGATAAAACAATGTCTTTACCAGGAGAGGTATGTGAATAAATGACAAATTACCAGGTGATTTAAAAAGGAGGCTTGGGTTTTATATTGAATTATAATAAAAGCAGCGGTCTCGGGATGGTCTTGCATATATAGCCGGGGAAGGATATAATAAAAATAAATGTATTCCTGTAATTATTTTGTTTTCGGCCAGACAGTTTTTGACTGGAGTTAGGAGTGAGAGAGTGAAATTATTTGATACCCATGCTCACCTGGATTTTTCCAGGTTTGACAGGGACAGAGATAAGGTGCTGAAAAGAGCCCGGGAAGCCGGAGTTGTTAATATTCTGACAGTTGGAGCAGATCTAAACTCCAGCTACAGGGCAGTTGAGCTGGCAGAAAGCATTCCGGGTTTGGCAGCTGCAGTCGGCCTCCATCCTCATGATGCCAGGGATTTTACCCCGGAGACAGCCCGAAAATTGCAAAAGCTGGTCGAAAAGGAAGCTGTTAAAGCTCTGGGTGAGACCGGGCTGGACTTTTATTATGATAATTCTCCCCGGGATCAGCAGCGGCAGGCTTTCCGCTCTCAGCTGAGGCTGGCAGCCGGGCTGGATATGCCGGTTATTGTTCATTCCCGCGAGGCTGAGCAGGACACTCTTAAAATACTGGAAGAGGAGGGCTCCGGCCTGGCAGGGGTAGTGCACTGCTATTCCAGCAGTGCCGAAATGGCAGAGAGACTGGTAGAACTAGGCTTTCACCTGGGTTTTACCGGCCTGATTACCTTCAGGAAACTGGGCTGGCTGCGGGAAATAGTCGGGCAGACACCACCGGAGAGAATTCTTTTGGAAACAGATTGCCCCTATATGGCTCCCGAACCGAAAAGAGGTCAGCGCAATGAACCCTCCTACCTTAAGTATATAGCTGAGGTTGCTGCCGACTGTCTCAATCTGTCGGTTGAGGAAATAGCTGAGATAACAACGGCAAACGGGCAGCGGCTCTTTGGGCTGGAAAATTATTGTAGATTGGAGGATTAGATTTAGAATGCTGGGCACTGGTGAACTGGGCAGGGTTCTGATTGTCCTGGGATTAATTTTTTTATTCCTGGGAATAATTATCAGCCTGGGTGGTTTCCCGGGCTGGCTGGGCAACCTTCCCGGCGATATAAGGATTGAGAGAGAAAATTTTAGCTTTTATTTTCCTCTGACCACCATGATTTTGCTTAGTTTACTGTTAAACCTTATTTTCAGGATAATAAATTACCTGGGTTAAGCTGACCGGCAGATGTTGGCGGAAGCAGGCCAGTATTATTCTGTCATCATCAGAAAAATTTAGGAGGAATGGCAAACAATGAATCAGAAAATTTATTTCAATGGTGAAATTGTTCCCCGGGAAGAAGCTCTGGTTGATATCGAAGATCGGGGTTATCAGTTTGCCGATGGAGTATATGAAGTTATTGCTGTTTATCAGGGGAAGCCTTTTAAATTAATGGAGCACCTTGAAAGGCTGGCTTTTTCGGCTGCTGAACTGGAGATATCCTGTCCCGGGATCAATCAATTGCAGCATGAGACAGAAAGTTATCTGGCTTCTCTCAACCAGACAGAAGAGGATATCAGCATCTATATTCAGTTAACCCGGGGTGCCTGTCCTCGCACCCATGCTTATCCCGATGACCTTGACCCGGTATTGATCATGAAGGCTGGTTCTCTGGAATTAAGGCCGGATGAATACTATCAAAACGGAGTTAAGATTATCACCAGACCCGATGAACGCTGGTCGAAGTGTTATATTAAATCGATTGCTCTGCTGCCCAATGTTATGGCCAAGAAAGCGGCCAAGAGAGCCCGGGCCTATGAAGCTGTCATGCATCGGGATGGTTTTGTCACAGAGGGTTCCTCCTCCAACCTCTTTCTGGTTGAAGGGGACAGCTTGCTTACTCCTCCAGCCAGCAACTACATCTTAAATGGCATAACCAGACAGACGGTAATTCAGGAGATAGGACCGAAGCTGAGCCTTGAAGTTCGAGAGCAGAGCATCAGCCTGGACCGGCTTTTCAGAGCTGAAGAAGTATTTTTGACCGGAACCACTACAGAAATAATGCCTGTTGTTCGAATAGATGAGAGGGAAGTGGGCCAAGGTCGAGTTGGAGAATTAACCGGCAGGATTTTAACAGCTTACCGAGAATTAACCAGAGCTTAGACTCTGGGCAGAGAGATGCAGGAGGTTAGCGGCTATGATAGAAGGCGAGATAGAAATTACCAGCAAATACGGGCTGCGTGCTAAATCAGCAGAAAGTTTTGTGGAGACGGCCAGCAGGTTTGCTGCTGAAATTGAAGTTTTAAAAGATGGGCAGCTTGCTAATGCCAAAAGCATTATCAGTGTGCTGAATCTGGATGCCCGAGAGGGCGACAGGCTTGTCATCCGGGCTGAGGGACCAGATGAGGAAGCGGCCTTTGCCAGGCTGTCAGGTTTTTTGCAGGAGGAATAACCATATCTGGAGGAGATAATCTTGAAATCACTGGCCATCAACCCCGGCTCAACCTCTACCAAAGTGGCTGTCTTTTCCGGGGAAAGAGAAATCTGGATCCGGGATATCAATCACAGCCGGGAGGAGATAGAGTCTTTTGCCAAACTTATTGACCAACTGGACTGGCGTCGGGATTTGATTTTAGATGCTCTTAAAGAAGGGGGATTCTCGCCTGAAGAATTTGATTTTATCATGGCCCGGGGCGGTCTGCTTGACCCCATACCGGGCGGTACCTACCTGATTGATGAGGAGATGGTTCAGGACCTCAGACAGGGGAAAAACGGCGAGCATGCTTCCAATCTGGCTGCCATAATTGCCAGGCAGCTGGCTGACAAGACAGATGTACCTGCCTATACCGTTGATCCAGTGTCCCTGGACGAATTTGAACCAGAGGCCAGACTTTCCGGGCTGCCGGAACTGCCTCGCAAATGTCAGTCCCATGCCCTGAATCTCAAGGCCACAGCCAGAAAGACAGCCGAGAAGCTGGACCAGGATTTTAATGATATCAATCTGATAGGGGTGCACCTGGGAGGGGGTATTTCCATTGCGGCTCTGAAGAGAGGCCGCATTGTGGATGTTAATAATGCCAATCAGGGAGGACCCTATTCTCCGGAAAGAGCCGGAACTCTGCCCAGTCTGGATCTAGTAGAATATATTTATCGGAACAGGCCAGAAGCAGAGGAGATCAAGGGGAAAATAGTGGGAAGAGGTGGACTGGTGGCCTACCTGGGGACAGCTGATGGCCGAAAGGTTGAGGAGCGGATTTCTGCCGGTGACCGGGAGGCTGAGCTCATTTATCAGGGCATGATCTATCAAATTGCTAAAGAGACTGGTGCCATGGCTGCAGTTCTATCAGGTGAGATCGCTGCCATTTTTCTCACCGGCGGTCTGGCCAATTCAGATTACCTGGTAGAAAGGCTGAAAAAGAGGATTGAATTCCTCGCCCCGGTCTATCTCTTTCCCGGGGCAGCTGAGATGGAGCATCTGGTAGCCGGGGGGCTGAGAGTAATGCGAGGAGAAGAAAAGGTCAGGAGCTATGTCGAAGCTAGGAGGTAACCGGGATGCCCAGCAGTCAGGAACTTAGCAGCAGATTAGAGGATATCCTCGCCAGAACTGTTTCCTGTATCGGAGAGAGCAGGGATCAGCTTTTTGAAATCGCAGAATCTTCCCGTCGGGAAATTGAGAGCATTGAGGCCAAGCTCTCACTGGCCAGGCAAGAAATTTCCGAACTTTCCGCCGAGATAGAGCAGGGGATAGATTCAAACAGCAGGTCAGACCCGGATATCTCCCGGAAGGAGCTTACTGTTTTCCAAAAAAAGAAGGAGAAAACTCAGCAGCAGATAAATCAGCTGGTCAAGAAGATCAAGGTTATGGAGAAGGTCAACCAGCGGGCAGAAAGCCTGGTTAGTCGGATGGGGGTGGTCAATGATTTTCTTCAGGGGCGGATGATAAACATCTCTGAGAGGCTTGAGAATCTAAGCAGCAGGGAGGATTTCATCTATAAAATAATTGAAACTCAGGAAAAAGAGAGGAAGAGAGTAGCCCGGGAAATTCACGATGGGCCGGCCCAATCTCTTGCCAACCTGATACTTAGAGTGGAAATAGCCCAGAAGGTAATGGAGAATGACAGGGAGCAGGCCTTCAGGGAACTGGAAGAACTTAAAAGGATAGTTAAAAGTTCTGTTACTGATGTCCGGAAAATAATCTATGCTCTCCATCCGATGTCTCTGGAAGAACTGGGCCTTTTACCTACTCTGAGAAGGTATATTGATAAATTCATTGAAGAAACAGGGGTAATGATAGACTTTGAAGTGCTGGGAGAGGCAGAGAAACTGCCTGCCGGTTACGATGTTACTATTTTCAGGCTGATTCAGGAGGGCTTAAATAACATAAAAAAACATGCAGAGGCCAGCAGCGGCAGAGTTGAGCTGGGGTTTGACAGTCAGAATATCAGCATATTAATTTCTGACAATGGTCAGGGTTTCGAAATTACTGAGAGACAGGGGAACTGCTACGGGCTTTCCAGCATGAAAGAGAGATGCAGCTTGCTGCAGGGCGAACTTCAGATAAACTCCAATCCCGGCCAGGGGACCAGGATAGATATCAGGTTGCCGGTCAAGCATAGAGGGTGATATGACAGTGAAAAAAACCAAGGTACTGGTAGCAGATGATCATGAACTTGTCAGGGAAGGTATAGTTAAACTGTTAAATTTATTTGAGAGCTATGAAGTTGTAGGAGAAGCGGCTGATGGGCTGGAAGCTATCTCCCGGGTTAGAGAACATTTTCCTGATCTGGTGCTGATGGATCTCAATATGCCTCGAATGAACGGGATTGATGCCATCCGCAAGATTAAAGAAGTGAGCCCTGAGATTCTGGTGATCATCCTGACCATCCATGATGATGAAGAATATGTTTACAAGGTAACCAATGCCGGTGCTGAAGGATTTATTCAGAAGGATATAACCTCCGGCGAGCTTAAGGATGCCCTGGACTCGGTGCTTAAAGGAGAGACAGTGTTTCCCAGATCAATAGTTCCCGATAGCAGAAATGGCAAGGATATAAGTGTTGATTATCAGGAACTTCTCAGCAACAGGGAGTACGAGGTTTTAAGTCTGCTGGCCCGGGGTATGAGTAACCGCCAGATTTCTGAAGAACTCTTTATCAGCGAAAAGACTGTAAAGAATCATGTCAGCAACATTCTCCGGAAGCTTGATGTCAACGACAGGACCCAGGCTGTAATAACCGCCCTCAAGCACGGCCTGGTCAGGCTGAAATGAGGAGGAAAAATATGCCCGATATCACCACGCCAAGCGGGGTGAAGGATATTCTAAAAGAGTATGATATAAATATTAACCGGGGACTGGGGCAGAACTTTCTGGTTGACAGCAATATTCTGGAGAAAATGGTTGAAGCCGCCTGTCTGGATGCCGGAGACAGGGTGGTAGAGATAGGGCCGGGTCTGGGAGCCTTAACCGGAGCCTTGGTAGATGCTCTGCCGGAGGGGCAGGTTCTGGCTGTGGAAAAGGATTCCCGTCTCTGCCAGGTCCTGCAGGATCTCTTTCACCAGGAAGAGAATGTTGAGATAATCTGCGGGGATGCCCTGGAGTTTAATTGGGCTGAGGAATTGACTGCCAGGGGGTTCGGCAAAGGTGGTTACCAGGTGGTAGCCAATCTGCCCTACTACATTACCAGCCCGATAATCAGGCTCTTTCTGGAACTTTCACCAACTCCTGAAAGCTTGATCTTTATGGTTCAGAAGGAAGTCGGTGAGAGAATAGCAGCCAGTCCGGGCAGCAAGGCCTATGGAACTCTTAGTATAGCGGTGCAGTACTATGCCGAGCCGGAGATGATCTACCAGGTTCCATCCACGGTGTTCTGGCCCCGTCCCGAGGTAGAATCAGTTATCCTGAGGCTCAAGCCCGGGGAAAACAGGGAAGAGAGGGCAGATAATGAAGAACTGTTCTTTAAAATTGTCCGGGCTTTATTTCAGCAGCGCCGTAAGACCATCAGGAATTCTCTCAGCAAAGCTGCTGAAATAGACCTCTCACGGGAACTTGTAGGCCGGGCTCTGGAGAGGGCTGGAATTAATTCCCGGATACGGGGGGAGAAACTTACCTGGCAGGAAATTGTTGAGCTAAGCGATATTATAAATGCTCTTTTAGCAGAGGTCGGTGATTAAGATGAAATTTATCAGCCCCACTGATGGAAGTCTGTCTCTCAACCAAACCTATCAGACCATCATGAAGTTTGTCAGAGAATATCCCGATAATGCCTATAAGTTGATAATTGGCACCGATTCCCAGCCAGGATGCGATGAGGCCTCCTTTGTGACGGCGATAGTGATCTACCGAATCGGAAGGGGAGGACGCTTTTTTTACCACCGGGATACCGCTCCGGATCGGGCTGGTTTCAAACAGAGGATCTTTTATGAGGTATCACGCAGTCTGCAGGTTGCCAGCAAACTGACGGGTATGCTGGCTGAGGAGAAAGAATTGAATGAAGAACTGGAGATTGAGATTCATGTTGATGTAGGGGAAAAGGGCCCGACCAGCACAATCATCAAAGAGGTTGTCGGAATGGTTGTTGGCAGCGGTTATGATGCTCTGATCAAGCCTGAGGCCTATGCGGCCTCTTCGGTGGCTGACAAGTTTACCCGCTAATTTTTTAGCTGTTTATTGAAATTTTTTTGTTATCATCCAGGCCGGTGCAGGTTTTGCAAAATAAAGCATTTCTAAAAGGAGCCGATAATCTTGGCTATTGAAATTGCAGTCGGTCTTCTGGGAGGGCTGGCTCTTTTTATTTACGGAATGAGGCAGATGAGCGAGGGACTGCAGAAAACTGCCGGAAAGCGTCTCAGACATCTGCTGGCTTCCTTAACCACCAGACCTACCATGGGAATCCTGGTGGGGACTGGGGTCACGGCAATAATCCAGAGCAGCAGTGCCACCACTGTTATGGTAGTAGGTTTTGTCAATGCTGGACTGATGACCCTGGCCCAGTCGATCGGTGTCATCATGGGAGCTAATATCGGTACGACTGTCACTGCTCAGTTGATCTCCTTTGATCTGGGAGATTACGCCTTTCACGCCATTTTTCTGGGAGTGGCCCTCTATCTCTTTACCAAAAATAAAAAATATACCTATATCGGCCAGACCATCCTGGGTTTTGGCATTCTTTTTCTGGGCCTAAATATTATGAGCGAAACCATGATGCCGCTGAGGGATTCTCCGGTTTTTATGGAGTTGATGGCTTCACTCAGCGCTTATCCGATCCTGGGTTTAATGGCAGGTATAGTAGTTACCTTTGCGGTTCAAAGCAGCACCGCTTCCTTCGGTATCCTGCTGGGACTGGCTTCGGTGGGGGTGATTGATTATCAGGCTGCTATTCCGATAATTTTAGGGGAAAATATCGGGACCACTTTCACCGCTGCCCTTTCCAGTCTGGGCGCTAACCTGACCAGCAAGAGGGCGGCGGCTGCTCACTTTATGTTTAATGTTTTTGGTTCGACTCTGGTCCTGCTGATGATCTATCTGGTACCTGGTTTTATGCCCCGGCTGGAAAGCCTGATGGTTGGGCTTTTCCGATTTTTTAACACTCCCCGAACCATGGAAAGAATGCTGGCAAATACTCATACTGCCTTTAATATTGTCAATACCTTAATCTGGCTGCCCTTCGTCGGCTTCATCGAAAAGACTGTTACCAGACTTATCCCCGGGGAGGATATGACTATCAAACGGGGTTTGAGCTATATCGACGAAAGAATGAAAAGTACTCCTAGTGTAGCTCTGGAACAGGTTAAAGAAGAAGTCCTGAGGATGCAGGAGATCACCCGTGATATGATTGAGGAAGCTTTCCGAAGTATGCTGCAGGCTGATCCGGAACTGGCCGATGAGGTAATAAAAAAAGAGGAGATTATCAATGAAATTCAGGAAGATCTGCTCCATTTTCTGACCTCTCTGAAGAGCAGCTCGCTTTCGGAGGATGAGGTTAGAGAGAGAGATTATTTCATTGCTGTAGCTGACCTGGTTGAAAGCATGGCAGATGATGCTGATGATATGGCTGATCTAGCTCATTACATAAAGGAAAATGATGTTAGTTTTTCAGCAGAAGCTCGGGAGAGTCTGGAAGAGGTGGCCCGGGTGGTTCTGGAGCTGGTCGATAAATCAATCAGGCTGGTGGAGGAAGAGAATTACGAACTGGTCCCGGATCTGATTAACGGTGAGCGGGAAATGGATACCCGACAGCTGGAATACCGGAATGATCATATGACCCGGCTAAAGAAGGGTATCTGCGAGCCTACAGCCGGCATTATTTACCTGGAAGCGATTGAAGATATCGAGCATCTGACCGATCAGATGGCCGATATCGCTCACTGTCTGATGGAGAAATAGATTTTTGATTCCTGCCGATCCGCTAATGGTGCCGAAGACACTACTGGAGATGATCTTACATGGAAGCCTATTCCCGTTCAGCCCGGGGTAAAAAGGTGCTCTATCTCAGTCTGGCAGCTAATTTTCTGCTGGCAGTCCTGAAAATATTTTTAGGAACAATAGCGAACAGCGCAGCTCTGGTAGCTGATGGCTTTCATTCCTTTTCTGATATGGTAACCTCTCTGGGAGTTTTACTGGCAGTTATTTTTGCCAGCAAACCTCCCGATCATAACCATCATTACGGTCATGGTCAGGCCGAGCCCCTGGCTGCTACCTTTCTGGGAGTTATCCTCCTGCTGACCGCCCTGGGGTTGGGTTATAATATGGTTACCAACCTGCTGGCAGGAGAGACATCTCTACCGGGCTGGCTGGCAGCAGCTGGAGCTTTTATTTCACTAATTGTTAAAGAGCTGCTTTATCGCTATTCCTACAAAGTGGGAAGTTCCACTGATAATCAGGCGTTGATAGCAGATGCCTGGCATCATCGCAGTGATGCTCTTTCCTCGGTTGCTGCTCTTGCTGGGATTGTGGGAGCCCGGCTGGGTTTTCTTTTCCTGGACCCACTTGCAGGGCTGCTGGTTGCCGGATTAATATTGAAAGTTGGAGTTGAGATAATGAGCAGCAGCTTTGTTAATCTTCTGGGACGGGCTCCCCGTAAGGATAAAATGGAGAAGCTGGAGACTGAAGCTCTGGGAATCGCAGGGGTAAAGGATGTCCTGGAGATCAAAGCGCGGTATCACGGGGCTGATCTTTATATTGATATTAAAATCACTGTTAATCCAGAGATAACAGTAGCTGAAGGTCATGAAATTGCCTCGCTGGTTAAAACAAAACTGCTGCGAGATTATCCCGAGGCTCAGGAGGTTTTGGTCCATGTTGATCCGGATGAGCAGGAGGGTCTGAAACTTAAGTAAGGAGGTTTTTTCAGTTATGAGCAGAGAGCTGCTCCAGGTGCTGGCCCAGCGACCTGGCTGTACCGGCAGCGGCATGTATCTCCAGTCGCTCTACCGGGCGGCCAGCAAAGCTTCCTTTGACCAGGCAGTGGTAGCTGCAGCCAGCCAGAATAACAAATATCAGGATCTCGGCTATCTGGAGAGAGAGGATTTTTACCCGGTTCTTTTTGAAAGTGAAGAACTGCCCTGCAGGATATTTGGTATGAGTGATGTCATGCCCTATGAAAGTAGCCGTTACTGTGATATGAGCAGGGATGAACAGCAGTGCTGGGAGGCTGCTTTTCGGACCCGAACAATGGAAGCCCGGCAGAGTCTGGCCTGGCCGGTAATTATCACACATCACCTCTGGCTTTTAACTGCTGTTACTGCTGAAGATTTTCCCGATCTTCCGGTGCTGGGGATCTGTCATGGTACGGGGATTAGACAGCTAAAAAAGAATCCCAGATTTGCCGAAAGAGTTAAGCGCGGTATTGCCCGGCTGGATAGAATATTTGCCCTGAATAGCTTTCAAAAACAAGAGATTGGCAGGCTTTTTGATTATCCTGCTGAAAAAATTACAGTAACCGGACTGGGTTATAATAAGGAGAACTTCTTTTTTCCTGATGAGAGAGAGTTGACCGAGAGACTGGAGAAAAAAGAGGCAGAAATTATTTATGCAGGTAAACTCAGCCTCTCCAAGGGCGTCATTTCACTACTCAGGGCCTGTGAGCTGATTTCAGAGCTGGATTTTCAGCTAACTCTGATTGGTTCAGGTCAGGGCAGGGAAAAAAAGAAGATTACCAGGCTGGCAGAGAGGGTGTCCTATCCGGTAAAATTAACCGGACAGCTGGAGCAGCAAAAAGTCGGCCAACTGCTGCGCCAGGCCGATCTTTTCTGTCTGCCCTCTTTTTATGAGGGGTTTGCCCTGGTGCTGCTGGAGGCACTGGCTTCCGGTTTGAGAGTGGTCAGCAGCGAGCTTCCTGGAGTGAGAAAATGGCTGCCGGAGAGAATCCGGCAGAGTTCAGTGGTGGAGTTTGTCGGGCTGCCGGAATTAAAGAATGTTGACCAGCCGCTAGAGGATCAGCTGCCCGGTTATGAAGCTGAACTGGCAGCTGCTCTGAAAAAGCAGCTGGTGCAGAGGAGAAAACTGGATTATATTCAGGATGAGGATTATCGTTCAGCTGTTAAAAGTTTATCCTGGGAAGGGGTTTTTAAGCGCTTACAAAGTCATTTTCCCAGGAGGTGATCTGACTGGAAAGCCCTTCAGGAAGAAAAAAGCTTTTATCTTATCCTCATGAAGGGCTTTTTGTTTTTCTGCCGCCCTGCTGCTAAAAGGTGATAATTAGTTTCAGTTTTTGGTCATTTTTTAATTAACTGGAATGAGACTTTTTAATACCAGATCAGATTTCTCTTAAGACTATTTTTAGCCAGAAATATATGTGATTCAGCTTTGGATTTAAAAGGTGTTCTAAACCGTAATGCTTTATTAAATTGCTAACAAAATATTACAGTCAGGCCTCAAAGTTAACTGATCTGATAGTGCGGGACCTCTACCGCCTGGCGGATTCTTCTTAAAGCTTCCTGAATTTCTTCATATTTGCTGGCATAGGAGAGGCGCAGGAATTCTTTCTCTTCCGAGGAGTTTCTGCTGCCAAAACATTCGCGATGTAAAACGGCCACCCCTGCCTTTTCCAGTAGATGCTGCTGCAGAGCTGCAGCATCCCTGAAGCCCAGGTTGCGGCAGGCTGCAGTTACATCGGCAAAGGCATAGAAAGCTCCGGCGGGTTTAGGACAGCTTATGCCCTCAATCTCATTGAGCCCCTGCCAGATCAGCTCCCGCCGTCTTTTAAGCTCTGCCACCATGTTTTTCAAAGAGTCTCTGCTTTCGGTTAGAGCTTTAATTCCAGCGTGCTGGGTAAAGGTGGCAGTACAGGAAACCGAGTTGGTAATGAGTTTGCTGATAACATCAATAAGTTTTTGGGGGCCGGCGGCAAAACCTATTCTCCAGCCTGTCATGGCAAAGGATTTGGAAAATCCGTCTATCAGCAGGGTATTATCTCTGACTTTGGATAACTCAGCCAGGCTTGGTGCCCTCTCTTCATAAACCAGCTCAGAATATACCTCATCGGAGATTGCCCAGAGATCATGGGTGCTGATGAGTTCAGCAAGCTGTTTAATTTTATTCCGGGATATTATACTGCCGGTGGGGTTGTGAGGTGAGTTGATTATAATTCCCCCGGTTCGGGAACTGATCAACTCCTGAAGTTCAGAAAGATTAAAGGCAAAATCATATTCTGGCCTCAGCGGTAGAGCCCGGGGAATTCCTCCCAGAAGCTCAATCGCCGATTCATAAATAGGAAACCCGGGATTGGGATAGATTACTTCCATACCGGGTTCAACCAGAGCCAGCAGACCATAAAAAATTAAGGGCTTGGCCCCGGGAGCAACTACAGTTTCAGCCGGTGAATAGTCAATCTTCCTGGTCTGTCTGAGATAATTAGCAATCTCTTTCCGCAGTTCAGGAATTCCAGCCGAGGGGCTGTATCCGGTTTTATCATTTCTGATAGCAGAGATGCCGGCTTCTTTAATTTTTTCAGGGGTTGTGAAATCAGGCTCCCCTATTGCCAGACTTATTATGTCTCTCCCCGCAGCTGTCAGCCTTCCCACCTCTTCCAGTACTTCAAAAGCAACTTCTGAACCAAGACCATTTACCCGTTGTGCTAGCTGCATGATACAGCCTCCTCTCTTTAATGTTGTAGCCTGTTAAAGCATTATATAATTAACTCCCATTATATCAAACTAAGGTCAAAGGTCAAGGGCAATTTTTTTCTGTAAAGGCAGGTATCGGTTTAAGAGACCGGGAAATAATATATAGAGTTTGAAAGGAGGATGAAGAAATTGGATAAAGCCACTTTTCGGAAATATGGCCATCAACTGGTAGACTGGATTGCCGATTACTTTGAGGGGGTGGATGAGTATCCTGTGAAATCCCGGGTTAAACCCGGTGAAATTAAAGCCAGCCTGCCCGGCTCTCCTCCCAGCAGAGGTGAAGATATGGAGGATATCTGGCAGGATTTTCAGAAGATAATTCTGCCGGGGATCACTCACTGGCAGCATCCGGGCTGGTTTGCCTATTTTCCCGCCAATAACAGCCCGGCCTCGGTGCTGGGTGAGCTGCTCTCTGCCGGACTGGGCGCACAGTGTATGATCTGGGCCACCTCCCCTGCTGCGGAAGAGCTGGAGGAGGTGGTGCTGGACTGGCTGAGGCAGATGCTGGGTCTCCCGGAGGGGTTAAAAGGGGTGATTCAGGATACCGCTTCAACTGCCACCCTGGTTGCTCTTCTGACCGCCCGGGAGGTTGCCACGAATTTTTCCAGCAATGATAGGGGAATTCAGGAAAGTTTAAAAATTTACAGTTCTCAGGAAACCCACTCCAGTATTGAGAAGGGGATGAAAATAGCAGGATACGGACGGGAGAACCTGCGCTATATTGCTACCGATGAGGATTATGCTCTCCGGCCTGATAAGCTGGAGGAAGCGATTCAGGAAGATATTAAAGCAGGAGAGAAGCCGGCCTGTGTGGTAGCTACCATCGGGACCACCTCTTCAACGGCTATAGATCCTCTTCCTGAAATTGGAGAGATCTGTGATCGCTATGATATATGGCTGCATGTTGATGCGGCATTTGCTGGCACTGCAGCCCTTCTTGAGGAAAAAAGGGATCTGCTGTCAGGAGCAGAATACCTCGATTCCTTTGTTTTTAATCCTCACAAATGGATGCTGACAAATTTTGACTGTTCGGCTTATTTTGTCAGGGATCCAGAACTTCTAATCCGAACCCTGGCGATCAATCCTGAATATCTTAAGACTGCCCGAGATGAGGAAGTCAATAATTATCGGGATTGGGGTATTCAGCTGGGTCGGCGCTTTCGGGCCCTGAAGCTCTGGTTTGTGATCCGTGATTATGGAGTTGAGGGAATTAAAAATATTATCAGGAAGCATATTGAGCTAGCTGAAGAATTTGCCGGCTGGATCCAGGAAAGCGAGGAGCTGGAGCTGCTGGCGCCTGTCAGCACCAGCCTGGTCTGTTTCCGCTGGAATGATGGCATAACCTCAAGGGAAGAACTTAATAGGATTAATGAAGAAATGCTTAAAAGAATTAATGAGAGCGGTGAGGTCTATCTCACCCATACCAAACTTGATGATAAATATACCATTCGGCTGGCTATTGGCCAGCGGACTACAGGAAAAAAACAGGTCGAGCGGGCCTGGGAGATTATTGAGCGGGCAGCTGCTGAGGTGACAGCTGGTTGAGGTAACAGCTAGTTGATATCAGCATAGATCGGAATAGCTAAAGATGTCAGGGATAACGAGGTAATAACGAGGGTAAAGCGAGGCTGAAATGTATAGCTAATGCAGGAGGTCATATAGCAGATGACGGACAGAGAGTTAAAAAAAGAAAATCAAATTTCGAATGAGACTGATGGTAATAAAGGGGTTGAGCCTGGACTTTTTGATATGCATGTTCACTCCAGTTTTTCAGCTGATTCAGATACCGGACTGGCTGAGTATGCAGTCCGGGCCGGGGAGCTGAAACTTAAGGGACTCTGTTTTACCGAACATGCAGATTATAATCCTGGGGAAGAAGATTATGATTTCTTTTCCTATCAGGATTTTATTATTTCTCTCAAGAACCTTCAGGATTCTCTAAAAAAGAGTAATACTGAATTGTATCTGCTTAAGGGTATTGAGTACTCTGAACCACACCTTTACCATAAAAAGTTTCAGGAGCTTAAGGAGAAAAGCTTCGATATGATTATGGCTGCGGTGCACTGGGTTAAAGGTGGTTTTGTAGGAGACCAGGAGATAACTGCAAAATATTCACCCCGGGAGATATTCAGTGTTTATTATGATAAACTGCTTAAAACAGCTAAGTTTGGTGGTTATGATGTTCTGGCTCACTTTGATTTTCCCCGGCGCTATCTGGGAGCAGAAGCTGCCAGAGGATTTGCCAGGATTGAGAGTAAGATCTTAAAGGTCCTGATTGAGCAGGATATAGTTCTGGAAGTTAATACCTCTCCAGTCAGGAAAGCCGGACTGGAACCCATGCCCTCAGCCCGTATTCTCTCAGAGTATTATCGCCTGGGAGGACGGAAGGTTATTCTCGGTTCCGATGCTCACAGTCTGGAAGAGCTGGGGCGGGATCTTGATCAAGCTTATAGCCTGGTTCAGAAAATCGGGCTGACGGCAGGGTATTTTAAAGATCGGACCTTTAGACCTTGTTAAGCAGTCAGCAAGGGAAGATAGGATCCTTAAGGGATTTTACCAGCATAAGTGCCGGTATTACTGAGGTAATCAGGACTTTTGTTAAAATTAGCAGGGCAATTTTTATAACAGACCTTCATGTTCTTTTAGAGCACCCCAAAAGGCACATATATCAGCAGTAAACCGCCATGCTTCTTTGGAACACAAAAATATATGGAAATATCACGAATAATCAAGAAAATAAATCAAAAAAGGTGGGATAAAATGGCTGAAAAAGTGGCCAAGACAGTATTTATTTCAGCAGATATGGAAGGTGTCAGTTCCCTGGCTGCCAGCGAGGAGGTCAGCAAGGGAGAATCCGATTATGAGGAATTCTGCAAGTTGATGACCGGGGATGTAAATGCAGCAGTGGAAGGTGCTCTGGAGGCCGGAGCAGGTAGAGTTGTGGTCAGAGATGCCCATGCCACTGCCCGTAACATTTTGCCGGCTGAACTCCATCCTAGGGCAGAACTGATCCGGGGCTGGACCGGGCGTCCGCTCAGCATGATGGATGGGATTGATGAGGGTTTTGACCTGGTGCTGTTTGTAGGCTATCATTCCGGGCCTGGTCTTGAGGGCGGAACCCTGGCTCATGCGATGTCGGGTAAGTTTCATGAGATACACCTTAATGACAGGCCGGCCAGCGAGGCCTATCTCAATGCTCTTACAGCAGGTTATTATAAAGTGCCAGTTGGTTTTATTTCCGGGGATGATGTCTGCTGCCAGCAGGCCCAGGAGCTAATTCCTGGCATTGAAACTGCTGTGGTGAAATATGGCAGAGGACAGGCTGTTCACTCTTTACCACTGGAGGAAGCCCGCCAGCGGATCCGCGAGGGAGCTTCCCGGGCTGTAAAAAACCCTGATTGCTTTAAGCTTTTAGGGCAGGGAAATGAGAAGTTTTCTCTCAGCCTGAGTTACCGGCGGATGAAGGATGCCATCAGAGCTGGCAACTATCCCGGGGCCCGCCAGAAAAATTATCTGGTGGAGTTTTCCTCTCAGGATTATCTGGAGGTTTTAACTTTTTTACATTTTGTCAGCTAAGCTCTTGCATTTCATTATAATCTGTGATAACCTCTTAGAGGTGTAGAAATGCAAGGGGTGATCTATTATTTATCTCTTAATTTTTCCGGGGATGCTGTTTATCCTGACGGGAATTGTCTTTCTCAGACAGGAACTTAAAATTGGTGAAATCTTCAATACAGATTTCAATACAGGAAAAATGCTTGATTTCCAGCTGCAGCTGGCCTGGACTTTTATATTTTTCGGCTTAATTTTACTATTTTTGCCGCTGCTGACGGCCTTCCTGGGCCGGCAGATCTGGTATTTGGTGGCTACTATCACACTTTTTCTTGGAGGACGGCTGCTGTTTTTGTTTCGCGGCAAATTTATTAAGCTTCTCCAGGCTAAATAGGTTTATTTAATTGACATTTAGAGCTCTGCTCTTAAGGATTGACTTGTTTCAAATTAGTCTTCTCCAAATTAGCATCTCTGAGATTGTTGCTATACCTGGACTCCCCTTACAGGGGGGTCTTTTTTATTTTAAACTGGAAGTGTGGTTAAGATATATTGCAGGAAATAAGGGGGAGTGCAGAGAAGATAATATTTGAGCGATCAGAAAAATTTCAATTAATGAACAAACAGGGAGATGTGAAAGAACTTGGCTGAAGAAACAAATCGGGCTTTTAAAACCTATCTGGTGCTGCTCTTAGTTTTAGCTTTTTTTTGCGGACTCAGTACAATGCTGCAAGAAGGAGGACATTTTGTTGCCGGAGAGATTATTGAGGCTGAACCGCTGGCTGTTATAATTAATATGGCTGCTGCCTTCATCCTTTATGGTATTCTGGGGCTCTTCGGTCTGAGGCTGGCAGGGGAGATGGATCTTCCCCGCTTATATCCCGGTAAATATCTGGATTTCAGGTTTGCTCTGGAACCGGCAGTCTTCGGTATTATCCTGGGAGGATTTTATGTTCTGCTCGATATCACAGTGGCTTCCTGGTACGGGCTGGGTTATCTGCCCCATCCCGAGCTTTCTACAGCAGTAATTTCAGGGATAGCAGCAGCTATTAGCGCTGAACTGATGTATCGACTTTTTTTGATACCCTTTATCATTTACTTGATAATCAGACTGCTGGAATTTTTCGGGAAAAACGAGTTTATCAGTCGGAAAAAGGTCAGCGGCAGGTTATTCTGGACAGCAGCTCTGCTGGCGGCAGTTATTTTTACCGCCGGGCATTTTTACCGACTGCTGTCAGGCTTTGAATCAGCATCACTGGCCCAGCTGCCTGATCCTTTGATCCTAAAAATCATTGTGATGAATCTTTCTCTAGCTCTGCTGGCTGCCTGGCAGTACAGAAGGCATGGTTTTCTGGCGGCAGTACAGCTTCATTTCTGGTTGATTGTCAGCTGGAATATCGTCTGGGGCAACTTAATTTTGAACTGACCGATCCAGCTGGAACTCATCTCTGCCATGTGTCAGCTCTAACAGTATAAGACCGCATGGTCTTTAGTTTTTCAGCAGGGCAGCTTTTTGAACCATTTATTTCAGGCAGGATTTAATCCTGAAATAAAGAATTAATTTAAAGATAACCGGCTTAGCTCTTGCAAAATAAAATTCATTTTTTGAATCATTAAGGTTTTATTATCACTTTGATTTTATCACAGGTTTGTCAGCAGGAGGTTTTTACTGTGAATCTGGCTCAGCTGCGTGAAAAGCTTAAAAATTTGTCATCCCTTACTCACTGGGAGGAGCTGCCTGGTTCGCCGGCAGAATATGCTGATTTTCCCCGGGAAATTTCGGATAAAATTTGTAAAACCCTTGAGAAAAAAGGAATTAACAGGCTTTATTCTCACCAAAACGAGGCGGTTAAGCTGGCTCTGAAAGGCAAAAACACGGTGGTTGTAACTCCAACAGCCTCTGGAAAGACTCTCTGCTATAATCTGCCGGTATTAAATAAAATCATTGAGGATCCCGGCAGCCGGGCCCTTTATCTCTTTCCCACCAAGGCACTCTCTCAGGATCAGCTGGCCGAGCTGCATGACCTGGCTGAAAGTCTGGAGAGTGGAGTTAAAACCTTTACCTATGATGGAGATACCCGGCCCGAGGTCAGAAGAAGCATCAGACAGGCTGCTCATATAGTAATTACCAATCCTGATATGCTGCACACCGGCATCCTGCCCCATCACACCAAGTGGGTTAAATTATTTGAGAATCTCAATTATATAGTAATCGATGAAATGCACAGCTACCGGGGAGTATTTGGCAGCCATGTGGCTAATGTAATAAGAAGACTTAAAAGAATTGCCAGCTTCTACGGTTCTGAGCCTCAATTTATCTTTTCTTCCGCTACCATTGCCAATCCGGGGGAACTGGCTTCCCGGCTGGCTGGAGCCGAAGTTGAAGTTGTCTCTGAAAACGGTGCTCCTGCCGGTCCCCGGGACTTTCTCTTTTATAATCCACCGGTTGTTGATAGGGAGCTAGGTATTAGGAAGAGTTATGTGCTGGAAAGCAAAAATTTAGCCCGGAGGCTTTTGCAGAATGAGATTTCTACCATTATTTTTGCCAGAACCCGGCTGAATACTGAACTTATTTTATCCTATCTCAAAGAGCAGCTCCCCTCCTCCCGGAAGGTCAGGGGATACCGGGGCGGCTATCTGCCTCGAGAAAGACGGGAGATTGAAGCCGGCCTCAGAGAGGGAGAGGTCCTGGGAGTTGTCAGCACCAATGCTCTGGAGCTGGGGATTGATATCGGTCAGCTGGAAGCCTGTCTGATTGCCGGCTACCCTGGCTCAATTTCTTCGGTATGGCAGCAGGCTGGCCGGGCAGGACGGGGTCGGGAGAGATCGCTGACCATCCTGGTGGCTTCCTCCAGTCCGCTGGATCAATATATCATCAATCATCCCGAATATTTTTTCCAGCAGCCTCCAGAAAACGGGTTGATCAATCCCAACAATCTTTTGATTTTGATGTCTCATATTAAATGTGCCGCCTTTGAACTGCCCTTTGAAGAGGAGGAAATATTTGGAGTTGAATCAACCCCAGAAATTCTGGAATACTTAGAAGAGGAAGGGGTTCTCCGCTACCGCCAGGGTCGCTATTACTGGATGGCAGATAAGTACCCTGCCGCTGATATCAGCTTAAGAAGTGCAACCAGCGATGATTTTTCCGTAATAGATATTACCGATAACAATCATCAGGTAATCGGCAGGGTAGATTATTTTAGCGCTCCCACCACCATTCATGAGAAGGCCATCTACCTGCACGGTGCCGGCCAGTATCAGGTTCAGGAGCTGGATTTTGCAGATCGGCGGGCTCTGGTGGAGGAGGTTGATGTTAATTATTATACTGACGCTTCACTGGCTGTGGATCTCAGGGTGCTGGAAGAGTTTGAAACAAGCGGAGAGCAGGACTTTAACTACGCCTGGGGAGAGGTTTCAGTCACAGCCCGGGCTACCATGTTTAAAAAGGTAAAGTTTAACACCCATGAAAATGTGGGCTACGGGGATATCAACCTGCCGGAGCAGGAGATGCACACTTCGGCCTACTGGTTCACGGTCCCGGCCAGTTTGAGGGAAAAACTGGGCCGTGATGCTCTGGAGAACGGACTTTTAGGGCTGGCCAACCTGATTACTAATATTGCTCCGCTTTTTTTATTAAGCGATCCCCGGGATATCAAGGATACTGTTCAGGTTCGAGCCCCTCATACCGGACTGCCCACAGTTTATTTTTACGACAGCTATCCCGGAGGAATTGGTTTAAGCGAAAAAATGTACCGGGTCCATGACAGACTGCGGGAAAGGGCCCGGGAGCTGGTAGAAGAGTGTCCCTGCCAGCAGGGCTGCCCCTCCTGTGTCGGGCCGGGCAGTGAGGTTGGCCTGCAGGCCAAGGAGCATGCTGTTTTGATATTGAAGGCCTGGGAGAGGAAAGATAGTTATGGACATCAAAGATCGGCTCCGTAATCTGCCGGGGAAGAAGCCCCGGAAGCGGGAAAAAAGTAATAATAAAGCGGGAAGTTCGCAAAGCCCTAAGGCTAATAGCTCAACCGCAGCTTCTCAAGATGCCTATCTTTTTAACCGGGAGATCTATGAGCCTGATTTTCAGCAGGGAAACTATGCCCTGGGAGAGCTTAAAGAACTGCCGCTGGAACAGGCTAAGTTTTTATTCAAGAACCGATCAGATTATCAGCTAGCAAAGGAGGAGCTGATTTTTTTAGATACGGAGACCAGTGGTCTGGCTGGAGGTGCCGGGACAGTGGTTTTTCTGGTTGGGCTGGGTTATTTCAGAGAAGATAATTTTATCCTGGAGCAGCATCTCATGCGGGATTTTGAGGAAGAACTGGATCAGCTGCTGGCGGTTAAGTCCCGGCTGGAGGAGAGAAGAGCGGTGGTCAGTTTTAATGGCAAGAGCTTTGATCTTCCGCTGCTGGAGAATAGATTTGTTCTGAACCGCCTGAGCTTTCCTGCGCCGGATTATCATCTGGATCTTTTACATCCCTCCCGCAGTCTCTGGAACCATCTGCCTTCCTGCTCCCTGAAGGCTCTGGAGAGACAGCTCTTAAATTATAGCCGAAGGGGCGATATTGACGGCAGCGAGGTGCCCGAGCTTTATTTTTCCTATCTCAGGAAGAAAGATATGAGCTTGCTGGAACCGGTTCTCCATCATAACAGGCTTGATATAATCTCGCTGGTAGCTCTGGCTGTTCATCTGGAGAAGACTGCCGGGAGCACAGAATATAATCATCTATCAGCTCAGGAGCTCTATAACCTGGGCCGGATTCTGGAAAGAGAAAATCGACGGCAGGCCAGCATTGAGTGTCTGGAAAAATCCTACCGGCAGGTCAGAAGCACATCCCGGCCGAAAAAGAAGATGCTGGAAAAAATTGAGAAAAATCTCAGCTGGCAGTACAAAAGGGTAGTAAACTGGGAGGCGGCGGTTACCATCTGGCAGCGGATGATAGAGGAGAAGCGGGGAGAATATTTTGCCAGAATTGAGCTGGCCAAATTCCTGGAACATCAGCAGGCTGATTTTGCCGGAGCACTGGAGCATTCCCGGGCAGCCCGCAGCTGGCTTTTTGAGAACCGTCACTGGCGGGATGACTGGCGGCAGAAACTAAAAGAGGTGGAGCATCGCATTGAAAGGCTTAAGAACAGGAGCTGCTGAGGTTTAGTTCGGCTATTGATGGAAACGGAGGAGATGGTGGCAGACTATGCTGCTGATCATTGAAATCATTAGTTATCTTTTTCTGACTTACCTGCTGTATTTCAGTCAGGAGCTTGGAAGATATGCCGTAGGCCGCTGGGCCGGCATACCGGGTGATAAAATTAAAATAGAACTTTTTATTTTCCCGCAGCGCACCTCAATCTTTAACGGAAGAGGCTGGGTTAAATCCCGGGAAGAAGGCTTCTTTTCCGCCTATTATCGCTATGATCCCGGCTGGAATTTTGGTTTTATCTTTGCTGTATCGGGTTTGACAGGAGAATCTGCCGTGCTGATTCTGCTCTATCTGATGCTGCGGGCAGGCGGTTTCTGGGCCCAGGCCAGAACAGCGGTTTTTCTCTCAGTCCTGCTGGCAGCTGGCCTGCTGCTTTATGATATTATTTATACCTGGCGAAAGGATATTATCATCGGGGATTTTATCTCCTCCTATGCCATTAACTCCAGATATGCTGTTATTTATGTGCTCAGCCATTTTCTCATCAGAGCTGTGATGCTTTCCTTTCTCTGAGCTTTTCAGCAGTTAAGTTTAATTGAGTTATATAGAAGATGATGAATACCTGGATATCCAGGAGATGCAGATTATTGAAGTTAAAAAATCCTTCCTGAATTTTGATAATAAAAATTTTAAGCTATACTGCAAAGGAGTCAGTCTCGTGGAAATTAATCCAATAATAATTCTATCAGCCCTGATACCTTTAGTTATTCTATTTTTCTTGATGGCCGGATTGAAAATGAATTCCCGTCTGGCCGCTCTGCTGGCTCTGCTGCCAGCAGCAGCTCTAGCTCTTTCTCTTTACGGCCTGACTCCAGCTCAGCTTTTCAATGCCCTGGCCAGAGGGGCAGCTATGAGCCTTTTTATTGTTTTAATTGTCTCCGGAGCAATACTTCTTTATAATGTGGTAGAGGTTTCGGGAGGATTTGCTGAATTAAAAAGCTTTTTTCTGGCAGAGAAAGAGCAGCCCGGTTTCTGGCTGCTGCTTTTTTTAAGCTGGGTGGTTTCAGCCTTTATTCAGGGGGTCTCAGGTTTCGGGGTTCCGGTTGCAGTTGTAGGTTCTCTGCTGGTCGGTCTGGGCTACAACCCCCTGCTGGCTCTAGCTGCGGTTTTAATCGGACATTCCTGGTCAATAAGTTTTGGCTCGATGGGGTCTTCTTTTTATGCTTTGAACCTGGTTACCGGTCTGCCGGCAGCAGCTTTAGGTCTGACAGCGGTCGGTCTATTTCTCCCTACTATCTGGAGCACCGGCCTGGGAGTAGCCTGGCTCTATGGAGGCTGGTCTCAGGTAAAAAGATCTGCTGGCAGAATTTTTCTGCTGGGAGCGATCATGTCAGGGGTTCAGGCTCTGATGGCCGGCTTATATTTACCTCATCTGGCTACTTTTGCCGCCGGATTTATCGGGAGTATCTGCTGTCTCTGGTTCTGGAGGAGAGATATCTTTCCGGAAACTAAAGGGCGAAAAAAGCCAGGTCGGGAAGACGGACTGCAGTACAGAGATATTGTCAGGTCTCTGCTGCCCTATTTTATTCTGCTGGTGATTGTACCAGCAGCTCAGCTGCCTCCCCTGCAGAAACTGCTGGCCGGGGCAGAGTATGGATTTAACTTCTCCGGCTTTATTACAAACCGGGGATATCAGGTGGCTGCAGCAGAAAATTATGCTGCTATAAACCTCACCGGCCATCCCTTTCTGCTGCTGATGCTTTCAGCCTTTTTTGGAGGATTTTTTCTGCAGCAGACCGGGAAAATAAATCTGCAGGACTGGAGGAAGGTGTTTGCTGCCAGCTGGCAGCAGCTGAAAAAATCTGCCTTCAGCATTTTACTGTTGATGCTGCTGGCCGGGGTTATGAACTATTCCGGAATGATCTATGCTTTTGCCCGGGGGCTGGCAGGTTTTACCGGCAGGGCCTTTCCCTTTTTCTCCCCTCTGATAGGGGTGCTGGGAGCTTTTCTGACAGGCAGCAACACCAGTTCTAATGTGCTTTTTGGAGGACTGCAAAAGGAGATTGCCAGGATTCTTGAGGTTTCTCCGCTGCTGCTGGCAGCAGCTCAAACAGTAGGAGGCTCTCTCGGTTCGGCTGTGGCTCCGGCTAAAATTGTGCTGGGGACGGCCACTGCCGGGGAAGAGGGCTCTGAGGGGCTTCTTTTGAGACGTTGTCTGGGTTATACTCTGCTCAGTGCCGGTCTGGTAGGGGTTATAACAGGTCTGCTGACTCTGATGCTTTAAACGGGAAGATTAGTGAAAAATTTAATTTAAAAATTTATATTAAATAATACAATAGTGATTGACAAATAATCATGATTATGATAAGCTTTAATTGATAAAGAAATCACGAAACATCTTGAAGAGAAGCAGATTACCTGTTAAAATCTATAGCAGGAAACGATAGATAACTTTTTAAATACTGTATAGCAACTACTTCTGGAGGGAGGTGGAAAGATGCTAGAGGGCAAAAAGATTGCAATTCTGGGAGACCGCGATGGTATACCCGGACCGGCAATAGAAGAGGCGCTGAAAACCAGCGAAGCCGAAATAGTCTTTACCACCACTGAGTGTTTCGTCTGAACCAGCGCTGGAGCCATGGACCTGGAAAATCAACAGAGGATTAAGGATCTGGCCGAGGAACACGGGCCGGAAAATATGGTGGTAGTTCTGGGCGGTGCAGAAGCTGAAGCTTCTGGGCTGGCCTGTGAAACTGTAACCAACGGAGATCCTACCTTTGCAGGTCCACTGGCAGGAGTCCAGTTAGGGCTCGCATGTTATCATGTGCTGGAACCGGAAATTAAAGATGCCATAGCTGAGGATGCTTATGAAGAGCAGATCAGCATGATGGAAATGGTGCTGGATGTTGAGGAAATAGTTGAGGAAGTCAAGACCTACCGGGATAAGTACAGCAAATATAAGCTGGAACAGGTTTAGTTAGCAGCAAATAAGCAGGGGGGGCAGCTGCCCCCCCTGTTATAGGGCAAGAATTGTGTAAAATATAACAATCATGATTATATATGCTGCTTGCCAGAAAATTTTCACGAAATTAGCCCCTGCAAGCAATCCTGTCTGGCATGGAGAAATTATTATTTATAAATATTTAAATGATAGGGGTGGAATAAGGTGAAATTAGAATTAGGCAATTTTAATGTTAAAGAGATTGAATTTGGTGAGAAAACAGCTTACCAAAAAGGAAAGTTAACCATCAATAAAACAGAAGCTCTCAATGTTGTTTATGAAGATGATCATATAATTGATGCTGATCTAAAGATCGTTAAGCCAGGAGATCGGGTTCGACTGGTACCTGTTAAGGAAGCCATTGAGCCCCGCTACCGCCAGGGGGGTGGACCGGTTTTTCCTGGAGTTACCGGAGAACTGCTGCAGGCAGGTAAAGGCCAGACTAAGGCGCTCAAGGATATGAGTGTGCTGGTAGTTGGCAAACACTGGGGTGGATTTCAGGATGGATTAATTGATATGGCAGGAGAAGGTGCTAAGTACACTTACTTCTCCCGGCTGAAAAATGTGGTGCTGGTGGCCGATACCGATGAAGAGTTTGAAAAGAGAGAGCAGCAGAAAAAGAATAGAGCTCTGAGGTGGGCTGGAATGAGGCTGGCTGAATATTTGGGCCGGACCGTAAAGGAGCTTGAGCCGGAAGAGGTTGAGAAGTTTGAACTGCCTCCGATAGCCGATCGGGTTTGTGAACTAGAGGATCTGCCGGGAGTGGTGCTTGTCCTGCAGCCCCAGTCGCAGATGGAAGAGGATGGTTACAATGATTTAAGCTACGGCTGGGATACCAATCACATGCTGCCTACCCTGATGCATCCCAATGAAGTACTTGACGGGGCCATGATCTCAGGTAGTTTTATGCCCTGTTCCTCCAAATGGTCAACCTATGATTTTCAAAATTTCCCACTGATTAGAAAGCTCTATCAAGAGCATGGTGAGACTCTGAACTTTCTTGGCATTATCATGTCAAACTTAAATGTTTCTCTGGAAGAGAAGGAGCGCAGTGCTCAGTTTGTAGCTCAGATAGCTTCCACTTTAGGAGCCGAAGGAGCCATAGTTGCCGAGGAAGGCTATGGAAATCCCGATGCAGACTATACCGCCTGTCTGGTGGCTCTTGAGGATGCCGGTATCGATACCGTGGGAGTCAGCAATGAAGCAACAGGTAGGGATGGAACTTCCCAGCCTCTGGTTGCCATGGATCCCAAAGCTGATGCCCTGGTCTCCACCGGTAATGTTTCCGAGCTGATTGAACTGCCGCCGATGGAGACAGTCATTGGCGAGCTTGAAGCTCTGGGAAGGGATGGTCTCTCCGGAGGCTGGGAAGATGACGAGGAGCTTGGTCCCTCAGTCCGGGAGGATGGCTCAATTATTATGGAAAATAACGCTATGTTCTGCGGCGATGGAGTTACCGGCTGGTCTACCAAAACAATGAAAGAATTTTAATCAACCTGAGGAGGTGAAAATTGTGGATAAAAAAGCAGTTGTTTATATAAATCAGTTCTTTGGTCAGATTGGAGGAGAGGAAGCTGCCGATCATCCTCCAGAAATTCAGGAGGGAGCTGTTGGAGCAGCTCAGGCTCTGGCTGCCGGGTTTGAAGGAAAGATTAGCCATACTGTGATCTGTGGAGATAACTTCATGTCTTCTAATCAGGAAGAAGCAGTAAGCAGAATCCTGGAGATGCTGGAGGATATTGATTTTGATATCTTCTTTGCCGGACCGGCCTTTCAGGCCGGCAGGTACGGTAACGCCTGCGGCGCGGTAGGCAAGGCAGTTAAAGAGGAGTTTGAGGTTCCGGTTATTTCATCCATGAATGAAGAAAATCCGGGAGTTGATATCTTTAAAAAGGATATCTACATTTTTCCGGGAGGTCGAAGTGGAGCCAAGATGCAGGAAGATGCAGGGAAAATGGCTAGATTTGGCAATAAAATCCTCAAAGAAGAAGGCCCCTTCCCGGCCGATGAAGAGGGATTCTTTAAAAGAGGAATCCGGCATCAGTATTTCCGCCCCGATGAAAAACCTGCTGCTGAGAGGGCGGTAGAAATGCTGCTGAAGAAAATGAAGGGCGAAGAATATACCAGTGAACTGCCCATTCCTGAAGTGGATCGGGTTGAGATTGCCCCGGCTATTAAGGATCTCAGTCAGGTTAAGGTTGCCCTGGTATCTTCCGGCGGTATAGTGCCGATAGATAATCCCGATAGAATTCAGTCTGCTTCAGCAACCCGCTGGGGTAAATACAGCATTTCTGGAATGGATAGACTGGATAATAGATCCAGTCAGGGCTTTAAAACCATTCATGCCGGTTATGATCCGGCTGCAGCTGATGATGATCCCAACCGGGTTGTGCCTGTAGATGCTCTGAGAAAATATGAGTCTGAAGGCAGGATTGGAGAACTCCATGACTATTTTTATGTGACTGTAGGAACCGGTACCACTGTGGGAGAAGCAGCCCGGATGGGCCGGGAAATTGCCCAGGATCTTAAGGATGCCGGTGTGCAGGCAGTTATCTTAACCTCGACCTGAGGAACCTGTACTCGTTGCGGTGCAACGATGGCTAAAGAGATTGAAAGAGCAGGAATTACAATTGTTCAGATGGCTAACCTGGTACCGGTAGCCAAAACTACCGGAGCTAATAGAATTGTTCCCACAATTTCTATTCCCTATCCGCTGGGTGATCCTAAAACACCTGAGGAAGAACAGTGGAAACTGCGCTATTCCCGGGTGGGAGATGCCCTGGACGCCCTGGAGACAGAGATTGAAGATCAGAAAGTTTTCCAGGTCAGCTAAAATTAAACTATAGGTGATCTGCATTGCCCTCTTTGGGGCGCAGATCACCTTTTTTTCAGGATAAATATTATACTGTCCTCTCAGGATAATTATTACACTGGAATTATTAAATGACTGGCAGAAATTCTTTTTCTATTACCTGANNTACAACATCAGTGAAAACAGGAAACTTTATAGTTTTATAGTAAAATTGGCGGGAAAACCTCTTTTTTGCAGAGAATNTTCATTGAATTTTCTTATAACTGAACCTGACAATCCTATCTATGTTACTGTCGACTGAAATTATAGCAAAATATTTGCAGGAGGGTAAACGGCAATGGAAAAGTCATCAACAAAGAAACGAGGCCAGGAAGTCTTTACAATATCACTTTTAGTTGTTTTCGCTATTGTGGTCTGGGGTATTGCCCTGCCCGATTCTTTCAGCACAGTAGCTAACAGTCTATTTGACTATTTAACCACCAATTTTGGCTGGTTTTACTTAATTACCATGACCCTTTTCATTGTTTTCTGCCTCTGGGCTGCCTTCGGTAAACACGGAAAAATCAAGCTGGGCAAGCCTGAGGAAGAGCCTGAGTTTAGCACCCTGTCCTGGTTTGCCATGCTCTTCAGCGCCGGCATGGGAGTGGGGTTGGTCTTCTGGGGAGTTGCTGAGCCCTTAAATCATTATGTTGCCCCGCTGGCTATGGAAGGCGGGACCGAAGCCGCGGCTGATTTCGCCCTGCAGACCTCCTTCTTTCACTGGGGTCTTCACCCCTGGGCAAATTATGCTGTACTGGCTCTGGCTCTGGCCTATATGCAGTTCCGTCATGACAAACCGGGACAGATCAGCAGTGTCTTCATACCTCTGCTGGGTGAGGAAAAAGCCCGGGGATCGATTGGCAAAGCTATTGATATTCTCGCTATTTTTGCCACTGTAGCCGGTGTGGCTACCTCGCTGGGGCTGGCAACGATGCAGTTGACCAGCGGTTTTAACTTTCTCTTCGGCACCCCGGAAACTGATGTGGTTCGTTTGATCATAATCGGGGTTATCACGATGCTCTTTATGATTTCAGCTATTACCGGGGTAGATCGAGGCATCAAGTATCTTTCCAATGCGAATATTTCTCTGGCTACCATAATTATGGTTCTCTGTCTCATCGTCGGCCCCACACTTTTAATAATTAACAATTTTACCAATGCTCTGGGAGGTTATTTCAGCTCTCTGGTCCGGGATAGCTTGAGAATTGGGGATGATCCCTGGTACGGAGCCTGGACCATCTTCTACTGGGCCTGGTGGATAGCCTGGGCTCCCTTTGTGGCTACCTTTATTGCCAGGATTTCCCGGGGACGTACCATCAAAGAATTTGTTGGAGGTGTGCTCTTTGCTCCCACCCTGGCTTCCTTTGTCTGGTTTTCCATCATGGGAACTATGGGTATAAACTTAGGAGAAGGGGTTGCCAGTGAGGCTATTGCTGTCACCGAGACTGCTTTTTTTGTGGTGATGCAGAATTATCCAGTCGGTCAACTGATTTCCATCATAGCAGTTATTCTGCTGACTACATTTTTTATCACCTCGGCGGATTCAGCCACCTTTGTCCTGGGAATGATGTCTGATCGGGGTAATATCAATCCCTCAGTCAGACGTAAGATTATCTGGGGATTAATTCAGACCGGACTGGCGATTGCTCTTATGCTTTCCGGCGGCCTGGAAATGCTGCAGACAGGTTCAATTGTGGCTGCCTTTCCCTTTGCTCTAGTAATGCTGCTGGCGATGGTCTCTCTGGCAAAATCTTTAAGAGCTGAGGTAGAATCAGAGGATGAAATGCTTCCTGATATCGATAAAGAGGTGCTGGAAGAGGCTGTCGGGAAATAAATCCTGTAAACAAAAAGCTGCCCCCGGCCGGGGGCAGCGTATTAATGAATTGTTGAAAGAAACAGGTATTCTCACTGCTGCTCAAAGGTTATAATCAATTATCTTTGATAAAAATATTCAAAGCCAGGAATTTTTAGTTAACTAACCGGTGCTTTTTCCTGGATGTCACGCTGATCCTGGTTATCACTTTCCACTGCATTATAAAAAATCTTTCTGATATGCTTCATGGTGCGTTCGGTGGCTTCCTCCGGCTCACATTTAATTCTTTTGTTGATAATCAGCGAAAGCATGCCGTGATAAACCAGGCGGATCTCTTCATCTATTTCTGAAGCTGTTTCCTGGGAGAAAAAACCGGCTTCCAGAACAGGTTCCATGGAGATGGAAGTACGGCGGGAGAGTCTGGTTTCAACCAGCATTGGGATTAACTCTTCCGGCGGGCTGCCAAGGTCTTCAGGGTAAAGCTGATAGTAATTCTTTAGCAGTGTACCGGGTCGACCACCGATGTCATCAGCAAAGATGGCGTAAAATATTTTTGGTTTGCGGAAGGAATGGAGGCAGAAACACTCCCACATCAGAATCAATTTTTCCAGCTCATTTTCACCCCGGGCGATATAGTCCGGCATTTCCTGGACATAATCTTTAAGAAATTTGGTGGCAGCAAAGAAAATAAGCTGATTACAGTTATCAAAGTAGTTATAGATGGTGGCGCTGTTATAACCGGCTATTTTTGCTACTTTTCTAATCGTTACACTTTCAATGTCCTCTTCTTCAATAATCTGAGAGGCAGCATCAATAAAGACCTTGATGGTCCGGATTTTTTTAATATCCTTCTGGTCAAATTCAATCATAAAATTACCCTCTCCTATAAATATTATAATTGCAGAGACTTGTTAAAAATGACGCAAAACAAAGCAAAACAAAAAAGTCTTTAGCGAAAGCATCGTGAAAATTCATTTTAAGAATACAATAAATTATGATAAAATGCAAGTATAACGGGCAGATTTCGGGCATTTTGCTGCTGAAGTCATCAGCCATAAAAGTGCTATAAACCTTGAAATAACAGGAAATACAGACTTTAATAAACTTTTTAGTTAATATAATCATATTTAAAATATCCCAGGACGATTAATTAGAAAAAAATTTCACTAAAGGAGCTGGTTTTCATGTCAGAAGTATATGATGTTATGATAATTGGAGGCGGGCCGGCTGGACTTTCCTGTGCTATTTATGCTTCCCGCTCTAAATTGAATACCCTGGTGCTGGAGTCAAACCGCAAGCTGGGTGGCCAGGTGGCAAACTATCACGAACTGGAAAACTATCCCGGAGTGCTGGATACCACAGCTCCCGAACTGGTGGAGAGCTTAGAAGAACATGCCAGAAAATTCGGGACAGAGTTTGCCCGGGGCGAGGTTGAGAAGCTGGATCACGAAGGATTTATTAAAACTGTCAGGACTAAAAAGGGCGAGGAGTACCGGGCAAAAAGCATTGTCATTGGTACCGGCGCCGAGCCCCGCAAGCTGGGAGTTAAGGGTGAAGATGAATTTCGAGGCAAGGGAGTTTCCTACTGTGCCACCTGCGATGCTGACTTCTATGTAGATCTTGATGTGGTTGTGGTGGGAAATGGTAATTCTGCCATCGAAGAAGCGATTTATCTCACCAAGTTTGCCCGGAGAGTTACCATAATTGTCATCCATGAAGAGGGCAAGATGGATGCCGAGAAACTCTTCCAGGAAAGGGCCTATGCCAATGATAAAATAGATTTCATCTGGAACTCCACACTCGAGGAAGTTAAGGGTGATGGTATTGTCGATACTGCTGTTTTGAAAAATGTAAAGACCGGCGAGCTGACGGAGTTTAACTGTGACGGCATCTTTATTTTTGTAGGCCGGGTGCCCAGCACAGATTTTCTTGAGGAGACTGAAGTGGAATTGAACGAACAGGGTTATATTAAGACCAATGAAGAGATGGAGACCAGTGTTCAGGGAGTTTACGCAGCCGGAGATGTCAGAGAAAAGCCGGTACGTCAGGTGATAACCGCGGCCGGTGATGGAGCGACAGCAGCAGTCATGGCGCAGAGCTATCTGGAGGCCGAGGAGCACTGGCGGGAAAATGTTCTCCAGACCGATAAGCAGGTAGTGGTAGCCTTCTGGAATCCCACTCACAGCAAAAGCCTCGACACCCTGCAGACTATTGAAAAGCTGGGGGTAGAGCAGGATGACAGCAAAAAACTGGTTAAAATTGATACCTATCGCAACCGGTTGATCACAGAAAGATACAGCGTCAGCGATATTCCCACAATTCTGGTTATTGAAAATGGAGAGGTTATAGAGAGACTGGAACAGCCGGAAAGTCAGGATCTGGAGAAGATATTATAAGCTGTTATATTGTAAATCCTCTGTCAGGATATATTTCCGGCAGAATATTCTTTGCAAAAGACAGTTTTAGTTAATCTCCGGGCGCTAATTTATTTCTCGAAGAGGACACTTATTAAGCCGGCAGTATGCAGTATATTGTATCTTTCGCGGTTGAGCATAAGTAAGCCCGGGAGCAGCAGCTAAACAACAGCAAAAAAATGAAGGCAAGGTATCAGGCAAACTCAGACGAACAATATAGATAAAAATTTCACGATACATTTTTAAGGAAAACCACTATTTCTCTCTGGGGCAGAGAAACAGATAAAAATTTCAAGTCAGATTTAAAAGGAAGAGAGCTTTTTGTTTTTAACAATAATAAAATCAAAGGAGAGTGGATATCGATGTTAGAACTTAACAAAGATAATTTTGACAGTGAAGTACTGGAGAGCGAAGGTGTGGTAGTTGTTGATTTCTGGAGTGAAAGCTGCGATCCCTGTCTGGAATTAATGCCGGAGATTGAAAAACTGGCGGAAAAATATGAGGGGCAGGCTAAATTTGCCAAGCTCAATATTCAGGGTAACAGAAGGCTGGCAATGAGCCAGCAGGTTATGGGACTGCCCTCAATTGTGATTTATCAGGATGGCGAAAAGCAGGAACATCTAAGCGGTGAAGATCTGGAAGCCAGTGAAGTGGATGAAGCTCTGGCTAAGTTTGTTTAACTGATCGCAGAAGAAAACGACAGCAATATTTCTTGAGGAGGTCGTAAAGATGGAAGCAGTAATTAAAGATTCCAGCTATATACTGGTGCATGCTCCTAACTCTATGAAGATAGGAGGAACCACCCAGATCCAGGCTCGCAAAAAAGATAAAAACAGTGAATATCTCAAAAAGCTTGACGATCACATCCGCAGCTTTTCTGACTGTGTCAGCTATGCTCCAAACCAGTGCTATATCGGCAATGTTTCTCCCGAGGAGCTCAGGGAGATTGATCGTCCCTGGTATGCTGAAGAAAATTTGCTGGCAGAGAAAAGATTTGGCCGGCGGGGGGAGATTATGCCTGAAGAGGAATTTTTTGCCCTGCTGCAGCATGTTGATGTTTTTGATCTGGTGAAGCTCAGTCAGGATTTTGTTGAGCAGATTGAAGACAAAATCAGCGGTCATCCGATTTTAGGCGAGAGGGAGATAGAGTTAAAGGCTGTTGAGGACGGTAAGATTGCAGATCTGGTAGAGGAGCACCGGGCTGAACCGCTCTATTTCGGTCAGGAACTGGTTGGCTGTGTTAAAGGCGCTCATGAAAGTGATGAGAACCTTGGCCCCCATGTTATCATGGAAAACCTGATGACCAAGGCCAGCGCAGTGCTGGCTGCCTGGAATCTGGCTGAACAGGGTGAAATGGACCCTGCTGAAGTTGATTATGTCATAGAATGTTCGGAAGAGGCCTGTGGTGATATGAATCAAAGAGGTGGCGGCAATTTTGCCAAGGCCATCGCCGAGATGACAGGCTGTCAGAACGCCACCGGCAGTGATACCCGGGCCTTCTGTGCTGCGCCCGCCCATGCTCTGGTTCAGGCCGGGGCTCTGGTCAAATCCGGTATTTACAAAAAAGTGCTGGTTGTGGCAGGAGGAGCTGTCGCCAAACTGGGCATGAACGGTCGGGATTATGTCAAGAAGGAGATGCCAATTCTGGAAGACACCCTGGGAGGATTTGCCGTGCTGGTTGCTGAAGATGACGGGGAAAGCCCCCTGATGCGCACCGATATTTTGGGCCGGCATACCGTGGGGAAAGGCTCCTCTCCTCAGGCAGTAATCTCAGCCCTGGTAACAGATGCCCTCGATAAAGCTGATTTAAGTCTCAGAGATATCGATAAATATTCGGTGGAGATGCAGAATCCCGAACTGACCGAACCGGCAGGAGCTGGAAATGTACCGGAATCAAATTATAAGATGATAGCTGCTCTGGGAGTCAAGCGGGGAGATCTGGAAAGATCGGAGCTGATGGATTTTGTGGCCAAGCACGGAATGCCCGGTTTTGCCCCCACCCAGGGACATATCCCCTCAGGAGTACCCTTTATCGGCCATGCTGCTGATATGATGGCCCGGGATGAACTTCAGCGGGCCATGATCATCGGCAAAGGCAGCCTCTTCCTGGCCCGGATGACCAATCAGTTTGACGGTGTTTCTTTTATTCTGGAGAAAAATACCGGACAGGCGAGAACAGAAGAGTCTGATTTAGAGCAATCAGAGATTAGAGCTATGATTGCCGAAGCTATGAGGGGTATGGCTGAGAAGATGCTGGCCGAAACAGAATAAATTACTGCCATGTGATACTGTCAATAAGATCTGCAACAATAAAGGTTTTACAACAGCAAAGGATCTCCAATAATTTAAGATCTAAAATAATCAATGACCAGAAATAATTGAAGATCCAGGATATAGAGATAATATCTGTATTAAAGTTAATATCACAGGATCTCTGAAAAGTTGAGGTGATAAGATGAAAGCTAAAGAAGAAGTTGCCAGGACCCTGCTGGAGGTGGCTGATGCTCTGGAAACCGGCCAGTTTGGCGGTAAAATCCGGGTTGGGCTGACCACTCCCGGCAGCGAGCACGGAGAGGCAGAGCTCCGCAGGGGAGCGGAAAAGCTCCTGCAGCGGCGCAGTGATATTGAACCGGTAATAATCGGGGAAAAAGCTCTTCCGGATTGTCAGCACCACTCTGCTGACTGCCTGGATGAGGCCCATAAAATAATGGAGGAACTCCTGGCTGAGGGCGAGATTGACGCCGCAGTTACCCTGCATTATAATTTTCCCCTGGGGGTGGCTACAGTCGGCAGAGTGTTTGCTCCCGCAAGGGGAGAAGAGATGCTGATTGCCACCACTACGGGCTCCAGCGCCACCGGACGGGTGGAATCCATGGTGAGAAATGCCGTGGCCGGTCAGGCAGTATCCCGTGCTCTGGGCAAAGAGGAACCAGAGCTTGGAGTTTTAAATGTTGAGGGAGCTCGAAAGGTAGAGCAGATACTAACCAGGCTTAAGCAGCAGGGATATCCTGTGAAATTTGCCGAGTCGGCCCGCAGCGACGGCGGCAGTGTGATGCGCGGCAACGATCTGCTGCTGGGCAGCTGTGATGTTATGGTCTGTGATACCCTGACGGGGAATATTTTGATGAAGTTATTCTCAGCCCGGGAAAGCGGAGGAGATTATGAGGTTTCAGGTTTTGGCTACGGTCCGGGACTGGGCAAAAATCAAAATAAATTGATCGGCATAGTTTCCCGGGCTTCAGGCGCACCGGTTATTGCCGGAGCTCTGGAGTATCTGGCTGACAGTGCAGGGGGNAATCTGCTGGAAGTTTATCAGCAGGAACTGAAAAAAGCTGAAAAGGCCGGTCTGGAAAAACTGCTGGCTGAGCTTGAGAGTGAAGCAAAAGGAGCCCGGGAGGAGGTTCAGGCTCCCGAAAAGAAGCAGGTTGATGCTGAGATTGCTGGCATTGATGTGCTGGATATCGAGACAGCCCGGGAGACCCTATGGAAGGAAGAGATCTATGCCGAGACCGGTATGGGCTGCGCCGGTCCGGTGGTTATGGTGGCTCCTGAGGATGAGGAGCAGGCGCGAAAAACACTGCAGCAGGCAGGTTTTATCGGTTGAACTGAAGCAGTCTATTTATGGTAAAAAGCAATAACCAAAAAAAGGATAAATACAAAATTAAGGATCTTATTATAATCAGTTGATAAATTTGTTCAATCCCCGGCTTTGCTGTAAAACTGTCAAGCTCTTTTGCCGGGGGAAGGCAGTGCAGCCTGGGTCCGCTTCTCGATTTTTCCGGGAAGCGGACTTTTTTAATTGTGTTTTGTCTATTAAAGGTTTTTATTGCCGGATAAAGAAT
>SL_5KL_010_SEDDRAFT_10000053_pt1 | contig 59600 bp, 50 predicted proteins | sample SodLakKL_010_SED_FD_9118 | JGI IMG/M metagenome (IMG submission 9118)
TAAGGTTTTTATTTTTTAGCATTTAGTAGTGCCTAATAAAAACTTGATAAAAAAGTTTGAAAAAATCAAGGCTGTGGTTCCGCCACCACAAAACTACGCATTAAGGGCTAAAATATTTGCAATGTCGCTTTTGGCTTTGATCTGTTTTTTTAAGTGTTTTAATCTGTATTATATCTTTTATACTTTTCCATAATTTTACGGAGCGACTTCAAATATTTTTTAACGCCCTTTTCGCTTGTTTTGTAGGTGTCTTCACCAAAGGCCGGAGGACGATTTTAACCAACTTTGGTATAAAAAGCCAAACTTATTAAGATTTTTTAAACCAATTTACTATAAATCCTTTTCCAAAACTATAAAAATCGTGTGCGTTGGCTCGCCCACCAAAGAATGTGCGGAAAACAGGACTTAATTATAAGAAACGGTCAATATTATCAAAATAGTTTTGATTTTATTGACCGTTTCTTATTGTAATTTGTTATAATATGTGTCTTTAACCATTCATTGACATAAGGAACTCTTCATTTGACTGGGCAAAACGCAGTTTATCAAGGAGAAATTCCATTGCTTCGAGAGGTGTCATGTCTGCAATAAATTTTCTTAACACCCATATTCTGTTTAGTATATCCTTGTCAATTAACAGGTCTTCACGCCTTGTTCCAGAAGCAACAATATCAATAGATGGGAAAATTCTTTTGTTAGATAATCTTCGGTCGAGTTGCAATTCCATATTCCCGGTTCCTTTAAATTCTTCAAAGATAACTTCGTCCATTTTGGAGCCGGTATCAATAAGCGCTGTAGCTATAATTGATAGTGATCCGCCTTTTTCTATGTTTCTTGCAGCACCAAAGAATCTTTTTGGTTTATGCAGTGCATTTGCATCAACACCACCTGACAGTACTTTTCCTGAAGCGGGTGCAACAGTGTTAAAGGCTCTTGCCAGCCTTGTTATTGAGTCGAGAAGTATTACAACATCGTGGCCGCATTCTACCATTCTTTTAGCTTTCTCTAGCACTATATTTGCAACCTTAACATGTCTTTCGGCAGGCTCGTCAAAAGTTGATGATATAACTTCTCCATGTACATTCCTTGCCATTTCAGTAACTTCTTCAGGCCGTTCATCTATAAGCAAGACAATCAGGTAAACTTCAGGGTGATTGCCGGCAATAGCATTTGCAATATCCTGCAGTAATATGGTTTTTCCGGTTTTGGGTTGCGCTACTATTAGCCCCCGCTGCCCTTTGCCAATAGGAGCAAACATATCTACAATACGGGCAGATTTGTTAACATTTTGATGGCTTGTAAGGTCAAATTTTTGATCGGGAAATAATGGAGTAAGAAAATCAAAAGGAACCCTGTCTCTGACTTCATTGGTTTCACGTCCATTAATTTTTTCAACCTTTATTAACGGAAAATATTTTTCATTTTCCTTAGGTGGCCTTATACCTCCGCTAACTGTATCTCCGGTTTTAAGACCGAAAAGTTTTATTTGCGATTGCGAAACATAAATATCATCCGGTGAATTGAGGTAATTATAATCGGATGATCTGAGAAAGCCATATCCGTCGGGCATTATTTCCAAAACACCATCAGCAGTGATGATACCATCAAATTCATATGTTGGTTCACCACGCCTGTCATATTTTTGGCGGTAAGGTTTTTCTTTTTCCTTTTCTTTTGGCTTTGCTTCTACAGGAGGTGGTGATTCGGTTTTTTCTGTGGGTATTTCTTCATTTTCGTCAAACAAACTTGTGGAGTCAGTGATTTCTATGTCTTGAGCTGATGGTTTTTCACCTTTTTTTGAAGTTTTATCCTTTTTAGCATTCTGAGCTTGTTTGCTTTGACTTTTTTGCTTTTGCTCACCAACTGCTCCGGTTTCAACAGAATCTTTAGCTTTTGAAGCATCTTGCTTCTCTCGCTGTTTTTTGTTTTGACTGTCTGTTGAAGTAACTTTTTCGGTTTTTTTCTTTGATCCTTGCGTTTGCTTCCTGCTTTGCTTTGAAGAAGTTTTACCTGACTTTTTTTGACTGTCATCCTTAGGAGGAGAAGGTTTCAGAGCCTGTGCATCAAGAATTTTATAAATCAAATCTTGTTTCTTATAAGATTCTACTTTGCGTACATTTAGCTCTTTTGCTATTTCTCTTAACTCGGTAAGGAGTTTACTATTCAATTCAACAATGTCGTACATGTAAAAAACGAATTATGTTTATGTTATTAAATATTATAAATATAGATTTTATTTTAATTAGAAAAACCAGCATTCTTATTAACGCCAATTGTTTTTCGAAAAGGCTTGGTTTGAAAAAACATGATTGTTTTTGAAAAATTTATAGGCAAAGAAATGGTTTAGTAGGGATCTCTTTGCAAATATAACTATTTGTTTGAAACAACAAAAATATTTTTTTTTAATTAATAACTTTTTTTTGGTCAAAATGAATGTATTATGCTTATTAATACTTTTTTATTTTCTAATTTTGTGGTGTTTTTGTTACTAAAACATGATTTTAAGGTATTTGTTAATATTTGTTTTATGGTTGCTTTATGAGGTAATAGTTGAATCCGGTATTAGGTATAATAATAAAATTACCCTGCTATATATTTGTTTAATTTTTTAAATCCGTAAAATTTTAAGAGCTATGTTACAAAGGATACAAACAGTTTATTTGTTTTTGGTTTTTGTTTTTTGTTTATTATACATTTTATTTCCTTTAGCCACCATAAATGTAGATAGTGATTTGTTTAAGTTAAAGGCATTTGATGCTATTGTCGATGAGGTTAATGTTTTGTTGCTGCAGGCAATTTTGCTGGTAGTACTTTTTTCTATTATGGTTCTTACGATAATTACTACTTTCAAATATAAGAAGCGCTTATTTCAGATCCGGTTGGGTAAACTAAATATGTTGTTGCTTTTAGTACTGATAGTGCTTTCGTTTTTTTACATTGATTCGGTTAAGGTTCATTTAAATGGTGAAGTAGAATACGGGGCAGGTATTTTCTTTCCGGTTATTTCAATGATATTAATATTATTTGCCAACAGGGCTATTCGTAAGGATGAGGAGCTGGTCAGGTCGGCTGACAGGATTAGATAGCAGGATTTTTTAATTGCAAATTACTCAATTTTTTTGCTAACGTAGTCGGAATTAAATAATCCCAGGGCACCCATGTATTTTAGCTTGAATTTAACATAATCACCTACTTTATATTTTTTTGGATTTTTGCCCAGGTCAATAACCAACATATCTGAACTTCCTCCTGCCATTTTGATTTTTTTATCGTAAGGTTCAAGAAAATCGGGGGAGAGCTCAAGTAATCCAACGTCTAAAAGTGCTCTCCATGCTTTTTTTCCGTAGTCTTTCGGATCAATCTCATAAACATCTCCTGATGGATTTTCACCAAGTTCACCTTCCGGTACAAGCGGTTTTTCAATAAGCTCAATTATCTCGGCATAAAAAAAGATTACATCATCACGCATACCTTCTATCTTTTCTTCTGTGATGAGATTGTTGCCAAAATATAAAGTTTCACCTATCCTAAAATGATTTATTTTTTGGGGGAGTTGTTTTTTAAGCAACATTGGTATTGTAACTGATGATCCTCCTGAAATTAGTGGTATTTTTTTATTGAATTTTAATTCAATAATTTGTTTATATAGTGTAAGCTGGATTAGTTTATCATGAGAAGGCATCACTCCGTATAGGCAATTAAGATTAGCACCTAGTCCTATAATTTCGATATTGGGCAACTCAAAAACTTTTGCATAGAAATTGATCAGATTATCACCCATAACACCTTCACGCAAATCACCCATTTCAATCATGATAATTACCTGGTGTATCTTGCCCTGCCGGTCTGCTTCTTCTGAAAGCAATTTCATGGTTTCGTAATCTGTATTAAAACTTACATCAGCATATTTAACCACATTTTTCAGGCTTCTGTGCGGTGGTGGCTTTATGTAAATTGTTCTAACCGCGGGGTCAATCATTTTGATTTTTTTAAGATTGCTTATACGTGAATCCAATAATTCGCGTGCACCAAGCTGAATTATTTCCTGCAGAAATTGGTTATTGCCGCAAAGTAGCTTGGTGACAATCCCCCATTCTATGTTTTTTTCTTCAAAAAGCTTGCGTAGAAATTCAAAATTGTGCGCAAGATTTTTTCTGTTTAATACTATTTCAGACATTTTTATTTTTGTTGTGGCCGTCGCATTTCTAAATATTTACTTGTAAATCCAAGTTTTTCGTAAAGGAACTTTGCGGGGTTTTCGGGTTCAACATGAAGTTTAATATCACCTTCGGCCTGATCAAATGTTTTTTGCATTAAAATTTTTCCAAGCCCTTTTCCACGATATTCTTTGTGAACAGCTATGTAAACGAGAATATTATCCGGGATATATCCACCCATACCTGTTTTATTAACAACTACTGCACCTGCGATTTTACCGGCTTCTACTGCTGTTATAATAAAACCGCCAAATTTAGTTTTATCATCAACAGCAAAGTTAATACATTTCATAATGTATTTATATTCATCGCCGAATTGATCCAGATGCTTATACAAAAAATCAGCGATATCTTTCTTTTTATTCTCTGATAATGAGTCTTTAGGGGTGTAAATATTGTATTCCATAATTATTGTTTGTTTTTAAGTTTAACTATAAAAGTAATAAATAAAAATGACATAGCAGATATTGAGATGCCAAATATAATGGGGTCTAGTCCAAATGGCAGGCTAAGGTTAAGGATTATAAGGGTTATTGTAGTGGCACCACCCAAAAGCATAGACCAAAATGCTGCAATCGGTGAGGGTTTTTTTATAAAAAGTCCTCCCAATACAGGTATAAACAATCCTGAAACCATAAAGGCATAAGAGTGCAGCATAAGTTCAAGGACACTGGGCATAAAAGCTGCCAGAATAAGAGCTATGGTTCCAAGAACTAAGGTTACTGCCTGGGAGAAAAACAGAAACCCTTTTCTGCTCTGAGGTGTTTTAAACCATTTATTTATAATATCTGTTATGAAATTCCCCGATGAGGCTACAAGGCAACTATCTGCTGTTGACATAATTGCTGAAAAATAGGCTGCCATCATTAATCCCATAAACCCAACTGGTAATACCGTTCTTAAAAGTAAAGGAAGGCCCATTTCTTCATCAATATCGGTTAGAGCTGCATGGCCGAGGTATTCAAACTGACCTTGCAAAAGAGCTACCCTTGCGAACAAACCAAGCAAAACTCCCATAAAGGCCATAACAGGCCATTCAAAAAGCCCTGCAATAAACCAGGCTTTTTGAGCTTGTTTTTTACTTCTAGTGGCATATATGCGTTGATAAAGAGTCATCCCCACAAACCATATAGGTATAATTGTCAAAGCCCAGTTGAGTATTTGTTGCCAGCTTATATTGGCCAGGCTAAAAAACTCCGGCGGCAAAGCTTCACGTATTGCCGTCATTCCTCCTACACTGAAATAAGATATAGGAATACCTATAAAGACAAGCCCTGATATGAGAATGATCCACTGTATAGTATCGGTATATATCACTGCCTTTATGCCTCCCATTGATGTATAAACAATAACGATAATACCCATGATTATTAGCGCTGTTTGCCTGTCCAACATGGGAGCAAAAGTGGCTTCAGCCAATATTGCACCCGCCAGAACTTGCGAACTGGTAAACCCCAGGTAACCTATAGCTGATATTATGCCGGCAAGTAAAGCAACACGAGGTGAGTACAATTTCCCCAAAACCTGAGGAAAAGTATGCAACTTTTTTAAATAATCAATTTTTTTGACCTGGGGAATTAATATTACTGCACTAATCCATGCTCCAACCAAACCCGTAAAAAGCATCCACGAACCGGCAATGCCCATAATAAAGCCCAGCCCCCCTAAACCTATTGAAAAACCACCCCCTACATCCGTCGCTACTACAGACAATCCTACATGCCAGCTTCCGATATTCCTGCCTCCTACATAATAATCATCGGCACCCTTGTTTTTTATCAAAAAATATATACCAATTCCTATAACCCCCGACATGTACAGAGCGAAAACCCCTAAGTCTAATAAATTCATGTAATTTATTAAGTATTTGTTCGAACTTGCAAATCTATTAAAAAATAAAAGACTTTTATTAATTTTTTTGAAAATTACAGCTAAAATGCACTATTATTGCAGGAAAATAAGTGTTTGTGTATTTTTAATAAAAATTTTACGGTTTTGATCTGTTATTAAATAGCTTATAAGTAATTATATTTAATTATTTTATCACGGCCGAAGATATACAGGGTTATTTTTATGATTTTTGTTGCAATAAAATATTTATAGTTTATTGTTTTTAAGAAGAAATATTATTAAGAAGCTAGTGCTTTATATTATATTTTTGTACACCGGTATATTTTTTAATAAAAATCATAATTATATTGAGCTATTATTGGGGAAGCGACAGAAGATTTAATTCATGGGCAACATATGCACGTAAGAAATATGGCAGCAGGTTACAGAAGGTTAGCCTGAATGCCGGCTTCTCATGTCCTAACAGGGATGGAACAATAGGGTATGGTGGTTGTGATTATTGTAATAATGAAAGCTTCAATCCATCTTATTGTGATCCTGAAAAACCGCTTTCAGAACAACTGGATAAAGGAATCGCTTTTTTAAAAAAAAGATATAAAAAAGCATTTAAGTTTATCGCCTATTTTCAGGCTTATACAAACACATATGGTCCTGTTGAGTTGCTTGAAAGAAAATATAGGGAAGCATTAGCTCATAAGGATATTATTGGTATTTCTATCGGAACGAGGCCGGATTGTGTTAACGAGCAAATATTTGATTTACTTGAAAAGATCTCCAAAACAAACTTCGTATCTATTGAGCTGGGTTTAGAGAGTTGCTATGATGAAACCCTTGAACATATTAACCGGGGTCATACTTTTGATCAAACAAAAAAAGCTATTCAACAGGCAGCCGATAGAGGCCTGCATGTATCTGTTCATATGATTTTTGGATTACCTGGCGATACCGGCCAAAAAATGCTTGACCAGGCAAAAATTATTTCAGACTTACCTATAAACAGCATAAAATTTCATCAATTACAGGTTGTAACCGGCACAAAGATAGCTGATAAATACATTTCTGATCCGCAACAATTCAACCTCTTTGGCCTGGAAGAATATATTGATTTTATTACTGCTTTTACTGAGCGGCTGGCACCATGGATATTTATTGAACGGTTTTGTGGAGAAATATCTCCTGAATATAATTTAGGAAAGCGTTGGCAAAATGTTAGATATGATCAAGTATTGAATATGATAGAAAAAAATATGGAAATCAAAAACACATGGCAGGGAAAATATTTTAAAAGTAAATAAGGTTTATTCAAAATTTTTATATCCCTGCCAGTATTTTTTAACAAATATAATGTATCACATTATTTTTTTGGCCAAAATCACCATTTAAAATAGTTTTTGGATATAATGCAAATTAATAATAACTAATACATTTTGTTGCCAAACATATATGTAATTTACCAGACCGTTATTCTGATTAAATTAAATTGTTTATTTTTGGCTTATTTTTCAAAAACGATTCATTTGGATTTTTTTAAAATTGATTTGATCTTATGGTTTAACTTTTCTCGCATTATATTGCAAGCCGAAGGCTTGCGAAGATATATTTTTGGAAGGTTAACAGATATTTTGCAAAATTTAGTTACATGACAATTTAATAATTCTTTAAAAATTGATAAAATTTTATAAAAAATGAATAGTGCGAACATTATTTCGAAGGTATTGGGTGTTATTGAACGAGTTGGTAATAAGCTGCCACATCCGGCAACTCTTTTTGCAATGTTTGCTGTATTGATTATTTTTTTAAGTGGAATAGCTTCGGTTTTCAATATCACTGCTCTTCATCCGGGAACAGGGGAGGTTGTTAAACCTTTTAATCTTTTTAGCCAGGAAGGGTTCCATATGATTATGGAAAAAATGGTTGTTAATTTCACTTCTTTTGCTCCTTTAGGTACAGTTTTAACTGCTTTATTGGGAATAGGGATAGCAGAGGCAAGTGGGCTGATGTCTACTTCTTTACGACTTTTAGTTATATCAGCTCCAAAGAAGTTATTAACCTTTGCTATAGTATTTGCGGGTATATTGTCAAATACAGCCAGTGAGGTAGGTTATGTTGTTTTAGTTCCTTTGGGAGGTATGATATTTTTAGCTGTTGGCAGGCATCCCATAGCAGGTATTGCTGCGGCATTTGCCGGGGTTTCGGGAGGTTATAGTGCCAATCTTTTACTTGGAACTATTGATCCTTTGTTGGCCGGGCTTTCAGAAGAAGCTGCCAGGATTATAGATTCGACCTATGTCGTTAACCCCGCGGCAAATTACTATTTTATGTTTGTAAGCACATTTTTCATATCCATAATCGGTACATGGGTTACCGAAAAGGTTGTTGTACCTCGTTTGGGAGATTATAAAGGTGATGCAAAGCCGGAAGAGATAAGAAGTATTACTGACTCTGAGAAAAGAGGGCTTAAGTTTACAGTTGTAGCATTTGTTGTATTGGTTATAATATTATTATGGAGTGCCGTACCTATTAATGAAGGCTTTTGGCAGAATGTACCTTTGTCAGGCTTTTTACGCGATCCTGAAACCGGGGGATTGCTGCGATCACCTTTCATGTCAGGTATTGTAGCTATTATATTTCTTGTTGCCGGAATTCTGGGTGTAGTATACGGCATAGGCGCAAAAACACTAAAAAACGACAATGATGTTATAAAAGGTATGGGCAAATCAATGTCTACATTGGGTACCTACATAGTTTTAGTGTTTTTTGCTGCACAGTTTGTGGCTTATTTTAACTGGACAAACCTGGGGTTAATATTTGCTATTCAGGGTGCCGAGTTAATTACTTCGATCGGTATGGGCCGAATTGCTCTGCTCGTTAGTTTAGTCCTTGTTTCGGCTTTTATTAATCTTGTAATAGGAAGTGCAAGCGCAAAATGGGCTATTATGGCTCCGGTATTTATTCCAATGTTTATGCTGCTCGGATATTCACCTGAGTTTACCCAACTAGCATACAGAGTTGGAGATAGCGTAACAAATATTATAGCACCTATGATGTCTTATTTTGCAATGATTGTCGCATTTATGGAAAAATACGATAAAAAAGCCGGAATAGGTACCATAATTGCCACTATGCTGCCATACTCAATTGTGTTTTTAGTAACATGGCTGTTAATGTTGATAGCATGGACAATAATTGGCGTTCCTATTGGACCGGGAGCTCCTTTGTTTTTTGAATTGTAATTAATGTTTGGCTTTAATTTTTCTTAATGCCAAAACCATAACAGTATTACTATAATTTTGATAGTTATTATTTTTGCATGTGTGTATTGTTGATCTTTAACAGTTGTTTTTAATTACTCATAGGTTTATATTATGATTTGAATTTACTTGTTTTGGTTGACAAACAGATTATTCAGGTTTATTATGTGTTTGAAAAGATAGTATATCGGGGAATAATTTTTTTTAGGATATTATCTTCAATTTTTTGTATAATATTTTTTTATATTTGATTAATTATCTCCGAAAAGGTTTTAGAGAAAAAGATTAGTTTGAGGTTATCTATGAAAGCTGACAGGAAAAATTCCATTCTGGTTCCCACTGATTTAACCGATGTTGCAGAGTATGCTCTGGATCATGCAGTTAATATAGCGCGATTGTTTAATCGAAAGATTATATTATTGCATGTTTTGACTAAAAAAAAGAGTGATGAAAATGTTAAAATGAAACTTGAACAGCGGTCTTCAAAACTTTCCGAAGATACTGATCTGGATGTTTCATATTTAATTGTCGAAGGCAGTATTTTTACAACCATAAGTGAAGTTGCAGAGAATGTTAATGCCGAGTTTATTATTATGGGAATACATGGCAAAAAAGGATTGCAACATATTGTTGGAAGCTATGCTTATAAGGTTATAATATCTTCTAAAGTTCCTGTTCTGGTCGTAAAAAAGAAACATTCACCCACAGGTTATAAAAATATTGTTTTACCCATAGATTTTACAGTAGAAAGTACCCAAAAAGTCAATAAAGCAATAGAATTTGCTAAATACTTTGATGCAACAATACGTATTATTGGCTTTCTTTCTACAAAAAGCTCTGTTTGGAAAATAAAAAAAGAGGTTATTCTCCAGAAGGTAACTGATCATATAAAGCAAGCCGGAGTTGATGTTACTGCCGAAATAATAATAAAGCCCGGTGCTGTGATACATGACATTGTATTGGATTATGCATACAGGATTAAAGCAGAGATGATTATGATAGTTGCCGAGGTTGGTGATAACTTTACAGATATTTTTTCCCGTAATTCGGCTGAGCAGATTGTAGATAAATCGGATTTGCCTGTTCTTACGGTAATACCTGATCCTGTTGAGGAGAAAGATCACAAATCAAAACAAACTGTTTTTAAACCATTTATTGACCCGTTTGGTGTGATAAAAAAAAATAAAAACTAACATTTTTTCGGTTTTGTTTTTCTTTGACGAATTGCTTCATAAATTACAATTCCGGTGCTTACCGAAACATTAAGGCTGTCTATTTTTCCTGTCATCGGAATTTTTATGTTATGATTGGCTGCTGAAGCCCAAGGTTTAGATATACCTTCGGATTCTGCACCCATTACTATTGCAGCAGGTTTTGTAAAATCCATCTCATAATATAAGTTTCCTGAATCCGGTAAAGTAGCAAATATTGATATATCATTTTTTGTTAACCAGTTAATTATCTCTTCGCTGTCAGCAGAAAGAACCTGGTTTGAAAATATACATCCAAGGCTTGATCTTATAACATTGGGGTTGAAATGATCGGTCTTTTGGTTACACAAAATTACGGCATCTATTCCGGCTGCATCGGCTGTTCTTAAAATAGCTCCCAGGTTGCCGGGCTTTTCAATGGCTTCTAAAACCAATATTAAGGGAGTTGATGAAAGTGTTATATCAGGCAAGCCTTTTTCTTTAATAGCGGCCACTCCTATAATCCCTTCAGAATCTTTTCTGTAGGCAATTTTATTATAAACGTTAATGCTTACCGGTATAATGTTTTGATCTTCCATCTTTACAGGATAAAGATAATCATGCTTATATATGTCTTTGCATATATATATTTCGCAAATTTCATATCCGCATTGCTGAGCAATTGATAATTCTCTCCGCCCTTCTATTACAAATGATTTTTTGTTTTTTCTTTCCGAAGGTTTTTGTTGCAGCTTGATTATGCTTTTTATCCTGGGGTTTTTTGAATTGACAATCATGATTAATATTATTGTTTAACAACATCATGTAAATTACTAAAAAACTAATGATTCAATAGCGCTAAACTGCAATGAGGTTATTGCTGTTTTTTGTATAGTTGCATGGCAACAAAAGCTAAAAAGTAACATAAAAGAGCAACAGTCATTACTATAATGAATCCTTGTTCTACTGCTATTAGCATTGCGAGTGATGTGGCAATAACTGATATTGAGCCGTTGATACCCCATGCCCAGCCGATATGACTTTCATTGTTATGAGATAGGTGCTTTATTCCAAGCGGGAATGAGAATCCCATAAAAAAAGAGGGTAAAGCTATTAATAAAAGCCCCAGTATAATTTTAATAATATCATTACTACTTATTGTAGCTTCGAGAACCGGGGTAAGAAATAAGGCATAAGCCAGAATAATGGCGGCAATCAGCAGGTTTATTTTAGCAGCAGATTGTTGTACATATTTTATTCTTGAAGATAAATAACTCCCAATGCCGCTTATTAGAAGCATAGTGCTTATTACTGCAGTAATAGCATATATTGGATGGCCGAAATAAAGTACAAATCGTTGTATAAATATGATTTCAACAAACATATACCCCAATCCCAGTGCTCCAAAATACAAAAATGTAGGGAATTTACCTTTACCGGTTTTTCGTAAAAAGAATAAAGGGACAATAATAAATAACAGCGCCAATAATAAACTTTGCAAGAAAGTAATAAAAACTATCAGGTAGCCTATTTCCAGAAAGGGCATTTCGGTTGGTCCAAAAACCTCAGTCAGGTATGGTATGGAACTTAACCGCATAAATTGTGAAAAATATGGCATATCATCTGTGGCCGGTCTTATATGAAATCCGTAGTCATTATAAAGACTTTCCCTGTCGGTATGTATTATTTCGTCAATATAGGCGAAAAATGAGTCATCTTCCAGTGTATTATATTTTGTTCTTTCTTCCGGTTTAATATCGGGCAACAATACAGGGTCAAAATACATGTTATCACAAAAATTTCTTATTTTTTCGATTTCCACAGGGTTTACCGGTGTTTTTTTGAGTGCAAAAGTTATAGTACCCCAACTTCTTATTGCTACAAGGTGTTTTTCAATATCTTCAATATCATTTTTTTCTGCGATCTCTACCAGTGTTGAAAGCATCTTTAGGGTTGTGCGTGGCGGATAATCCATCCATGAGGATATTGTTATCATGCCTTCGGGTTTTAGCATATCCCACATCATTTGGAATGATTCTATGGTGAGGTCATATTCTTCATTAAGGGCATTAAGCCCTGCTGTACCACCAAAAGCATCAAGAATTGGCAAGACAATAAGATCATAAGTTTTTTTGCCATGATGTTCGTTAAGGTAAGCTCTTGATTCCTGGTGGTTTATTTTTACTTTTGAATGGTTGAATAGATCCCCGCTCATATCCGAAAAATCATCTTTCATCAGGTTTATTATTGCCTGATTTTCTATTACTCCGTTTACCTTCCCGGCATTGTTATTAAGAGCATGCGAAATGGCGCTTCCTGTTGAAGCTTTCAATACAAGTACAGAATCACGATGATTTGTAACATAAGGCAAAGCCATGGTTGTATAATCATGTATGTTGTATTCTGCCGTGTCGTTATGTTTTGGTATAGCTCCATATAATTCGGCATTAACAAAAATACTTGGCTTTACAGGCATTTTATCTTTAAAGGAAAGGCTTACTCCCGGTGCATATCTTAAAGCCGGTGAAGAAACCACATCAATCACACCATAAATATTTGGTTCACTATGAATGACTTCGGCTTTTGGTAAAGTTTTGGTTGTAGAGAGGTTTTTGTATTGAGATATTTTAATGTCGGGCGGGTTGAAAAAAAACAAAATTGATAATACCAAAGAAAGGCTTATGCAACTGTATTGAAAAAACCGGTATTTTTTTGAAATAATTATTATACCGGAAATTACGGGAAAAAGAGCTATTATGGGGAAAGATTGTTCGGGATAAACATATGATAGTATTAAAAGTGCTACTATCCCACCTATGCCTGACCCTATTAAGTTTGAAAAGTAATAAGTGCCTATTTTTTTTGAATAAATGATAAATGTCAAACCAATGGCTAATGCACCAAAAAAGAAAGGAAGGAAAAAGATAATATAATTTATTGCCAGTCTTGGGAATTGGCGAATTTCGGTAAAAAGAATATAAACATCAAATTGCACAAATTCCTGTCTTGATAACGGGAATGATATAACCATAAAAAGCCCGGAAAGGATCATGAGAGATGGTATCATCCAATCAGCTCTTTTTATAAACCATTTTCGCGCTATAACTGCAAGAGTTCCACTGGCACCAAAGCCCAGCATAGCAATTGATATGATCATGTATGCAAAATGATGCCATTGAATAACCGAAAGCATTTGCATTAAAGCCAGTTGGTATGCAATTATTGCAACTGAGTGAAGTCCCAGGGCTAAAAGAAGTCGCGGCTCAAATCTGAATTTTTCCAGGAATTTTATCATATTAAGGAAAGATTATTTTTTTTAAAAATTTTCATTAATAATTGGGGCTGATCAATATTAACAATAAAGCCGGTATTTAGCTGACGAAAATGTAAGGCACATTATGATTATGTTTAAAACTATTGATAATCATCAGCTCTCTTGAAAGGTACAAATCTAACAGGCATCAGGTTTTTGGTGGATTTGCTGTCTCCGTCTTTTTCAACCAACATCAATTGTTGTACACGAAATGGGGATCCAACAGGAATTATCATTTTGCCACCGTCTTTTAGCTGGTCAACCAGTGGTGGAGGTATATGATCAGCAGCTGCAGTGACTACTATCGCATCATATGGAGCATGCTCCTCCCAGCCATAATAGCCGTCTTCTATTTTCACGTGAACGTTATCGTAACCAAGTTTATCTAAAACCTCAATTGATTGTTTTCCCAACTCTTCAATGATTTCGATGGTATATACCTGATCAACAATTTCTCCAAGAACGGCAGCCTGATAACCAGAACCCGTGCCAATCTCCAAGATCCGATGATGACTTTCGGGCTCAATAATTTCTGTCATATAAGCAACTATATATGGCTGAGAAATAGTTTGCCCGTGGCCAATAGGGAGAGGCCGGTCGTTATATGCAATCCGTTTATAATCCGAAGGTACAAATTTATGCCTCTCAGTATTGAGCATAGCCTCTAAAGTTTTATTGTCAGTTATACCACGGCCTTTAAGTTGATTTTCTACCATTTCCTGGCGCTGTTGACGATACTGACCGGCAAAAGAATCTATATCAAAACTAAAAAATACAATAATTGCAATTAGCAATATTGAAAAAGCTTTATCTGGTTTTTTTCTCATAACTTTATCATTTTAAAATCCTACAAATTATACACGACTATTCTATTATAAATATAAAATTTAATTGTGTCTATTACATTAAACCATTTAAAAATTAGTTATGACAACAGGTTATTAAAAATGAGAAATCAATATGTATAGAACTCAATATTTTTATGTGGTCTAAACTTTTCTGGCAGATAAAATAATAAATGCCGCACTGTTTTTATCATATAATACAAAAATAATATAGTATATACAGGTTGAAAAACATACTGTAAAAATATAAAATAACTTTGCAAATAATAATAATATTTTTTGTTAAAAATATTGAAATTAATTGACGGTGATTTTATATCATTTAATTACCTGGTTATGCAAGGGTGTTTGCTGTGATGCCTCTTATTAAGTAAATATTTAAAAAAGAGAACAGCAAAACATGTGAGGTCTATCAAACCCGCTTAACCTGATTTCGAGCATCCGGAAAGCTTAAATTTAGTAATTATTTAATCTGAATTTATAGATGTTGTGTATATAACAAAAAGGTTATTATATAGGGTTGCTGGATTATAAAAACATTTTTGTTGTTGGTTATTCTGTATCATTAATTAAAAAATCTATAGTATCAATACCATCAGCGTAGTCCCACAATTCGGGGTACTGCGACTTGCCGAAAGGAACAATATTAGTCGTATTTGTTTTATCATAACTTTTTGAAACCACGCATTGTATAGAGTCTTTGTTATTTGTTATATAGTTTGTTATATTCTTTTCTGAGTAATATTTTTGGAAATAAAGTACCGCCAGAGGTGATGACAGTCTTTCATCTTTTTTTACCAGGAGAAAGCCATTGTCGAAATGTTCGGTTTTGTTAACCAAAAACAAAGCTTTATTATAATCATAATTGTTTTTGTATTTGTAAAAATCCATTATACTTCTCCATGAATCTATAGATTCAAAAAAAGTGGTAAAAGAATAATTTTCAGGAACCAGCAGTTTGGATACATTCCTGCATCCCATGCCATAATACATAAAAATATCTTTTGATAATGCTTTCAGAGAGTCTTTATCTTCGCTGCCATCCAAAACAGCTATGCTATTCCGGTTTTTCCTTATAATATGAGGATATTTACCAAAGTAGTATTCGAAATATCTTGATGAATTATCGCTGCCTGTGGCAATAACAGCATCAAAGTCCTGGAGTATGCCGGAAGTAAAATTAATTTTGTCCTTAAAAGAAGGTTCAATATTTATTAGCAGGTCTGCTAATGCAACCGGCAAAACCTGGTCGTTGGTAGATAGTTTGCCGATAAAATTGTGGCCTGTAATCAATACACATAAAAAATCATGAAAGCTTACCAAAGGCAGGTTTCCTGCCATTATTACCGCAATGTCTTTAGGAATTACTGAATTAACTATACGGCTTTCATATTTTGTCAGCCAATAAGTAAGCTTCTCTTTTTTAAGCATTAGGCTGATTCCGTTAAATGCATTTAAAATGCTTGTTTTGTCAAACCATGGATTTTCAATACTAGCCTTATCAATCTTTTTATTTAAAAATTCACCCTTATCTGTATTTTCAAGCTTCCCGCCTATAAAATCATCCAATACCTTTCCTAAAGCGGTAAATGCATTTTTTCTCGTATCCAAATTTGGTTGCATTATTTTTTTCTTTTACCCATTTATTGTATATACAAAAATATATTTTTTTATTTTGACGGTTAAACTCTTATTAGTTATTTTGAAAAGGTAAATTATTGATAAAAGCCTGGATTAGTTTTTTGCTTCTTTCCTTATTTTTATAAAGAGTAGTTGAAGTCAAAGCAGACTGAAGGGTTTTTTAAAAAAGATTTAAAAAATTAATATAACTATAGAGTTTTTTTATCTGATTATAAAAGAGGGAGTAAATGTTTAAAAACATTACTCCCTTCAGAAATATTTTAAATACATACTGACAATACCATATTATCTGACTATATACCAGATATATAGGTTTGCGGGTAAATTATTTTATCAAAACATCAATTAACTTGACCCTTCTATTTTTTCTTTATCGGACTGTATAGAAAAATAAGCTACTATATGAAATATCCAGCCTACTAACATTACTATAGTCCCGAGAAAGAAGACTATTATTCCAATAGCACCTACGAAATAAAGCAAACCTGCTGTTTTGAAATGCTTGATTTCACTTTCCTTGGCAAGGTCTGTCAGAGCTTTATATATATAGTAATATCCTATAATTAATCCTGCAAGCATAATGATTGCTGCAATAATTGTTAATCCGCTTTCAAAAATTAAATTTGAAATTTGCTGCATTCCTAAACTTTCGGGATCCTGAATTGAAACTGCGGCTGCAGCTAATGCTATACCCATAATAATACCACCTATTATGCTGGTGATAATAGGTATAATAGCTCCGATAAGCATGTTTTTAAATATAGCAGGCTTTTCATAAGCTTTGGAGAAATTGTAGTGAGAAATCAAAAGCAATACCGGGATTGCTAAACCAATAAGTTGACCAATAATTGGTACCCAAAATAATAATATAGCTGCAATTGGCAGCAAGATACCTACTCGTCCTAGTGTAATAGCTTGGTTTTTCATAATCTATAAGTTTTAATGGTTCCTACTCTTAAGGCTTTTCGGATTCCGCCTTTATGAAAAAATAAATGCTTTGCTAAACGGTTTATAAACAATTGCTTTATAAAAAAACTCCTACCCTTTATAAAGAGTAATAATTCCTGCTTTTATACCTAGTTATTGATAACAAATATAGTTTTTTTATTATAGCTAAACAAATTTCATATTTATGATGAAAAAAAATTTTTTAAAAATATAATCTGTGTATAGATGATTAACCAAGAATATACTCTATGAGTTTATCATGTTTATTCGAGTTTATTTGAGTACATTTGTTTAACACATTTTTATTTAGTGTAATTAATTTTTTTTTAATAGTAATAAATAAAGCTATAAGTGTTCCTTAAAATTTTGAAGAGATTTCAACAATTATTTATTAAATAATCCGTCACCTGAAAAGTTTTGTTATTGGTTGAAATAGTTGGCGACAAAAGTGATAATATGGCTATGTTATTAGGCTACGACTTTATGTTTTGTCTTATACCGGAAAGATTTTTCGGTGGGGGTTGTATCAGGATTGAGTGATAATTTGATTGACAAGGTTGTTGAATACAATAAAAAGTTGTATGAAAAATTTGAAGCAGGTTTTTAAACAATGTTTTTTGTAAAGATAAATTAACTTTGAAGTGCAGAAAGAACTTGTTATTTACATAAAAAATATTAACAAAAAAATAAAAAATGTTTTATGTTAAAAGATAGAGATTTAGAACAGATAAAGCAAAAAGGTATAACTGAACAAGAAATAAAGAGGCAGATTGATATTTTTAAGCGCGGGTTTCCACATATTGACCTTGCTGCTCCCGCAACTCCGGGTGATGGTATATTAGTGCTTGATGAAAACCGGATTGACAGCTACGTTGAATATTATAAAAAGGAAGCAAAAAATTTTTCTGTCTTAAAGTTTGTTCCGGCCAGTGGAGCAGCTACGCGGATGTTTAAAAGTATTTTTGAATGGCGGGAAAAATTAAAAAACAATGAAAGCCCTGATGATTTGGTAGAAGAAGATGAATCGGCCGGGATATTTTTTAAAAGGATTACCAATTTTGCTTTTTGGAATGATTTATATGATGTGATGAAGAAAAAAGGGTATGATGCAGTTGATTGTATTGAAAAAAAGGAATATCTTCCTTTAATTGAATTTTTGCTTGATGATAAGGGTTTGGGTTATGGCAAATTGCCTAAGGGTTTGCTGAAGTTTCACAAGTATAACGGTAATAGCCGTACATCTTTTGAAGAACATCTTATTGAGGGGGCTCTTTATGGAAAAAATGTTAATGGAGATGTAAATCTGCATTTTACAGTATCTCCTGAACACATGGAATTATTCGAAAAGCACTTTGAAACTGTTGCAAGATCTTATGAAGAATATTATGGGGTTAAGTATAATATTGATTTTTCAGTACAAGACCCTTCAACTGATACAATTGCCGTTGATATGAATAACCAACCTTTTCGTGAAGCCGATGGCTCTTTACTTTTTCGGCCTGGCGGACATGGAGCTTTGATAGGTAATCTTAACAGTATTGATGATGACATTATTTTTATAAAAAACATAGATAACGTGGTACCTGACAGGTTGAAAACTCCAACTGTTAAGTACAAAAAGGCTATAGGTGGTATTTTGCTTGAAATACAGAGCCGGGTTCATCAGTACCAGGAAATTATTGAAAAAGGAGAGCTTAATGACAATTTATATGAACAAGCTGTTGATTTTGTATGCGAAAAGTTGAATTTTGATCCTGATCTTTTTAAAGGCCAGGGCGAAAAAGGAAAGGATATATTACAAAGGAAGCTTTATTCGCCAATCAGGGTTTGCGGCATGGTGAAAAATGAAGGTGAGCCCGGGGGAGGCCCTTTTTGGGTATATTCTGCAGGAGAAATCAAAAGTTTGCAGATAATCGAGTCATCACAAATTAACCATAAAGATCCAAATCAAAAAGATATTTTTAACAAGTCAACACATTTTAATCCTGTTGATATTGTTTGTGGCTTAAAAACCTGGGATGGAAAGAAATATGATCTTGAACAATATATTGATCCAAATACCGGTTTTATAAGTCAAAAATCAAAAGAGGGTCGCTCGCTTAAAGCATTTGAGTTGCCGGGCTTATGGAACGGGGCAATGGCAGACTGGATTACTGTTTTTGTTGAAGTTCCGGTTATTACATTTAATCCTGTAAAGACCATTAATGACCTATTGCGCGACGAACATCAGTAATGGCGATAAAGTAAAATAATTTTTTTAGTAATATTGAATGATTTGTTATTAGTCACGGATATTTTATTTATACCCGGTAAGAAAGGTGTATTATTGCCTTGATTTAAGAGCTTCTTCAATAGCTATCATGAACAAATCACTAATGCTCATACCAATAACCTCTGCTTGTTGGGGAACAATACTGGTATCAGCCATTCCCGGTGTGATATTTGCTTCAAGGAAGTATATCTTGCTATTATTAAAAATATAGTCGAATCTAACAATACCCTTTAAATCAAGTTTTTTGTAAAGGCATATTGTTAAGTCCTGTATTTTGCGGGTCAATTCTTTGGATATTCTTGCAGGAGTTATTTCATCGGCTGCTCCCTTGGTATACTTGGCTTCAAAATCAAAAAATTGTGCTTTTGTTTTACTTATTATTTCGGTAACAGGTAATGCTTTTACTTTGCCATTATGAATAAATGCACCGCAAGTAAGCTCTGTACCTTCAATATATTCTTCTACAAATACTTCGGTATCGTGCTTAAAAGCTTCATTAACAGCCGGCATAAGATTGTCAGTGTTGTTTACAAAGGTTGTGCCAAGGCTTGATCCCCCACGATTAGGCTTAACAAATACAGGCAATTTAATATGTGAAAGTATCATATTAGCATCAGGATTTTCGGAAACATGATATTTTACAGATTTTGAAGTTAAAATACCCCATTGTTTTACAAGCAAATTGCAGAAGTGCTTGTTGAATGTCAAAGCCGAAGCAAGTATGCCGGCAGTAGTATACGGAATGTCAAGCATATCGAAATATCCCTGCAACTTGCCGTCTTCGCCGGGAGAGCCATGTATTGTGATTAGAGCACAATCAAAGTGGATCTTTTTGTCTTTTACCGTAACCGAAAAATCATTTTTATCAACAGGATATTCGTTTTGACCCTCATCAATGTAAACCCATTTTTCCTTTATGATAAGGATAGTGAAGGCATTGTATTTTTTTTTGTTAAGATTTCTATAAATAGTTTTTGAACTATTAATAGAAACAATATATTCGCCTGAATATCCACCGGCTATTACAGCAATATTTTTCTTTCTCATCTTACTGTTTGTTTTTTCCAAATATTTTGACGGCAAAGTTGCTGATTTTTTTGAATTTTAACGGATTTTGTTAAAAACAAATATCATAAAAAGAGTGATTAACAAAATAAATAACAAAAATAAGTGGAGTGGGATCAAAACCATCCTGTCTCCCGGATTATACATATTTGTTATTTTGTATCTGACAACATTGTGATCGTCAAATATATAAATATTATCCTCGTCTACTGATACTATAACAGTGTCTTTTCTGGCTTCTTGTATTTCTTGAGTGGTGTATTGCATAGGATCATCAAGAGGTTGGATGGGTACCCCTTCATTGCAGCTGACAATGAAAATGATTATCACAATAAAAGGTATTAGTTTTTGCATTTTATTTGGCTTTGTTTTTAAAATGTTCTTATTAAATTAATTTTCGCTGGTTTTAAGTTTAAATAGAGTCTTGTTTATTTTTCATTCAATTTTAGTTTATTTTGCAATGGGTCAAAAACTATTTTGCCGTGGTCTCTCAGCCATTGAATAACTTTTAGAATTTTTTTTTCCGGGATATTTGTTTTTATTTCAGAGAGAAGTTGTTCAATATTTAGGGGATTTTCTTTTAAAATTGGTATAATCAACCCGGCTACTTCATCAAATTCCTGGTTGCTTACCTCTGTTTTATTACGTTCAAGGCATACATCACACTTACCGCATTTGCCGGCATTTTTTTCTCCGAAATATTTAAGCAGCACAATGTTGCGGCATTTATTATTGGTTTTGGCATAATCTATCATTGCATTCATCCGTTGCTGTGCATTTTTTTTGAGTATATGGTAATTTTCTTTAGCTATTGTAAGGTCTTTTTCGTTAATACGCCCGGTTAAAAATGTTATTTGCGGTTTTTGATTTTGTGGCTGATAATCAATTATGTTGTATTGTTTTAATTTTTTTAAAAGTAAAATAAATTTGTCTTTTGAGATATTAAGTCTTTTAGCGATTTCATTTTCGTCAATTTTGCAATATGCTGTAAAAAGCCCGGTATATGAGCGCAGTAATGTTTTGATTACATGGTCATAGTTTGGGTTAGCTACCTGGAAGCGGTAAAGCTCTTCTTTATTTATCAAAAAAATTATGCGCGATGGGTTTTTGAGTGCTTCTGAAATAGCTATGTATCCTTCTTTTTCCAGGAATCTGATCGCATTAAATGTTAATAACGGGTTGAAGTGGTAGTTTTCACAAAAATCGGGTAATTCGAAGTTGTAATTAGTATTTGAGCCCCCACCTATAGGTATTTGAAGGTAATTACCAATTGTGTTATATACTTGCCTGATAAACTTCAAAGGAGGATAAGATAATTCTATGAATTTTTTTGCATCCACGATGTCTGATTTGTTGAAGAGCAACAAAGCATAAGATTTTTTCATGTCTCGCCCGGCTCTTCCGGCTTCCTGAAAATAAGCCTCAGGGCAGTCGGGCATATCCATATGAGTTACAAAACGTACATTTGGCTTATCTATGCCCATACCAAAGGCATTAGTACATACGATAACCCTTATTTTTTCAGACATCCAGCCGATCTGCTTTTTTTCTCTTGTAATATTGTCAAGCCCGGCATGATAATAGTCAGAAGAAATTCCGTTTTTGTTTAAAAAATCTGATATTTCCCTTGTCTTTCGCCTGTTTCGCACATATATAATTCCTGTGCCATTAATTTTATTACAGATAATTTTTAGTCTTTTAAGTTTGTCTTCTTCATTGACTACTGCATATACAAGGTTTTTTCTTTCGAAGCTTTTAATAAAAACATTTTGTTCTTTAAAATCAAGTTTTTCACAAATATCATGTATTACCTGCCTGGTTGCCGTGGCAGTGAGTGCCAGGAAGGGGGCGTTATTTGTGAATTGTCTTATTTCGCTAATACGCAGGTATGGTGGCCGGAAATCATAACCCCACTGCGAAATACAATGAGCTTCATCAATAGCTACCAGGCTAACATTCATTTTTTGCAAGCGTTTGCGCATCAAATCGGTTGTCAGTCGTTCAGGAGATACATACAAAAATTTAACTGAGCCATAAATGCAATTATCCAGTATAATATCTATCTCTCTTGATGACATCCCTGAATATACGGCAAAGGCATTAATTCCGCGCTTGTAAAGATTGGCTACCTGATCTTTCATCAGGGCTATTAATGGAGTAATTACAATACAAATACCTTCTTTTGCTAATCCCGGCACCTGGAAGCATAAAGATTTCCCTCCACCCGTGGGCATTAATGCTAATGTATCTCTGTTTTCAAGAACAGACCTTATAATATCCTCCTGTAGAGGCCTGAAAGATGAATAACCCCAATATTGTTTTAAAATTTGCTGCAAATTCATTACTTATAAGCCACCATTATAGTTTAAAGTAAAAAATTGGTTTAGTATACGAATTGGGTTTGATGCCAAAAAAGATTGAATATAACCTTTTTTACTATTATCATTTTGTGATTTTCCAAAAGCAGAAGATAATTTATGTAACTCTATTCTTCTATTCTGTAAAACATTTTAATCTTTTAACGAAACAATTTTTTATAAAGTAATTTTATTTCTTTTGTTAAAAATCAAAAGTTAAAGATAATACAGAAAAGCACATCGGACAATTTTATCAAAAAAAAACAGGGCGAAAAATTTATAATTTTAGCATCATCGTTGTTGTTATTCCATCGTATAGGGGATAAACGCCGAATGTTATCTTGTTTGAGTTATTTTTTTCGTTTCTGTGTGTATAAGGTATAAACCATCCTATGAATGAACCCATTAAAGCACCGGCAATTATATCGGTTGGAAAATGCTGGCCGGCGTAAAATTTCAGATAGCTTGCTGTTGTGGCTAAACACATCGAACCTGCCCATATCCACTTTGAATATGGTGAATTGGGGTAGTAGCTGTCAAAAATATTAGCTGTAAAAACCGATGATGCAAATGCAATGGTGGATGTACGTGAAAAAAACGATTCGCTGGCCCTGCTTTCAAGTTTATGCTCAAGATCAACACTTTCATTATAAACAAAAGGCCTTTTGCGTGAAGTTGTAATTTTTGACAGCTGAGGAAGGCTTAACGCCCATATTAAAGTTTCAGCAGACATTACACTAATTGTTAAAGCATCATTTCTGGTTTGCGGATTTACAATTAATGGTATCATTCCTGATATACATAAAGCCATAGCAACTTTTGAGGCATCATTTGCACCGGTTGACCAATTATTTATAGCTCTACGGTCAAAAGAATTAATATTGTTGCAGGAAAGGTCACTTATGTTTTCTTTTGAAAAACTTTTGTTTTTGTCAAAAATAAAGTAAGATGATATATATGCCCCGGCTCCACCGGCTAATAATACATAATCAACAGAAGGTTTTAAGAGAAATGGTGACTCACTTTTGCCGGGTATGGCAATTAATAAAAAAACAGATAAGCTTAATGCTAATAAACGCATTTGGCATAAAGTTAAAATTGAAATAACTATTTTGGTTTTGTCATACTATTAAATATATTACAAATATTAATCGCCAAATTCATAATGCTTTTGGCAGTGTGACTTGATATCCCAAATGCATCTAAGCCCTTTTGGAAAAATTACATAATCTCCCTGTTTTATATGGTATTTTTTGTTTCCTGCTTCAACTGTTACTTCTCCTTTTATTATGTAACAGTGCTCTTCTTTTTCATAGAACCATCTAAAACGTGAGGCCTCTTTTTCCCAAATAGGCCACGAAAACACCCCTTTTTTCTCAAGTTCTTTTTTTGTGGGTTTTTTGATAGTTACTTCTTCCATAAGTAATGGCTGTTTTTATTTATACACAAATATAAACAAAAAAGTAAAATTTAAAACTATTATATTTAGCTTAATTATTTGATTAGCAAGTCAATCAGGGTGAAAAAAAGGGCAGTCATTGCAATTGTTGCTGCAATCCTTACTATCACTTGGTGGATTGTTTTTATTTTTATGTTTTTTTATAAAGACAATGATTTTATATATAGCATATATTGCTGCTAAAAATACAATCATTAGTGTTATGAGTAATTCGATATTCATCATATAAACAGGTAACTTCCAATTTGGTAAATTAAAAATGATGCAACCCAGGCTATGGTAGTCGTATAAAGGACAGCAAAAGCACCCCATTTCCAGTGGCCTGACTCACGTCCTATTGTAATTATAGTTGCTATACAAGGGTAGTATAATAATACGAAAACTATAAATGATAATGCAACAACCCTGTTAAAAATGTTTTCTCCTTTGCGAGGCCCTGAGTCATAAGTTTGGGTTTGTAGTTTTTCTTTTAAAGAGGCTGATTTTGCCGGATCCGTTTCGTCTTCATGTTGATATAATACTGCAAGTGTTGACACTACAATCTCTTTGGCAGCTAAGCCTGATATAACACTTACTGTCATTTTCCAGTCAAAGCCCAGGGGTTGTAAAACTGGGGCTACCGATTTGCCTATTCTTCCAATGTATGAATTCTTTTGTCTTTGGGCTTCGAAATTTGCTTCAAGGTTTTTAAGTTTATTATTTTTTTCGTCTTTTAGACTATCTAATATGATCTGCTCATGGGTATAAGTTGAATCCAACGAGGCAATTTTTTTTTCGTAATCATTGACAATTCTTTCTGTCTTATTATTGACTTTCTGCCTTTCATCGGATGCCCTTGGAAAGTATTCCAATGCCCAGATTATTATTGATGCAATCAATATTACTCCGCTGATTTTTTTGAGATAATGAACAGCTTTGTCCCACATGTGAACAGCAGTAGTTTTTAAAGCAGGCATTCTGTATGGCGGTAATTCCATAACAAATGGAGCTTCCTTGCCTTTGAACAGGAACTTTTTGAACAGGAGGGCTACTAATATTGCTACTCCAACTCCGGTTGCATACATAGCAAAAAGTATAGTTCCCTGGTATTGGTCAAAGAAAGCACCTATGAACAGAACAAATATTGGTAAATGTGCATGGCATGCCATAAATGGGTTTATAAGCATGGTTAGCAGCCTGTCATTCCTGCTTTGCAGTGTTCGCGTAGCCATAATAGCAGGTACATTGCAACCAAACCCCATTAACAACGGTATAAAAGAATTGCCATGCAGCCCTATTTTGTGCATTAACTTATCCATTATAAATGCTGCGCGCGACATATATCCCGTGTCTTCCATAAAGCTTATAAAGAAAAACAATATAACTATATTGGGTAAAAAAGCCAGGACTTCACCTACACCACCTATTATCCCATCAATTACAAGGTCTTTTAAAGGACCCTCAGCTAATTGATTTTCAAGGAAAAATGAAAGCTCACTTATTCCAAATCTGATCAGGTCTTTTGGATAATCCCCCAAATTAAATGTTGCAGTAAACATTACCCACATAAAAAACAAAAAAATGGGAAATCCCAAAAATTTATTTGTAAGAAAACTGTCAATTAATTCATTTTTACGGTGTCTTTCAGTTTTGTTCGCCTGGTATGTTTCTTTCAAAGCTCCGTTTATAAAGCCATATTTTAAATCGGCAATAATAGTTTCAGGAGGATCTTTATATTTGTTTTGAAGGCTTTCAATAAACTCTCGCGTAGTAGTTAGTATATCTTCGGAGTTATGACATTTTTCTTCAATTAACTGGTATGCTGCCTTATCTTCTTCCAATAGCTTTATAGCCAAAAATCTTGTTGATATAAGATCTGTTAAATGCTGATTGCCTTTGGCATTAATCTTATCCTGTATAACTTTTAATGCTTTTTCAAAATCTTCACCATAATTTATATGAATATGCCGAACTGTCTCATCACGGTCTTCATAGACATCTATAACCTTTCTAAATACATTTTTTATTCCTTTACCCTTTGTGCTAACAGTAGGAACAACAGGTATCCCGGTCATACTACCAAAAAACTCATGATCAAAATTATCCCCCTTGTTCTCTAATTCATCATACATATTAAGAGCCATAACTACCTTAATATCCATGTCAATTAGCTGGGTGGTAAGATAAAGATTGCGCTCCAGATTTGAAGCATCAACAATATTTATAACAACATCAGGTAATTCTTCTGTAATATGCTTTCTTACGAAAATTTCTTCAGGAGAATATGCCGTTAGAGAATAAGTGCCCGGTAAGTCGACAATATTAAAATGATAACCGTCAAGTTTAAAATAACTTGCTTTTGCATCAATAGTAACGCCACCATAATTACCAACCCGCTCACGGCTTTTTGATGAGCGATTAAAAAAAGTTGTTTTACCGCTATTTGGATTGCCTACTAATGCAACATTTATTGTTTTACCTTTTTCAGTAAGTGTTTTTAGTTTTTCGCCAACAATTACACCTCCATAATCTGTCACCTTTAATTCATCTTTATCCTCCAGACGCACCACCTCAATGAGTTTAGCCTCACTTCTGCGTAATGAAACATTATAACCCATTATCTTATATTCAATTGGGTCTTGAAGAGGTGCCTTTTTAATAACTTCTACAGGTTTACCTGAAATAAAACCCATCTCCATAATCCGCTTCCGGAATGCCCCACGACCTTTAACTTTAGCAATAATCCCTTGTTCGCCGGCTTTCAAATCAAGTAAAGTCATAACCCCAATTATTTTTATTTAGATTGAATTAAGATAGTGCAAAGATATTTTTTTATTAATTAAAAACATAAAAAAGTTATCAAAAACTTATTATCGCCCTCTTCGGTTAGAAGATTGCAAAAACTAAGTTTATTACATATAAGTGGTTGTAATTACCTGTCGGTCAATTTTTTACAATATTTAATAATGGGTATTATATTTTTAGAACAGGTCAAAAAAAGCAAAACATTGGGTTATAAACTTGTAAATATTTTTTATCTATGATGTTTTTCAGCTTAAGTAAAAAAATGGTTTGCATGAGTTTTTTTGTTTTGACGATTATGTAAAATTTTTTTAATTTTATTATGTTTGTGTGCTAAATATATTGATTAATCAGTTTTAAATTATTCTATTATGAGATTTTTTTTGTTTTTCGCATTTTTTGGTTTTTTGGTAAATAATTCTCCAGGCGCCACACTACCATTTGAATTTGGAAATGTTAGTGTTTCGGATATGGATCTTAAATATTACAAGGAGAAATATCCTGATGAGCCGGCAGTTATAATAGGAGATAAGGGAGAGTGCAGGTTTTTTTATGATGAGTCGGATGGGTTTGGATTTAGGTTTAGCCGCGAAAAGCGTATTATAATATTGAATGAGGCAGGGTTGGATTATGGTAATTTTTCAATTCCCTATTATGAATCATCTGAAGGTAAGGAGGACATAATTGGTTTTCGTGCTCATGTTTACAAGGAAGATGAAAATATATTTGGACGCCCTACTATAAGTCGAAACAGGATAAGGCGCCGTGATGGTTATACTGAAGATCTTGGGGGTAACTGGAAAATATTGAACTTTGCTTTTCCTGATGTTTATGTAGGTAGTATTATAGATATTAGGTACAATATTGAGTCATATTTTTTATCCCAGCTTCGTAGTTGGAGGTTTCAGCATGAAATACCAATAAAGTATAGTGAATACAACTTAAATCTGCCTTCTTTTTTGTATATATGCAAAGATTTAAAGGATTTTTTGATTTAGATATTATAGAAGAAAGCACATCTGTTGAGACCTTCAGATTTACTGAGCAGATACCTTATTATGGAAGCACCGTTGAGGGTCAAACATATAGCTTTAATTCCAATAGTACAAAATATCGATGGGTTGCAAAAGATTTGCCGGGATTAAAAATAGAGCCATATACCGATAATATTATAAATTATTTGGGAACTATGCATTTTGAATTAATTCGTATACAGTTTCCAAGAGCACCGGTAAGGAATTACACTTCTTCATGGGATGATGCTAACGAATTTATTTTAGACAATGATGGGTTTGGAGAATATATTGCTGAAGCCGGTTCTGCGTGGGATCATTATATGATTGATGCCCCATCAGAATCTATTATGGAGTCTATTTTATGGGCGTTGAATACAGCAAGGGAAAACATTAGCTGGAACCAAAGATCTTCAGTATTAGCTGTTGATTCGCCCGAGAATGTGTTAAGAAATGGTAGTGGTAATTCAGCAGAGGTTAATTTATTGCTTTTAGGCTTGCTGAGAAATCTTGAAATAGAAGCATATCCGGTAGTTTTAAGTACTGTTGATAATGGGAGGCTTTTTAGTGATTCACCAACAATAACTCAATGGAATTATGTTGTTGTGCTGGTAAAGATACCCGGTGAAGATGATATACTTCTAGATGCTACTGCTAACCATCCAATACCCGGTTATTTACCTCAAAGAGCCATTAACGGAAGAGGAAGAACAGTCGATAAAAATGTAAGCCATTGGGTTGATCTTGAATCTAATATTTTGAATAAACAGAATAGAGAATATGATATTTTGATAAATAATAATGGCGATATTCAAGGTAGTTTAAAGATTGAATTTTATGATTTTGGGAAATACATACAAAAGCAAAAATTAAAAAAACTTGGTGAACAGGAATATATAGAAAAGCTTTCAAATGATTTGGGTTTTGTAATTGAGAATTCTGAGATTGAGTGGAATGAGTGCATGAATGAACCCATGGTAATAGAAGGTGAGCTGAATGTTTCAGAATACGCTCAAGTAATTGGTAATGAATTAATTATGCCTTCATTATTATTTGAAACAACCGAAGAAAACATTTTCAGAAAGGATGAAAGGCTTTATCCTGTTTATTTTAATAGCACCCTGGATTCTGAGATTACTTTTAATATTGAGCTTGAAGACAATTTGGATTTTGCTTATATCCCGGAAGACACAGAATTGAGAAGAGGTATGCGGTTTATTCATAAATTGAGTTTTAAGGAAGATGGAAATAAACTGCACATTATACAAAATAATGTCCGTAACCGACGTGTTGTACCGGCCGAAAATTACAATGGCTTAAAACAGTTTTATAACAGGAAGATCGATAATTTGGAACAAATTGTGCTAAAAATTAAATAGCTTCTTTATTAATGTTCAAAGTGAATACAAAGTCATCTTTTATACCTGTTGTTTTTTTGATTATTTTGCTTATTTGCATTTCAAGTGATGATATTGCTGCCGAAAAGTATTCTGTAAATAACATTAAGCCTGAATTACTTGAAGATGCATCAGCTGTTATCAGGAAGAATAAAAGGAAGATAGAAACAAGAAGGTTTAACCGTATAAGGGAAAAACGCCATTTTATAGTTACAATATTAACTCCTGCTGCAATTTCGCAAGGCAACTTATTTGTTAATTATAAATCTTCTTTTAGCCGGATAAAAAATTTTGAAGGCATAATTTACGATAGAAATGGTAAAAAGATAAGAGAGCTTAAAAGAGATGAGTTCACTGACAGAAGTCTTTACCAGGATTTTTCTGTTTATGAGGACTCCAGGCTTGTTAAAACTGAGGTATATGTTCCTCAAATGCCTTATACTGTAGAATATAAGTATATTATTGATCATTCTGAGTTTTATTTTAATTTTTTATGGGCTCCCCTTGATAGAAAACAAGTTTCATTAGAAAAATCAGTATTAGAATTTAACCTCAATGAAGACATCCAATTCAGTTACAAAACATATAATTATGATGATATAGAACCTGAGAAAGAAAGAATATCCAGAAATAGAATAAAATATAGATGGACTTTAGATAATATTCCTGCTTTTGTTGATGAACCATATATGCCAAATTGGTCTCATATTATTCCTTATATAAGATTTAGTCCAAAGGAATTTGTTTACGACGGTTATAAAGGTAATATGGAAAGCTGGAAAAAATTTGGTTATTGGATCAATGATTTAAATGCCAACCGCCGGGATTTACCACAGGAAACCGTTGATCAGATTAAAGAGTTGATACATGATGTGGAAGACGACCGTGAAAAGGTGAGATTAATATATAATTATATGCAATCAAGAACGCGTTATGTAAGTATACAATTAGGTTTAGGTGGTTTGCAACCTTCAGAAGCAGCTATTGTTGATAAAAAAGGTTATGGTGATTGCAAAGATTTGACTAATTATACACAGGCATTATTAGACATTGCAGGCATAAAATCTTATTATGCTCTTATCCGTAGTGGTGCTGATGAAATAGATGTTGATCCCGAATTTCCTTACAATTATTTTAATCATGCGATTTTATGCGTTGTGCTGGAGGATGATACTCTTTGGCTTGAAACTACCAGTAGCATTGTTCCTTATGGCTATATTGGAATAAATAATTCTGACAGGTATGTTTTGCTTATAACCGAACAAGGTGGTAAGTTAACCAAAACACCCGGCTACAATATAAAGGATAATGAAATTAAGCAGTATGCTAACATTAGTTTGTCAGATCAAGGTAATATTTCTGCAAATTTGAATAAACAATTTTCAGGGTTTGCATTTGAGGAAAGATTAGGCATAACTTTGGCAGGCAAACAACGTCAAAAAGATTTTTTGTTAAACAATATAAAAGTCAACAATGCTGAAATAGTTGATTTGGAATACAAGGAATTATTTGATCCGTTGCCTCGCATTCAAAAGCATATAAAATTAAATGCAAGAAACTATGTCAGCCGAGCCGGGGAACGAATTTTTTTTAGACCCGTAATATTTAATAAAAACGTTTCAGTTGTTCCATCAACAAAAGAAAGGGTTTATGATTTTGAGCTTGATGGATACCTCTATCATAATGATTCAATAGTATGGTCTTTACCTTCCGGTTATAAACCCGGTTATATACCTGAAGATGCCCGGCTTGTCACACCTTTTGGTTCTTATCACTTAAATTATGATTACAATCAAAAAAAGGGAAAGTTAATTGTTAGAAGGAAGTATTATGAGAAAACCGGGAAGTTTGACGCTGAAGAGTTTGTTAAATTTGCCCTTTTCAGAAGAGCTATATACCAGAATGACAGAAATAAGATTGTGCTTGTTCAGGATTAAAAAGATTAAGTTGCTGTCATTACATTAGCAAATCAGCTTTATAAAATTGCATAATGTTTTTGACTTTTAGTTTATAACGATTTTTTTATTGTCTAATATTGATTATGGTATCAAGATCTCTTTGTGGTTGATATAATAAGGTAAACGAAAAACCTAACCATATATTAATATTTATCACATATAGCATATAGTTTTTCGGTAGCTTTTTTATCATCAGCGAATCGGCATTTAACTTCCGATCTATTTTCAAAATATTTACCCGTTACACCTTTTAATTCAGGTGCAGTTGCACACCAGAGTGGAGTTTCAGCACCTTGCCCGGGCAATTCCCATCCACCATGCCCCAGGCTATTGCTTAGCTTTGATCTTACATCACCCGGATGGCAAGCTGTTACGGCAATGTTTTTTTCCAGTAGACTTTCGGCAAAAGCTGCCGACAACATCCTGTTAGCTTGTTTGCATTTGCGATAAACATCATCGTTATCGTAAATAGTATTTTGCGATTCAATATCGTTTAAATCCAGGCCACCCGCCCAGTAGCTGGCAACATTAACAATCCTTGCATCATCCCGGTTTTCCATAAAAGGATGCAAATATTTGATCATCCAAAAATAACCCAACACATTGGTAGCAAACTGCTTTTCAATGCCCTCGGGCGTTTCTTCCCTTTTATTTGGAGTTGTGGCTGCATTGTTTACAAGTACATCTAATTGTTCGTTCCAGGCTTTGGCAAGTCCTTCGATTTCTTTTTTCCTTGACAGATCAACGGCAAAATAATTTATATCTTCATTACGCGTGGTTTGAATAATTTCTTCGGAAGCTTTTTGTAACTTATTTTTGTCGCGGCCAATAAGCACAACTTTATATCCTGATTCACCAAGGCCCTTGGCTATAGCTTTGCCAATTTCACCGTAACCACCGGTTACTATTGCTGTTTTAGTTTCTTTCATAGGCGCTTTATTTTTTGGTAATAATAAAAAGCTGAATTAAGTATGATTATAAATGTTTATTTGTAATCATTTTATGGTTTTACTTGCCTTAAGAGCAATTAAATATACTTCGTTATTCAATGACGGGATCATTTTTTGCCAAAAAAACCATGGCATAAGCCGATATTCCTTCTCCTTTGCCAATAAAACCCATTTTTTCAGTTGTAGATGCTTTAACAGAAACATTTTCTTTAGAAATATTTAGAGTTTCTGCTATTGATTTCCTGATATTATTAATGTATGATAACAACTTAGGGCTTTGTAAACAAATTGTAGAGTCAATATTTATAATTTTGTAACCTTTTGATAAGATAATATCATAGGTTTTTTTGAGCAAAATTTTGCTGTCAATATCTTTGTATTGCTTGTCGTTGTCAGGAAAGTGTGTTCCAATATCGCCCAAAGCAAGTGCCCCGAGGAGTGCATCAATAATTGAATGTATTAGCACATCACCATCAGAGTGGGCTAATGAACCAAACTCTGAACTTATTTCAACACCTCCCAAAATAAGCTTGCGACCTTTTACCAAACGATGAGTATCACACCCAAAACCAGTTCTGAAAATCATAAAATAAAACGGGTTTTTAATTTTGTTGTAAAATTAACAACCCGTTTTGAATAAAACAAGCAATTTTTATTGGTTTGCTTTCTAATCCATCCGAAGAGCTTCAAAATCAAGTTCTAATGAAAATCTCAAAACATCTTCAAGCGGGCTTCTTTGGGCAACGGGGATTATATATGAAAAATCTATTCCGAATACATTATATTTTAGACCTAATCCTGCTGTAAAATATTTTCTGTTGCCTTTATTTTCATGTTCATTGAAATATCCTGCTCTGATGGCAAATTGATTATCATACCAGTATTCAACGCCTGTGGCAAACATAATTTCCTGTAGTTCTTCCTGCCATCCTCCCGGGGCATCATTAAAAGAGCCGAAAATGCCGGCTACAACAGACCGGTCAGGGTCTTTTCCACTTTCTATAATATAGTTGCCGTCATCATCAATTTTAACGTTTCCATCTTCATCTCTTGCATAAATTGGAGGTGTTGGAACCAGCAATTTGTTCATGTCAACCATTACAGTTATTGTATTAAAATCATCAAGTTCAAAAGTAAGAGAAGGGCCTAATCTAAGATTAGTAGGGAGGAAATTGGCTTGATGCTCATCGGTATAGGAAATTTTATTACCAATATTTGAAATATTTAACCCTGCTGCAAATAGTGTGGGTGTATCCCAATTAAGTTCGCTTTGATAATATACTGCTACATCTGCTGCAATAGCCTGTCCGGGCCCTGTTTCATAGTTTTCAACGAACCGCCCTCCTGTGAGGTTAGAATAAATATATCTTGCTGCAATGGCACCAGATAAATTGTCACCTAATTTTCGCGAATAAGCAACATCTACAGAAAATTCATTTGGGCGAACTGTTCCTAGATCCTGGCCAGCTTCACCTGTAAAATTGATTTCACCCAGGGAAAAATATTTCAGGCTGGTTGCAACAGTTTGAAGGTCATCAATCCTGTAAAAAGCATTTAGATTTGAAAAATTTATATCATCAATCAATGATCTTAGCCAGGGAGTATAATTCATTGAAATGCCAAAATCCTGTTCTGTAAATGAATATTTAGCCGGATTCCAATGCATTGAATTTACATCAGGTTTTGATGATACGCCAGCATCACCTAAAGCACCAGACCGGGCATCAGGAGCGATCATTAAAAACGGAACCGCTGTTGTAATAGGGTTAAATTCTCTGTTCTGTCCGGTAATGCCCCCATAATCACCTTCGCTATGCAAAATATTTCCGGTAAATATTAATAATGATAATGTTATAGAAAAATATTTGAAAAAAGCACTCATTGTTTGATAATTTTTTTAGTATTTAAGTTAGAAAATTATTGTATCGCATAGTTTGAATTAACATAAACCTTAAAAGGTCAAAGCAAATATATAACGGGCGAATTTGGTTCTTATTGTTTTATATTATTTATTGATTGTTTTTGCATAAAACTTGTATAGTACCCTATTAGTTTTAATTTTATAATAAAAAATCATTTAGATAATTTGTTTAAAGCAAACTTTATTTTTAAGGGTTAATAATTTCAAAAATAAGTATTGTGCAATTTTTGCTACAATCTTATCATTTGGTCTCCGGTTTTTATATTAAAAATATTTTTTCACAAGTTATCTTATGATAACAAGTTTGTTTGATTTTGATGCTACCTCTCCATCAGGAGTTGAAACAACTACATTATATATATAGAATCCTGAATCAAGGATGCTGCCATTATCGCCTACGCCATTCCAATCAATACTGAATTGATCAAGGCCGGTAATATTGATGGTTTCTTTTATGTTTGATACTCTTTTACCCTTTATGTTATAAATGTTAATGCTGACCTCCATTTCGTATGCATCGGTATCGGTATATGAAAACTCAAATGTGGTATTATATGAGAATGGGTTTGGATAATTAATGAGGTTTTGTAATGCAAATTCCTGGCTGTCGGCAACAATAAAGTCAATTGAAGCATCAGAAGGGTTGTTATGTATATCCCATACTCTTAGGTTGAGGGTGTGATGGCCTTCATTCAAATCAGTTATCGGATAGACAATGCGCCCACTTTTATATGTGTCTTTATCGGGCTTATAGTAGTTGTTTAGCACAAATTGTTCGGTTGTTTCGCCGCTTAAATTGGCTATAATGTCATGACCCAATTGGCCTGTGATATTTATACCGCTTTCATCAAATAAGTATGCAAGTAATAATGGATTTTGATCAACAGTTTCACCGGAAACAAAATTTTTATCATCCAGGTATAAATCTATTTGCGGTCCTTCATGATCAGGGTCGTAATTATCGTATGTACCTCCAACCATAAATTTATCGAAGTAGCCATGACCGTCAATATTTCCATCATCACTGTAGTAACTTATTTTGCCTTTTCCGAAGTTGTATCCTATATCCCTGGGTACTATAAAATTAAAATCGAATTTACCATTTTTCACTGTTACTTTTCCGGTAAAAAGCACATTTGTTCGCATTTCAAACTCAGCAGGATAGCTATCGCTGCTATTACCAAGGGTTTCGAATGTTCGTCTTTTATCGTATATAGTGGGATATACGATTCCGTTATAGTCATCCAATAAAACACCCTGTTCATTGACTATCTTTCCTTCGATGGTGACTGGTTCCAGGGCTCTTATTGTATCCGGAACAGATGTGGTTTTTACTTTATGTTTTGGATAGGCCAATTGCATTGAGGGGTCGCCTAAGAGCACGAAATTCATGATGTTACTTCCTGATCCGCTTTCTACTTTGGATTTTCTGATTATATCACCCAATCGGGGGTACTTTCCGTTATCCATTGGGCTGAAAGCATTTGACATAAAATTCATATTCAGGGTTTGGTTGGATCCTGCCCAGGCCAGTCGTGTAGTTGTAAAAAGTGCCGAAGCTCCACCGTCTCTTTTAAGAAAAATTCTTACCCCGGCCGATAAATTCGATGGGTCTGGTATGTCAAACGCACTAAACTCACAGGTAGCCGTCATAAAAACCGGAAGATTATAGTAGTTTTCCCAGGTTCTGATATCATCAAAAGTCAATACCCTCTGCTGCGAAAGCCCGTTAAACCCTCCGTGCCCTATATAATTTATCAATAGAGAACCTTGATTCACACGGTTATTTATTGCTTTGTTAACTTCGGGGTATCTTTCACCTCCTGCCATAATAACTTTTTCGTATGCATCAAGATATATCTTTTCAATATTGTAGACCCTGTTATTGTTACTTTTGTCACTATTTAAGACCCTGTTATATTGTTTCATAAGATCGTATAGCTCTTCGGCATCATAAAAATGGCGATTACTATCACCGTCATCAGCTATCAGTGTAACTTTATTACGCCAATCAGAATAGTTGGGCACCAGGCCGGCAAAACCATGATTATCACCTCCATAATCCCAACCTTCAATTCGCTTATCGTATCTTATTATTTTATCTACTATTGCAGATGCATCATTTACATTACGCACAGGCAACCTGCCAATACCTATATCAAGGTTACCTTCTGCATCTTTGCCTTCACCATCTGAAAGTAAACCGAAGAAGTCATCCGAAATCCATGAATCAGAGTAATGTAAGGAGTTTCTTGTTTGAAAAGTTGGAATAAGGTTGCCGCCATAACCAAGTATATCTTTGTTGTCGTAGGTTCCATTACCAAACAACAATAAGTATCGTGGCATTTGTTCCTGGTTTTTGGAACGATCATAAAACATTTTCATAAAGTTTCTGATGGCACTTATATCTTGTACCCCCGATGAAAATTCGTTATAAACCTGGTCTGTTGTAGCTACCAAAACCGATAGCCCGTCATTTTCTTTTCGAAAATTTGCTAATTGTTTGGCTTCATTAAGCAGTTTAGGTGGTGTGACAATAACAAGGTCATGAGATTCTTTGCCATGAAGGTTTTGGTTAGGTATTTTGCCTTTTAATTCAGGAGTGATATAACCTGATCCGTCATGAGCAACAAAGCGCATAATTTCTTTACCATGAACCCTAAAAACAAAGCTATTGCCTTGAAAATTACCAAGCTGGCGTTTAATGTTGAATCGGTCACTGACATCCCATACTTCAACATTGCTATCAGTATTCTCCAGTTTATACTCGGCAACCTTATCTTTTAATCCTGTAGCCCTGAAGCATAACTGGGGTTCTCTGAACCTTAGCTTCCTCTCAACATTTAATGCAATATAATTTAGCCATCCGGTTCCACCCGGTGCAGTTTGGTTATATGAAATTTCAACATCGATATCAGAAGATGTTTGCGTAAAAGATACATAATCTTCTGAATATTTTGCATAATCTCTTATACTTGATGCAGTATTTACGCTGGGAATATTTATTTGTTCATTACTGTCTTCGATGCTGACCAAAAACGATGATGATATTGAAGAACGTGCTGCAAGATGTGTTTTTAAGTGACCTTGTCCGCCACTAACAATATCATTAAAAGAAAAATCAAAATCTCTTGATAATGTAGTATTAAAAACCTCACCATACCAAATTCTTCCACTACTTATCAAATTTCTCTGATCATTTTGATGATAATCATAGTCAATAAATGATGTTATGTTTGTTTCAGCTGGTTCTGAGACTGATTCGCGTTGAGAAATTCTTTTGCCTTCTCCTTGATCAGTTGTCAGAAAATAACAGTTTTTATCAGTGTAATAATGCACTTCATGTTCCCAGATACCTTTATCATCATTAAATTCCCATTGGTGCGGTGATTTGCCGTAAAAAAGTATATAATCAGATTCTGTAAATTTGCCATTCGGGCTACCTGATATGTATATGGCATTTTCTTTCAAATCAGCATATCTGAATTTATCATTAGTTTCGGGCAAGATGCCGGCACCATTGCCAAAAAGACTGAAATTTTTGCGTTTTATATCACCGGGATTAATACCCAATGATTCCAAATCGGAATAATTTAATTTATGAATTCCTGTTTCAGCAATACATAATTTATACCACTCTCCTTCAGCGAGTACACTTTCTTCAGCATAACTTTGAGCGGGTTCATCACTAAATGATGCGTCGTGAATATAATCTTTATCAATACTAAAAGAAACAAGTTTTTCGAATGTCTCCGTTTTACTGTTATATCGCAAAGGTACAAGGTTGATTTCCAAATATCTTACACCTCTTTCTTGAACCAGCTTCGATTTTAAAATAAAATTTTCGGCTTTAAAACCTGTTTCTTCAAGAAAAGCTTTTTCAGCCCCTGTAATTTTTTTAGTTTCAGTCTGAGACAATGAAACATCGTAGGAAATATGAGGAACATCAATTTTAAAACGTTCAAAAAAGTATGGAATACCGGGAACAGAATCTAAAAACAATGATTCGCCAATACTTAGGTATTGAACTTTCTCATCTTCAAATTCAATTTGTTGTAAGCCTCTCCATTTTAGTTTATAGCTTTCCTTTTCTGCTGAATTTGCGCAATTAATTAACCCGGAATGACAATAAAACAAAAAAGTAAATAAAACGATCCTAATGTAGTATATTGTTAATTCTTTTGTCATTTAACTAATTATGTATAAGCAAAAATTGATAACCTGATTTATCAAAAAAACAAGACAAAGATAACTTCTTTTTTTAACGCCTTATCAGTATTCATTATTATGCAAAAAATCTTTATAAAAACGTAAGAATTAAGGTTGTTATCAAAAAATAATAATTCAAAAATATCAAATTAATAATTGATTTACAATAGTGAGTTATTGATTTAAAAATCTTATAAATATTATGAAAATTTGAAATTATCATACTTGTAAACTAAACCTATAACTTTTCCGTTAAAGAATATAATCATAGAATAAACAAACATGCACAGAAAAAGTTTGCTGGCAGTAATATCTTTTGTTATGATTTCTTGTTGTGTTCCTTATAATAGTTTTGGTCAGGATGCAATATTTTCGCAGTTCTATTCAAACCCCTTATATCTTAATCCTGCATTTGCCGGTGTTAATATATGCCCTAGCTTACATCTTAATTATCGTAATCATCCTTATCCTGACTTTGGTCATCTTTCGACATACAGTGCATCATATCATCGGCATTGGCGGCCGGTTTCAGGTGGTATAGGTTTACTGGTTACAAGCGAAAATTTGGGAGAAATGTTAAAACGTCATTTAATAGGGGGTATTTACTCTTACCATACACAATTGACCAGAGATTTGCATTTGAACTTTGGAGTTAATGCATCATATTACAGAAAAGATCTTAACTGGGATGAGCTTGTTTTTCCTGATCAATATGACCCGTTTACCGGCAACATAATTCCGACCGGGGAAATTCCACCTGAAAGTACCTGGATTCATGCTTTAGATGTATCAACAGGTCTTTTATTTTATTCTGAAGATTTTTTTGCCGGTGTAGCAGGGCATCACCTTACCCGTCCTGTTGAAAGTTTTTTTTCAGATCAAAGGTTGCCAGTTAAACTTACGTTGCATGGTGGAGCAATTTTTCAATTTGACAGCTACAGAAGAAACTTAAAGGATATTGATTTTTCCCCTAACATTATAATGCAACATCAGGGTGACTTTTTGCGTATAAATTATGGGGCATATTTTGACATTGAGCCCTTAACCACAGGAGTTTGGTTTAGGCAGGATTTTGAAGACCAAAAAACACTGATTTTTCTCCTGGGGTTATATCAGAAAAACTACCGAATAGGGTATAGCTTTGATTACTCATTATCAGGTAGTTATCCAGGAATTTCGGGTATACATGAAATCAGTGTTTCACTGAATTTTGATTGTGAGAGGCAAAAACTTGAATATAAAATACTAAACTGTCCAAATTTTTAATTATTTTTGTTGCAAATCTTAAAACTAAATTACTATGACAAGGAATTCAAAAAATTTAATCCTTACATTTGCTTTTATTTTGGCTATTGTTTTGATGTCATCATCATGTCGTAGAGAAACTTCTCGCACTACAGGTTGGGAATATAATGATCCGGAGTGGGGTGGTTTTGAAAAAACAGAAGAAGTCAAACAAGAAACAGGTCCCGGCCTTGTGTTTATTGAAGGTGGTACTTTTGTGATGGGGCGTACCGAACAAGACGTAATGTTTGATTGGAATAATATTCCGCGCCGAGTTACTGTTTCCTCATTTTATATGGATGAGACCGAAGTTAGCAATCTTGATTACCTTGAATATCTTCATTGGCTAGGCAGGGTTTTTGGTAATGATCCCATGGATGATTATTATGAAGTATACAGGGATGCTCTTCCCGACACTTTGGTATGGAGGGATGAGTTAGCATATAATGAACCATATGTTGATAACTATTTAAGGCATCCTGCATACCAGGATCATCCGGTTGTTGGTGTAAGTTGGGTTCAGGCATCTGATTATGCTTCATGGCGGACAGACAGGGTCAACGAAATGATTCTTGTTCGCGAAGGGTTATTAGAACTTACAACTTTTGATGCAGATCCTTACAATTACTTTAATACTGAAGCTTATTTGCTTGCTAATCAATATGATGAATTTACCAGGGGTGCTGATGCGTTATACGAAACACCTGATGGTGATTATAGACATGTTACCAGGCAAGATGGCTTTTTATTACCTGCCTATAGATTGCCTACGGAGGCTGAGTGGGAGTTTGCGGCATTAGGTTTAATAGGTAATACCGTGCATGAAAGAATTGTTGAGAGGCGGATGTATCCCTGGAATGGTCACCAAGTGCGTTCAAGCGAGAGAGAAACAATGGGTATTTTTATGGCTAATATAAAAAGAGGTCGCGGAGATATGATGGGTGTTGCGGGAGACTTGAATGATGCGGGAGAAGTGACTGTTCCTGTTTACGCCTACTGGCCAAATGATTATGGTTTGTACAATATGGGTGGAAATGTCAGTGAGTGGGTAAAAGATGTTTATCGTCCGCTCAGTCATGAAGATGCTACGGCATTCAGGCCATTTCGCGGAAATGTTTTTAAAAGATTAGAAATTGATGAAGATACCGGCGAGCCTATACCAGATGAATTTAATCGCCCGCAATGGCAAAGAGTAACAGAAGAGGAAACCGCTACACGTCGTAACTACCGTCAGGCCGATAATATCAGTTACCGCGATGGTGACCAGGCTTCAAGTATTTTTTACGATCGTTCACAACAAGAAATTGAAGAAGAAATAGGAGAGGACAGGCTTATGTACGAATATGGCGTTACCTCATTGATTAATGATGAAGCCAGGGTATATAAGGGCGGCTCATGGAAAGATAGAGCCTATTGGATCGTTCCCGGAACAAGAAGATTTATGGACCAAAATGAAGCAGCAAGCCATATCGGGTTCAGATGCGCTATGGACAGAGTTGGAAGCCCGATAAAGTACTGACGTTTTTTTGAAAATCTTGTAATATAATATTTACAAACCCCATTTGTTATTCTCAAATGGGGTTTTTTAAAACCAGGTATTTAAAAATATTTCAATTTTTGATGGATAAGGCTGAAAAAAAAATATATAATGCAATTTTGTCCGGAAGTGCAATTTGTACCGATAGCAGGGAAGCAAAAAACAACACCATTTTTTTTGCTCTTAAGGGAGAAAACTTTGATGGAAACAATTTTGCAAATGATGCGATAAACAAAGGTTGTGAAATAGCAGTTGTTGATGACCCCAAAATAGTCGAAAATGATAAATTTGTGCTTGTGCCCGATGTTTTGAAAACATTACACTCTATTGCGCTAAGTCACAGAAATATTTTCAATATTCCATTTATAGGAATTACAGGTACAAATGGTAAAACAACAACAAAAGAACTTATATCTACCGTTCTTGGAAAAAAATATAAAACATATGCTACAAAAGGTAACTACAACAATCATATTGGTGTTCCTATAACAATACTATCAATAAAAAATGATGCTGAAATTGCTGTGGTGGAAATGGGCGCAAATCATGTCGGTGAAATACATGAGCTTTGCCAACTGGCAAAACCATCATATGGAATTATTACGAATATTGGAAAAGCACATCTTGAAGGTTTTAAAAATATTGAAAATATAACTAAGGCGAAATCTGAACTGTATGAATATATAAAGAATAACAATGGTAAGGTCTTTGTTAATTATGATGACCCTAAATTGTTTAAACTATCAGGCAATCTACCAAAAATTACTTATGGCAAATCACAGAATGCTGATTATTTCGGGGAAATTCATAAAACCAATAAATTTTTAAAAATTACTTTCTCATGTAAAAAGTCGTTAAACAAAAAATATGTTATAAGTAGTAATGTTTTCGGTAACTATAATTTTGAAAATATAATGGCGGCTATAAGTGTAGGGTCTTACTTCGGAGTGGAAAAAGAAGATATTAAAAAAGCCATCGAATCTTATATTCCAACAAACAACCGTTCGCAATTGATTGAAACAGATCGCAACACCATTCTTATGGATGCCTATAATGCTAATCCCACCAGCATGAATCAGGCTATTGAAGCTTTTTATTCAATGAATCTTGCCAATAAGGTCGTTATTCTTGGTGATATGTTGGAACTGGGTGAAGATTCTAAAAAAGAGCATGCAAAAATATTAAATGAAGTTCTTAAACAAAAATATGATAAAATACTTTTAGTCGGTAAAGAATTCTCTGCCGTTGCAAAGAACGGGCAAAATCTGAGTTGCTTTTATGATAATAAAGAAATTATTACATGGCTAAAACATAATCCTCTGTCAAATAGTAACATACTAATTAAAGCATCAAGAGGTGTTGGGCTAGAAAAAATAATTGATTACCTTTAAATTATGCTATTAGTGTAAAAATATAAGTGTTAATCATAAATAAATTCAAATTTTAATATTTACTTGCTCATTACTATAATATCGTATTGGCAATTTTTAAAGTATAAAAAGAGCAATTAACAAACATATTCTTGTGAAACATACTGCTATCGGACTAATGTCGGGGACATCTCTTGATGGGGTAGACATTGCATATTGCGAGTTTGAGAAAAAAAAATCCTTTTGGGATTTCAGAATTATTAAAGCTCAAAAAATAAGCTATTCAGAAAAATGGACTGATAAACTGACTAATGCTCCCCGAATAAATTCTCAAGAGCTAATAAAAAACCATGTTGAATATGGTCATTACCTTGGGAAAATAACAAACGATTTTTTAAAAAAGTATCGACTTAATTCTCCTGATATTATAGCCAGTCATGGTCATACTATTTATCATCAGCCTGGAAACGGCTTTACTTTTCAGATAGGTGATGGTTCTGCTATTGCTGCTAAAACCCGATGTACAGTAGTATGTGATTTTAGGTCTATGAATGTGGCTTCAGGCGGTCAGGGAGCTCCTATTGTGCCTATAGGAGATGAGCTGCTTTTTGGTCAATATGATGCTTGTCTTAATTTGGGGGGCTTTGCCAATATATCTTTTAAATATCAGGATAAAAGGCTGGCTTTTGATATTTGTCCGGTTAACTTTGTTATAAATTACCTTGTTAAAAAAAGAAGTAAGGAAGTTTCCGGGTTATTATCTGATGATATAGATAAAAAATATTATTATGATCCGGATGGGAAAATTGCAAGCCTGGGAAGTTTATCAGTTGATTTTATTAGCGATCTCAATGATCTGGCATTTTATAAAAAGACACCACCCAAATCTCTTGGTGCCGAATGGGTTGACAAGCATGTATTCCCTCTTATCGAAAAATATAATAATATGCCATTGCAAGATATATTAAGGTCTTTTTACGAACATATTACATGCCAGGTAAAAAAAATAACATCAAAATATTCAGTAAAAAGAATTCTTGTTACAGGTGGAGGTGGCCACAATAAATTTTTAATTAAGCTATTAAAAAACAGACTTGAATCAGAGGTTTTTATTCCTGCTGACGATATAATAGATTATAAAGAAGCTATTGTTTTTGCCTTTTTGGGGGTATTACGAATAAATAACATGCCTAATATTCTAAAAAGTGCTTCCGGCGGAAAACAAGATAATATTAGTGGTGCAGTTTATGAAGGTAAATAAATGATTTACTCTGATAATTTTTGAATACAGTCAAATCATAAGGCTGGAAGCTGTATGTGATAAGGATTGTTTTATGTTAATTTTAAGTGGCGTCTTATATTGTTTTATGATAGTATATTACACAGGCACAATCAATAATTGATTATATTATCCTTTTGTTTTATTTATCTTTTAATGAATTCAACATTTTGTAATCGCCCGATATTCATCAAAATGAAACCGTTAATCTCATTCTTATTATTACGTGTGAATTCAACCATACCAAATCTATCTGTCGCAAATCTATCGCCATTTACGTGATTAAGGTCAATAAAGCTAGCTCCAAAATACTTTTCAAATGTTTCAGGTGGATGCAGAGACAGCTTGTCATTTTCAAAAACAACTTTATAATCAGTTTTAAGGTCTTTTTGATAATAATCACCTGCAAACATAGCTGTTTCCTCCAGTGTCAAAGGAACTCTGTCAACACTCCTTGTGGCATGATAATCATTGCCGCCCTGATGCCATATCATTTCATTCACATCACCATCAGAATCGTCTAAAAAAGTCACCCGGGCATCAAAATCTTTTAAAAAGAATTCAGTATCACTTTCTGCAAAAAGTTGGAATTTATGGTCTCCGGGCAAAAGTAGCCAGAAGGTATCTTTTTCAAGAACAAATTCAAATTCCATGCCATCAGGTAAAGTATAATTACCGGTATAACTTTTGGTTTTAGATAAATTCAGCTCAGTTTCAACCCTTTTAGCAACCTCTTTTTCCATAATTCTGTCTGCAAGGTATAGCTCAGCAACAGAAGTTGCAATTGCACTGGAGTTAATACTTTCATTATTCAGCATTACTATTACAATAAGTTCGTCTTCAGGAAAAATCATAAACTGGCTTCTAAAGCCGGGGATGCCACCACTATGAGAAACCATTTTTACACCTTTATATTCTCTGACATACAAACCATAGGTGTAACTAATACTGTCACCATTTTCCAGAACATTATACTTGCTGAGCATCCTGTTAATAATATTTTTATCTCCCACCTTTGGAGAGAAAAAATTATTTCCCCAGGATATCATATCATTAATACTGGCATGAATATTTCCACTTCCATAAGAAAAGTCCTCAGATGAACTAACAACTTCAGCTTTTTCATTAACTATTTTGTAGCCTGTTGCACTGTTTAATTGCTCATTTTTAGGGCTGTCATAAACTACAGCTGTTTTCATTTCAAGTGGTTTAAACACCTTTTTGGATAAGAAATGCGGAAAAGACATCCCGCTAACTTCTTCTACTATACTTGCAAGCAAAGAATATCCGGCATTTGAATAAACATGTTTGGTATTAGGCGTAAAGTTAAGCCTGGAATATTTCTTAATTATGTCAATTTCGTCCTGATGAGTCCATTTAATATCAAAAGGAATGCCTGATAAAAGCCTTAGCCAATCAGTTGATGCTATTCCGGATGTATGCTGAATGAGATTGCGTATAGTTATCTCGTAGCCATAATCAGGCAAGTAAGAAAGATACTCCCTTATATCGCTGTCAAGGTCGATTTGCTCATCCTTTTCAAGCAACAATATTGAAAAAGCCGTAAATTGCTTAGCAACTGAAGCTATATCAAAAAGTGTATTTTCATCTATAACTATATTATTTTCAGAATTCATAATGCCAAAGAATCTTTTTTCAGCAATATCACCTTTTGAGATTACAGCCAGAACACCTCCTGGTTGACCCTCTGAGTGTTGTTGTGAAATAATTGAATCAATCTTCGCTGATTTATTTTCAGCGATAGTTCCTGCTGTCAGGTTTGTTAAAAACAGGATGCTGATGAGACTGAATGTTAAGATTGCTGTTTTCATAAATGAAAGATTTTTAAATAAATAAGTTTTATATTAATTAGATATTAACCATTCTTATATCCTTGTAATTATATTGTTAATAAGACGGTTTGTGTGTTTTAAAAGTTACACGATTTTTATAAAAAACATATAAATAAACTGATAATTAATTACTCTGCAGGATAATACAAGGATTGCCGTTAACGATCGAATATGGTTAAAGATAATTTTATGGATTGTTATTAGGTTGGGAATTGCAATTTAAGATGAAAATAATATTTTAAGAAAATTTTTGAGTTATGAAGTATACAGAGCTAATCCTAAGCAGTTAAAATTACATTTAAAACTTTGTTTAAATTATATCATACCGCAAAAGATCACAAAAAATAAAACCCTCATTAACTAAATATTCACGAAAGAAGATGAGTTTAGCGTGTTAATCGTTACTCGTTACCAATTACTAAATAGTTATAATTAGAACCTGAAATAAATTTTGTACAAATAAAAAAATATAGTATTATGCCTTTCGCTGCATTCAAGTTCTTTTTATACTCTTATCTATTATCAAAGACTTTTATAAAATAAATGAAGTTTAATATTGTTACCTTTTACTCAATTTTAATTGAGTCGTTTAAAATATCCTTATCATACCATTTTATTTCAATTTCAAGGCTGTGTTCTTTGCCTTTTGCTTTTTTCTCTTCTTCATCAACTTCCACCTCGAGAACAACCTTGTCGGGGATTTCGAGTCGGATCTCTTCACTACCGCCGCGTAAGGTAACATTACCATTTTCGATTTTTTCTGCTAACTGCTTAAGAAAGCCAACCACATCAGAGCGGCTCTTGTGCTCCTTGCTTTTGAACAATTTTAATGCTTTACTCATAATATATTTATTTAATTATTAGTTGCAAGTTTACAATTTTTTTTAATATGAATTATATTGGTATTAGTTTAAATTGCACTGGAAGTTCAAGTATCAAATGCAACTTTTGATAAATATGGTAAAGCAAGGGTGAAAAAGTTTTCAAAACAAGAAATGAGAAATAACTTGTTACCGGAAAACAAATATGTCATAAAATTGGAAAATAAGGATGTAAAACCCAAAGCCGTATATTGCATCTGAAGGAGCTGTTTAGTGTGTTTTCTGCTATAGTATTATATTTTCCTGCTATCATATGCCCAGTGCAAAAGAGCCTGTCTTTGGGCTGGCCTGCATGCCAGGTCTTTTTCACGGCAGTTTTTTTTAAGCTGACCAATGTGGCGTTGCATTGCTTTCCAGCGTTTGATCTGGCGTTCATCATCTTCTGATCGTCTACCCATATAGTATCTGCAATACCATTGAAACCATCCCCTGGGATCCTGAGACCTGATCCAACCCTTTTCAATCCAATATGAAAGAGGTTTAGAAGCATTTACCTTGAAATAGTTGATCTTAGGATCTGATCGATCAGGAGACAATTTTGCTTTTTCAAACCACGAGGCCGGAAACTCTTCGCGGCAATCATTCATGTACTTTCCGCCAAAAACCCCCAACTCCAGCATTTGCTTAGGAGTGAGATCAGGAGAAAAGTCCCGGTGAAAGCACCGACCCATAGGCTTAGTTAACAGGTAGCGATACCCCTGCTGCATTTTATCATTTACAATTATTTCTTTTGGTTTCATCTCAAAACTAGAATTAGCAATCTGTTTTACAATAACTTACTTACTTTCGAAATGTAAGATAAAAATATAAATGTTAAGTTACAAAGAAAAGAGAAAAAAGTTTTTAAAAGTAATCGAATAACTTTATATAAAGTGTTTGCGTCAATGTAAAGCTTATTGGTGTGGTTAAATGAATATGTGTAAAGTTAATAATTTTTAATAAATGTTTTATATAAGTTTTTGTTTGTGAAAATCAGTTTCTTCTCATCGGCTGCCGCTTACCATAAGTCATTGAACGCCATAGCCATTCAAACGGGCCAAATTTATAGTATTTCAGCCAGTAATGGCTCCAAATGACCTGAACTATATAAATAGCAATAGCTAGCAAAATCCCTTGCCAGAAATTAACTTTTCCATATAAACCCAAACCGTATGAATAAAAGATGGTCGTGCAAATAATTGATTGGGTCAGGTAGTTGGTAAAAGCCATTTGACCTGTTTTGCATATTGCTTGAATGATTTTATTCAGAACATTTTTATGGTAAATCAGTGCTAAAATATAAATATAAACAAACATCATTGCCGGGCCACCAATTGCATAACTTAATGTGGTTATAAACAAGTCCCAGCCGGGATATATATAAGAAGCTCAGGTTTAAATTTATTCAACATGCTGAATTTATTAGTTTCAATTATTTAGTAATCAAAATTAGGTAAAAGTTACATTTTTATGAGTAATATCTGCCAGGTTATTTATCCTATCGGATAAACTTTTTATCATTAAAAAATGACAAAATCAAGAACTAAGAACAACCAAAAAATATAAGGCATAAAAAACGGTAGTAGTTATAATTTTAAATTAAACCTTACATCATTCAACTTTAGCACAAATTATATATTTAAATATTTTTCAAGAAAAACATCATATCCGCAAACAACAATGTTATTTCTTATTTTATAGTCTTCTTTTGAGACCGGTGTTATTATGAAGTTTTTCTTCGTATTTAATGTTTCAATGTTGCTGATAAAACCTCTTGAAACTTTAGGCTTTTCTGAAAATTTTATCTCTACCGACATTTCCGGTTTCAATCCTTTTACCAGTAGCAGATCCAGTTCAGCCCCGGCATGAGTTCTGAAAAAATACAGATCATAATCAGATGATTTTTGATTTCTGATTTGATTGATTATAAAGTTTTCCCATGTCCTTCCAACTAAGGGGTTACCCAATAGTTGTTCATAATCGGTTATCCGCAAAAGCCGGTGTAAAACCCCCGTATCAGACAAATATATTTTAGGGGTTTTAACAAGGCGTTTCTTAATGTTGTAGCTATATGGATGAAGGCGGTAAACAATATAAGAGTTCTCTAAAAAGTCAATATAGTTTGATACCGTTTTGTTAGAGACACCCAATGACCCTGATAATGTGTTATAATTCAGCAAACTGCCTGCTTGCCATGACAGCATTTCCCAAAGCTTGCGGACCAAGTTAGGATTGGCCTTTAAACCTAACATGGGCAAATCTCTCTCTATATAAGTTTTAATGAAATTATCCAACCAAATATTTGAAGACCTGATGCTTTTAGACAAATAAGCAGGAGGAAATCCCCCGGAAAAAAAATGTTTTTGCAAATTATAATTTTCAGCTATTTCAGTGTAAGAAAATGGAGCCAATTCAACATAACCTATTCTGCCTGCAAGAGTTTCGGAACTTTGTTTGATAAGATCAGGACTTGCCGAGCCAAGAATAATAAACCGGCAATTATCTTTTTTCTCATCAATGACAGACCTTAATACAGGGAAAAGTTCAGGCTTACGCTGTATCTCGTCAATAATAATACATTTGTCAGGATTTTCTGAAAAGTAAAGCTGTGGATTTTCCAGTTTATTGTAATCCGTAGGCTTTTCCAGATCAAGATAAATATATGATGCCAGGTTATTCTCAATATATTGTTTAGTGAAAGTCGTTTTACCGCATTGCCTTGGCCCAAGTATTGCTATTACAGGGAATACATTACTGTATTCATCTACTGTGCTTTCAATTTGCCTTTTTATTAACATAGATATCTTGGATTTCAAATTCAATATTTCTATGCAAATATAGCATTAAAAATAAAAATATCAAAAATCACTCTACGCCCTCCAGGCCAACCTGAAAACCTCACCCCACGATGGTTCGTTTCCGCTTATCAGGATAGATACTCTGAAAATTTTGGCTGCAAGGGTGCGGAGCAAATAAAAAGTTGCAGTTAAAACTATAAACGAACCTGCCAGTTGCCATAAAGCAATATCTGTTATTGACCATAGTATAGGCATGGTTGATGGTGAAGTAAGAGGGAACCATGAAAAGAAAGTAGCCAGGTTACTCTCAGGATAACTGATCACAAAAAACGAGTTAAGCACAAAAGCCACAGGAATAAACATAATCGAACTCTTTCCGGAATTGTTTGGGTCGGTGATAATTGATGCTATGGCAGCCATAAAAGCATTCCACATTAATATTCCCATTATTGTGAACAAAAAGAACAGGATAATTGACGGCAAATGTATATACTTAAGCACACTTGCAGCTGATATGTTTGCCAGGATAAAGATTACAATACCACCGAGAATGGCAATAACAAGGTATGAGAGCATTGATGATAAACCGGTAAGGGTGATTCCCACAATTTTGCCATCCATCCAAACTTTTGGCTTAATAGCTGAAACTATCATTTCGGTAACTTTTAATTGCTTCTCACCGGTAATGCCTGTAAACTGGTATGCAAAACTGCTAAATACCGCCATTATCATTAAAACAACAAAAACATAAGCTGCAACAGTACGGTATTGGGCTTCTTCTTCACGATAATATTCTTTTTCAAATTCAGCAGGCTCTAATACATAGTCAAGCTGTTCAGTGCTAATGCCTTTTTCTTTTATTGCAAGGTTCTGGCGATATGTGTCAAGCACATTCTGTATGTCATTAATAGGCCGTGGTTCTTTGTATGCATGTAGCATGAAGATATCACCATCGCTGCACAGAAGAAGGCCTTTTCTTTCTTGTTTGATTTTTTCAATAAAATCATCCTGCTGTGAAGCATCAATAATATCAACAGTAAATTTTTCTGATAAAGCCTTTTTAAGCTCCGGGCTTTCCTGATCGGTTATCGTTATTGTAATGTCTTTTTCTGCTTCAGCATATGATTGAATACCTGCTCCTACAGATCCGCCAACCAGGCCCATTATAATTAATACCGCTATACCGATAAGCTCATTTTTTAGTTTGTAAAACCTTTGGTATTCCCAAAAAGCTACAGTCTTTAATTGTTTAAAGTAATTCATGTTTTTATATCTGTTTAATCAGGTTGTGCTATTAGTTTAAAAATGTAAAACGAAATTTAGTTCAGATTCAAAGTGGCCATATGTTTATCCGTTAATATTTTGTTCTTTTTTCACCAATGCAAGAAACACATCGTGCAAAGTCGGGTTATGGCTCTTTATGTGGCTAATTCCCGGAATACCCGAAAGTTTATTCATAATTTCGCTGATGTTAACATTGGCTTTAAAAGTAACTTGAATATTACGGTTGTTTTGCTTTTCGATCTTTTCTATTCCTGTAATTGAATTTATTTTGTTATCAGGTATTTCTTCCGAAAACCCTATATCAATGATAAGGCGGTCGCCAAAAATGCTGTAAATATCGTTTAAAAAGCCGTTATATATCTCTTCGCCTTTGTTTATCAAGAAAACTTTTCCTGCTATTCTTTCTACAAGTTGCATTTGATGCGAACATAGTAAAATAGTTGTTCCCTGTTTATTAAGTTCATGGATAAACTCAATGAAGCTTTCCTGTGTAACGGGGTCAAGCCCGGCAAAAGGTTCGTCAAGAATAGCAAAAGAAGGTTTATGTATAATGGAAGAAATAAATTGTATCTTTTGCTGATTTCCTTTTGAAAGTGCTTGTAGCTTTTCTTTTGCCCTGTCGGCTAACTGCACTTTCCCGAGCCATTCCATTGCCGCCTCTTTAGCTTCTTGTTTTTCCATTCCTCTTATGGATGCCATGTAAATTAGTGAACGGATAATAGGTACATCAGTGTAAAGGCCTCTTTCTTCAGGAAGGTAACCAATTTGAGATGAGTCGGGCAATGTGTGGTTATTACCATTTATATTCCAATTAACTTTGCCTTTATCAGCTTTGATAATATCAAGCAATATCCGAAGCATGGTAGTTTTACCAGCTCCATTAGGGCCCAGAAAAGCAAATATATCCCCCTGTTGAACTGAGAAAGATATGTCGCTTACTGCATGAATATTTTTAAATCTTTTGTTTAATTGATCTACCTTTAAAATTTCTTTCATTATATCAGTAATAAATAGTTAAGGAAAGTTTTAATGATTCAGTCACGTTAAAGTAATGAATGCAGCAAAAATAACAAAACTTTAAAATAACATATATGTTAATATTGTTAAAGAGTGTCAGGCAATACTCGGGAAACTAACAAAAATATCTTCTTTACATCAAACCTATAAAAGAAACCCCAAATCCAAAATAATAATTTGAAAACTGACCGGTTTCGCCAAATTTGCTGTCTCCAAACACAAAGCGGTATTTTGCTTTTGATGTTAGGTATATGTCAGGCAAACTGTTTTTGGAAAAAATGCGTATTGAAAGGTCAAGACCGGGCTCTAAAATATAGTGGTAACTTGATGCAACTTTTTTGGGAGATTCACTATGAATTAACCCCCACTCAGTCCAATATGAATAGGGTTCTTTAATATCATTATCGGCAAGCTGAGATATAGCAAGGCCGTTGTTGACATTTAAATTCAATCTTATTCTCTCTTTTTGAAACAAGTCGTATTGATTTATCAATCCTATAACTGAATAATTCAGATAAGGCTTTTTAACATCATAGGAAAATGTTTCAGATATATTTTTCCCTAACCATGAAAAATTAATCCCCGTTGCAAATCTTGATTTTGGATAGTATTTTACATCTACACTTAGTCCAAAGAAATTGTAGCTAAGTACCGGGCCAAAAGCACCGCCCAGTTCGAAAACGAATTCCGATTTAGCATCATTAATATATTTTTCGGCATCTTCTCCATAAGAGACAACAGAAATAAATAAAGCAAAAGTTATAATCATTACTTTTTTCATAATATCGGTTTTTTTGTTTATTACTGGAGCACATTTTATAATTGGCGTTTTTGAAGCTTCTTTTAATTAGCTAATAATATGAAAACCTCTGCTTTTAATCATTTATTAACCTCACAGGTTTAACCGAATAACCCTCTTTTCTGAGCAAGTTTATAACCCCCTTTTCTCCGCCAAGATGAGCACAACCAACAACCACAAAACATGTTTCTTCACCGCATAAGCCGGTAATACGTGGCACCCATTCCTCATTCCTCTTATGTATCAGAATGTTTATAAAACGCTCATGTTCTTTTGCCATATCAACCGTTAATTCATATAGTTTTTCTACATCTTGTTCTTTGTATATTTCAATCATTTTTCCGAAATAGTATTTTTCCATATCAAAGTTTTTAACGCTTTCCATCAGCATTTGCGCTTGCTCGTTTAATGGTATAGCATCAAAATAGCCAAATTGCTCGCTTACAGTTTCCAAGCCTGCAACTTCAATTGACAAGCCCTGTGCCTGCTGAAAAAAATAAAAATCATAAGACGCAGGCTGTGAGCCAATTATTTTTGGAACTAAAAACGAACTAAACAACAAAGGCTTAACATTATTCACAGCATCAATAGGCACTCCAAGAGAATCTTCAGTAAACGTTTTTAAAACCTCATAATCATCACTGTTTAATAATTCTTTCAATGAAGTTTCTGCCATAAGCATTCCTTTCTGAATATCAGTGCTTAAATCCGGATGCACCAAATCTATTTCAAAAACAACAAGGCTCGATTGTTGAAGAATGCCGCTGATAGTATCAAGCATTATAAAGTCATTCTGGGGCAACACATGTATTGACCCAAAAATATAGACCGGATGCTGTAAATCACCTCCAGTTACTTTCCATAGAAGTGATTGAAAATTATTTCCATAACTTGTTCCAATACTAAATACTAATATTATGGCGATAGCTGCATTTCTCAGATGTGTTTTTATATTTTTCATTTTTTTGTTTTTTAATTATTATTAATTTATTCGTCTTCATTTAGCATGTCAAACATTTCTTTCAATGTATCAACATGTTTGCCATACAAATTTTTTATGTACAAGTCAACCAGCTTGTAATAAAATGCTATTAACAAGATATGAATGCTTAAAAATATTATTGATTGTGTTGTAAAAAAGTATTCAACAAGTGCTATTTCATGTTTTGCAGAATAGGAAAAAAACAGATACCTGTACACCAGCAAAATAACTATAGGCAGAAATACGTAGCCGCAAATATTTTGTGCTTGTTTATAAATTCTGACACATTTTTCAGCTTTATCTATTATTGATTTAAGGGCATCCTTCAAATGCGTTCCTATGAAATCATCGGGTTTAACATCAAACATAACTTTATAAAAATAAGCTGCCATAATAAATGCAGCAATAGTAAACCCTGCAACCCATATGTTAAATGCAATATCGTATATTCCCAGAAATGAAACTACCCAAATAAAGGCAAGTGCTATTATAACAATTGTACATTCTATAAGAAAATTCCTTTTTATTTTGTGCACTATTGTATTTAAACTTCTTTTTCCTGACACATCAACACCGGATATATCAGGAGCATCTTGCTCCTCTCGTTTTCCGGCACGTCTCCATGCTTCTATTTCTTTATTAAAATCATTTGCTTTCATTTTCTATAATTTTTTTAAGTAGTTTTTTTACCCTATGTATTTTTACTCTTGCGTTTACTTTTGTTATTCCAAGTATTTCCGCAATCTCATCATTTGAATATTCATCAAGAAATAAAGCAATTACTGACTTATCAATATCATTAAGTTTTGATATAGCGGTGTATAAACGCTCTATATCATCATTATCGGTTGATGGTGTGTTGCCTTTACTACGTATTGAATGTAAAACATATTCTTCATGTATTTCTTTTCTTCGTTTTTCTTTTCTCAAACGTGTACAAGCTACATTAAAAGCAACCCTGTATATGAATGTGCCCGGCTTGCTGTCACCTCTAAACTGAGGATAACATTTCCATAATTGATATAGTATGTCCTGGTACAAGTCAAGCCGGTCATCTTCATTGTTTGAGAAAAGCCTTGCTATACGGCCTATTATGCCTTTATTAGGCTCTATGAATTCAGAAAACTTTTCCTTTATTTTTTCTGATTTGCAAAACATTGGTGAATTTGTTGTTCAATTATGTTAGTATACAATAAACCATATTTGTTACACAGGGAGTAATAAAATGAATACTTAACTACTTTTAACAGCTATACGGGATTGGAGATTTTTATAAACACTTGGTATTCGGTGCTTTGCATGCGTTATAGCAACTCATTTTCATTCATTGTCAATCTTTTATCAAACTGATTTCTTTTCGCAAGATTTCAAAAAATGCGTCTTTTGCATATCTTTCCTGCCATGGTTTATGTCCACAATTCTTAATTGTGATCATTTTGAAGTCGGAAAGTTTTTCGGAAAGCGGTTTTTCAACCCCGTCAATTGGATGTGGATCATAATCTCCATGAATAGCAACAACTGGTATAGTAACCAGGTAAGCGCAATTTATTAATTCATTTGTCTCTCGCAAACTGAATGCCTCTGCCCAAACCGCTTGATAAATTTCAATATTGAAATCAACTGACTCTTTTTCTGATGGCAAATAATCATAAGAATCGGCAATTGTCATTAGTTGTCCAAATTGTTTAAATGTGTTATTATCCAATTTACCTGAATTCATGTCTGAAATCAACCTCTCAATTTCTTTCCTTTGATTCTGATTAAGCCTTTTTAGCCGAATATTTATTAAATCATTGTTGTATCTGCTTTCAAAAGCTCCTGCACTCACTAAAATCAATTTTTCTAATAAATCCGGGTATTTGCTTGCAAAAAAAAATCCAAGCCATGCACCCCAGGAATATCCAATCAACGTAATTGGAAAATCAGCTTGTGAAGTTATCTGCCTGTGCAGTTCTTCTACTTGTCCATTAACTGACTTCCCGGTCTGAAGGAACTCTAAAACTCCATAATCATCGGATAAATTTTCGGCAACAGGCTTCATTTCGCCTGCTGCTCCTGGCCCACCGTGCAGAAGTCCAATTTTAAATGGTTTTTGACCATATTTTCTTATAGTTTCCAATGGAGGCTGTTAATCTATAATGTGTTTAAGGTTCCAGGTAAAATTTGATTACTAAATACTACTATAAAATTACACAATAATTTCTGAACTAAAGCTGATTAACAATTTCCAAAAGCATATAAGTTCAGACAAATACTCATGATTGTATTGAAGTGGCAGCAGCAAGGTATGTTCTTTCAGAACTTTGTAAAGTTTGTTGAAGTCTTCAGGCTTTTCTTCATTCGAAAACGGTTATCCTGCGATAATGCTTAAGTAGTAGTGAACAAAACAATAAGAAGAATACTGATAAATAAATAATACGTTTTTACGAATTAATTGATTTGGTAAATATTCTTTATATCTATATGATTAATATTATTAACGGTTTTTTACAGGCATTATATAATGAAATTATTATTGAACCAATTAAACTTACACATATCGGGATACCCCATGCAACTTTCTTTTTCTCTGCTAAATATGCTCTAAACGTTCCATTCTGTGATGACGAAACTATTCACGTTATACTTTTTCACATTGGCTTCAAATTCTTATTAAGTCTGTCAATAATCTTTTCCAGACGGGCTTGACGGGTTTTATCAGATTTGGCATCAAGATAAAATCCGGTATATGTACGCTGTACCGAATGCGACATAGCCAGCAAATTGGTATAAGCAGGCTCATACGGCTGAATGATATCCCTTAACATCTGTATTTGTTCATCTCTAATAATAACACGTTTAGCATTATCCCATAAACCGTTTTTCTTTGCGCGTTCTATGGCTTCCAGTCCCTGCCGGGTCATTAATCCCTTTTTATAAGAGTTTGTGCGAGCTCTTTGTTCTTAACAGACCATTTGCTTTTTGGTAAACGTCGCGCAAAATACTTTTTATAAGTATAATCGTCAAGGGATTGCATTTGTCCGTCTATCCATCCGTGACAGAGCGCCTCTTCCAATGCTTCGGCAGCAGAGAGTGTGACAATTTTCCCTTTTTTACTAAAGAGTAACCATACGCCATCGCTCTCTGTCCCATACTTGCCAAGCCATTCGCGAAAGGCTTGTCTGTCAGTGAATGTCAATATTTTTTTCATAAGCAATTTAAAAAATGTGACAGATTAATTAATCAATAGCAGGCTTAGTCAATGACCAATGGCTGTGGATGATTTTCCACTCGTTGTTTTCTTCAAGCCTGTATACTTCGGTGCAATTCTCCTTCCAGAGCTTTTCACCTAAGTATGAGTGAAGATTGTAAGTAAGGACTGCCATTGTACCGGTTTGTTGTACAACGGGATTTAGCATTTCGAATTTATCCATTTTTACCTTTCCACGCATGCTTTCATACAACTCTTTTATCTTGTCCCAGCCGTCAAGCCTCCTTTCATGGGCAGGGTCAAAATAAGTGAAGTCCTTCGAATAAATTTCGAGATAAGGAGAAGGATTACCATTATGCCATGCTTCGAGAGCAGCTGTCTCCAAAGCAATTATTCTTTCTGCAATTGTAGGCTTATCCATGATGATTTATTTAAAATTGATAATTATTTTGTTTTGATATTCTTCTCCGGGCTTTAATTTATCACCCAAGCAATAATAAACATTTTATAACCAGTTATTTATACAGTATTTAACATAACACAATTTCAACCAGATACTATTGTGGTTTTTCCCGACATATATGGGCTTTATGTCAAATACCATTTCAATTATCTCATTGTTTTCGACTTTGTCAACAAAGAATATGAGCAGCAGCGAGGATAGCATGTGATTTTTTTATTTATTAATTGCAACATATGGCATGAATTACTTTACCTTCATCATCAAAAAACTTTAATCGAGGATCATTATTTTTATCAATATATAATTTGATTCTCTGATTGCCGCTATCATCCCTAATAAACAAACCCACGTTTTTATTGAAATCTTTTCCAACAAACAAACGGTCTACCATCAATAAACTATCCTCTCTCATTTGCTGAATTCCTGCTTGCATCTTTTTTTCATCTTCTAATTTCATAAGCTCTTTAACTCGGGCAACCCTTTCTTTGAAAGTGTTTTCTTTGGGATAATCCCAAAGCTGTAACCCATATTTTCTTTTTATAGTTTTAGTATCTTCTAAATATTGTAGTTGCATAACCTGGTCATCTCTAAATTTATCAACAGATAACACAAATCCTGATCACTGCAAGTGATATAAGTAGAGAGTAAATTTTCAGAATTGCTATACTTCTTTTTAATTTCTCATCCATAATTTTTAGTTTTTATAGTTAAACTTGTGCTCCTTTTTATTCGCGATTATTATTCAATTAGTTATTTTCTATTACATAATAAGCGGAAATATAACCTGAAGGATTTTCCTTAAACAACTTAATCTCTTGGAAATCAGGCTCAAATATCTTCATCAAGTTATTATTCATAATATAACATATTTCTTTTTCCAGACATTTGAAATAGTCATTCCACCAAATCTTCTCATCCAAAACAAATGAGTCAATTATTTCACAATCGTTTTTTTGAAAACCCGTTTGACATTTTCATAAATGTTGAAAAAATAATTAAAAACCCAAACCAGCAAAGAATGGCAACTAAGTTAGAAAAAAATAAGCCTATTGGTTGTTGTTGATGAATATTGAAAAATTGTTATAATTCCTCAATTTTCAATCCTGAACCTTATAATATTTTAAACCTGCAAATTCAAAATACTCTATACCATTTTTTTCCTTTGAAAATAGTGTTTCCTTTGCCATTCTTCCCATCCCCATAATAATAGCTTCATTTTCATTTACAGGGTTAAGCACAGCATTAATTTCCTGACCTGATACCATACCTGAAAATACCAGATAGTTGTCTTTACTATGGAGCTTAAAACTGCCAAATTCACCAACACCCTGTTTAAGCTTTTCCTTAAACCCGTCTTCAAGTTTATATGTACCGTACTTTTTTTTCCATTCTTCCGAAACAACCACAGGTTTAAAATCAATTCCAAGAGCAGGCCCTGCAAATAATCTTCCACTTACAGGCTGTCCTAGGGTTATATATCTATTATTCTTATAATTAGTTATTTTAACATAAACATCTTTATTTATTGGTATGAAACCCAGCAACAGATATTTGCCTCTAAACCAATCATTTCCGAGCGGATAAAGACGAAATCTGTACTTATCCAGTTTCAAAACCAACCTACTCCTTCTTTCTTCAACACTAATTATTCCAATTAAAGAAGCAAAATTACCGGTGTAGCTTGTTAGCACGTCTTTATCAAGACTTACAACTTCAGGGATATATTCAGCTTTTCCCGGAGCACAAACACCATATTTGTATTCAACAGCATGTTGAAGTATTTTTTGTGACATTTGCCGGATAATTCCTAAGCCATTTTCACTATTTGTGGTAACAAAAACACCAATATTTTTGTCTTTTAATATCACTAAATCTGAATGATATGGAGAAATGCCACCATCGTGCCTTATGACTTTACCTGCATATTCCAAAGCTGGGTGGGATAAAACAAAATTTAATCCCATTCTGAAATCATTATCCAATGTTATATGTTCATTTTGTTGAGATGTCATCATCTCAAGTGTTTTCTTTTTCAAAATTTTGTTGTTATTAAAACTGCCATGATTAATAATCATTTGCATGAATCTACTCATATTTGCAGTGTTTGACATAACATTCCCGGCAGGGATATCATAGATATTGTAGTACCTAAATTTCTAAATTGATTTTTTATTTCAAAAAAATTGATGTTGCAAACATATGTAAAGGGAAAAATTCGGAAATTTTACCCATTTTTCTTTGTCAAT
>SL_5KL_010_SEDDRAFT_10000054_pt1 | contig 59383 bp, 41 predicted proteins | sample SodLakKL_010_SED_FD_9118 | JGI IMG/M metagenome (IMG submission 9118)
TCGNAAGTGAGTTTAAAGTGTTTTGTTTATTTTGTTTAATGCCTTAAAGATAAGCATTTTAGCTCACTTCCGTTATTTTTTATTTTAGATTTTTAGGGTTTAATTTTTTTGCAAATAATTATATAAATTATTTACCTTTGTTAGCTGCAAGTAAATGCAAATGTATCAAACATGACTAAAGAGAAAACAACACCTGATCAGGAGAATAAACAAGGTTCCTCCAGATTTTCGCATCTTATTGTTTATAATGACAATGTTAATACTTTTGATCATGTTATAGATACCCTTATAAAGATATGTGACCATAATCCTGAACAAGCTGAGCAATGTACTATGATTATTCATCATAAAGGAAAATGTGTAGTTAAATCGGGTGATGTTGAAATATTGAAAGAAATGTGCAGAAAAATATTAGAACGGAATATTATTGCTAAAGTGGAATAATATTTAATATTTGCTGGAATCATTTTGTTTTATTATTAAATCAAACTTTTTGTTAAGTTTTGTGTTGATTTGTTCTATGGTCATTTAAATAATTTTTTTAATATTTTAGTATAGTTTATTGTATTTATTATTAAACCTTTTTAATTAAGCTTTTCAATGTTGTGGTTGGCTATAGTTTCTTTGATTGTTGTTGGGATGGTATTTTTATTGCTTGAAATTTTGGTTGTGCCTGGTGCCACGGTTGTGGGTATTGTTGGGGTTGGTATGATGATTGGTGGTGTATATCTTTCTTATAGCCAGTTTGATCCCCAGGTTGGCCATTTGACACTTGCCGCTACAATTGTTTTTATTTTTTTTGCAATAGGAATAGCCCTTAAGTCAAAGACATGGAAAAAGATGATGCTCAATGAAGAGGTTAAGGGTCAGGTAAATATTGTTGAAAAAGACATTATAAAAAAGGGAGATGAAGGAATTACAGTATCAAGGCTTAATCCGATGGGTAAAGCTCTTATAAATGATGAATATTATGAGGTGAGTTCTAAGGATGATTATATTAGTGAGAATTTGCCTATAGAAGTAGTAAAGGTTGAAGGAAATAAAATTATTGTTAAACAAAAATCATAAATCATGGAACCTAATATTGGTGTTATTATTGCCATTGCTGTGGTGAGTATTTTGGGGTTATGGATTATTTTTTATTTTATACCCGTTGGGTTATGGTTTTCAGCCCTGGTTTCGGGTGTAAGGATTAGTTTATTGCAGCTTGTTCTTATGCGTTGGCGTAAAATACCGCCGGCAATTATTGTAAACAATTTGATATCAGCTACAAAAGCCGGTTTAACTTTACTTCGTAACGATCTCGAAGCACATTACCTGGCAGGTGGAAGAGTTAAAGCAGTAACAAATGCATTGATAAGTGCCGATAAGGCTAATATATCTTTAGATTTTAAGACTGCAACTGCTATTGACCTTGCCGGGCGTGATGTTTTAGAGGCAGTTCAAATGTCGGTTAAGCCAAAAGTAATTAATACACCTCCTGTTGCTGCTGTTGCCAAAGATGGTATCCAGCTTATCGCAAAAGCCAGGGTAACCCTGAGAGCTAATATTAAACAACTAGTTGGTGGTGCAGGTGAAGAAACTATTTTGGCTAGGGTAGGTGAAGGTATTGTTACTTCAATAGGTTCAGCAAGCGATCATAAAGAAGTGCTGGAAAACCCCGACTCTATTTCCAGGGTCGTTCTATCAAAAGGCCTTGATAGTGGTACAGCTTATGAAATACTTTCAATAGATATTGCTGATATTGATGTTGGTAAAAATATCGGAGCTATGCTGCAAATGGATCAGGCAAATGCTGATAAGAATATTGCACAAGCCAAAGCAGAAAAGAGAAGGGCAATGGCTGTTGCCGAAGAACAGGAAATGAAAGCTAAAGCACAGGAAGCACGGGCAAATGTGATACAGGCAGAAGCAGAAATACCAAAAGCAATATCCCAGGCCTTCAGAGAAGGAAACTTAGGTGTAATGGATTATTACAAGCTTCAAAATATTCAATCAGATACCTCAATGCGGGAAAGTATTAGTGAAAAACCTTCCGGAGAAGCCCAGAAAGGGAAACATGACGATAAAGATAAAAAAAGTAACAAGTAACAGGAAAGTTTAAATATATCCCTATATATTAAAAATTTGAACAATGAAAGCTGCGCATCAATCGAATGTGCAGCTTTTTTTGAAATAAACTTTGATATTTTTATGCACTTAACATTATTTTAATAAAGGTTTTTATAATTTTACTAAATAAACTTTTTATTATGAATAAACATCCCTGGTTTTTTTTGGTTATATCGATTATTATCCTGGTTTTCCTGCTGATTTTATACAGCAAAATGGCTTTTATGCCTGAAACGCCAAAGAGATTCAGAATACATATGGTTGCTGACACTATCCAATATAAAATGACTTCATATCCTCACCAACAAGAGATTTATAGCTTGAATATTGAAATTACCGGCAGCTTAGATGGGAAGGCTTATATGAATTTTGCCAAGGAAGGCGAAGAGTATTCCGAAACCATTTATCTTGACAAGAGCAAAGTTGATCATACATTAAACCTTAACTGGCCAACAAATGCTTGCATGTTGAGCTATTATCCCGTAGATGTGGAAAATGGCGAAATATTGTTAAAGTATAGATTTTTTGGTCCTGCTCATTGATAATAATTTGTAAATTACTTCATAATAAGAGTTGGTATCTTAATTTATTATTTTTCTTCTTTTTTCTTCTTCTTCTTCTTCAATAGCTTCATTAATACTATTGCAGGCTTCAATAATTTGTTCTTCATTAATTATCAGAGGTGGGGCAATTCTAAGACAATGTGGTGCAAATAAAAACCAATCAGTAATTATGCCTTTTTGTATACACCGGTCTATTATTCTTTTATTTTGTTCAAAGCTTTCAAATTCAATGGCAAGCATCAAACCTTTTCCTTTTATTGACTTGATAAAATGATGCTTTAGGTTAGCCTTGAATAGCTTTTCTTTTGATTCTGCTTTTAAGTATGTTTTTTCATTAATAATGACATTAAGTGTTGCAAGGGCAGCGGCACAACAAAGTGGATTTCCTCCAAATGTTGAAATATGTCCTAGTACCGGATCATGTGTCAGTTGGTGCATAAGATCTTTTGAAGCAACAAAAGCTCCTATTGGTAAGCCTCCACCCAAGCCTTTTGCTATAGTTAAAATGTCAGGTACAATGCCGTAATGTTCAAAGGCCCACAATTTACCTGTGCGACCAACTCCACACTGAATTTCATCAAGTATCAAAAGCGCTCCTGTTTCATTGCAACGTTCACGCAGGGCTTTCATAAACGACTTATCAGGTGTGATTGCTCCGGCTTCTCCTTGTATCGTTTCGGCTACAACACATGCAGTTTTATTATCAATACGGCTTAATGAATCAGTATCATTAAAAGTAATTATATCTGTATCGGGAAGCAACGGCCTGAAAGAATTTTTGGCGCTTTCACATCCCATTATACTCATAGCACCATGTGTACTGCCGTGATATCCGTTTTTGAAGCTGATTGTTTTTGTTCTTTCGCTTGCTCTTTTTGATAGCTTCATGGCTCCTTCTATTGCTTCACTGCCTGAATTTACAAAGAATACATTATTTAGTGAAGAAGGTAATGTTGAACAAATTCTTTGTGCCAGTTTTGTTTGAGGGGATAAAATAAACTCACCATATACCATTACATGCAGGTATTTCTCAAGTTGATTGTGAATTGCTTTTATTACTTCGGGATGCCTGTGCCCTATAATATTTACAGAAATTCCCGAGATAAGGTCAAGGTATCTTTTGCCTTTATTGTCATATAACCAAACACCTTCAGCTTTATCTATTTCCACTGCCATAGGAATAGTTGATGTTTGTGCAAGGTATTTAAAAAACTCTTCCTTAGTTGAAATCATTAAATTATATTTAATATTTATACTTTTTTCCCCATAATTTTTTTAATCTGTCACGTATTTCCATTTCTCTTGGGTTGTTTCCCGGGTCATATAACTTTGATGATGATAATTTTTCCGGCATAAATTCTTGATAAATAAAATTGCCGGGGAAGTCATGAGCATATTTGTAATCTTTTGCATAGCCTATATCTTTCATAAGCTTGGTTGGAGCATTGCGTATATGGAGGGGTACGCTAAGATCACCTGTATCTTTTACCAGCTTTTGGGCTTTATTTATTGCCATATAGGCTGCGTTGCTTTTAGCACTTGACGCAAGGTATGTTGTTGTTTGCGCCAGTATGATCCGGCTTTCGGGCCAGCCTATTTTATTTACTGCTTCAAAACAATTATTGGCAAGCAATAGAGCATTTGGATTGGCATTGCCTATGTCTTCCGATGCCAGTATTATAAGTCGCCTTGCAATAAACTTTGGGTCTTCACCGCCCTCAATCATTCTTGCCAGCCAGTAAACGGCTGCATTAGGGTCACTACCCCTTACTGACTTAATAAATGCTGATATAATATCATAGTGCATCTCGCCGCTTTTATCATAAACAGCCATGTTTTCCTGCACCGTATCAACAACCATAGTGTTGGTAATATTAAGTTTTTCACTTTTATTTGAGTGTACAATCAATTCGAGGGCGTTTAATAATTTGCGCGCATCGCCTCCCGAAACACGAAGGAATGCATCGTTATCTTCAATATTGATAGATTTACCTGTTTTTTGTTCCATGTATTTCCGGGCGCGTTCTAAAAGCGTTAATAATTCTTCTTTGTCAAGGTCTTTTAAAATATATACCTGGCAGCGCGATAGCAGTGGAGAAATTACTTCAAACGATGGGTTTTCTGTGGTAGCCCCAATAAGGGTTACAATACCTTTTTCTACTGCACCGAGTAGTGAATCCTGCTGCGATTTGCTGAAACGATGTATTTCATCAATGAAGAGTAATGCACTGCCCTGCATGGTCTTTGCCTTGTCAATGACGTTGCGTACATCCTTTACGCCAGAGCTGATAGCACTTAATGTAAAAAACTCCATCTTGAGTTTGTCGGCAATAAGATATGCCAGCGTGGTCTTGCCAACACCCGGAGGGCCCCAGAATATCATAGATAATATACGGCCGGCTTCAATGTTTTTTCGTAAAATACTGTCTTCTCCTACAAGATGACTCTGTCCAAGATATTCATCAAGAGTCTTAGGACGCAAAAGTTCGGCAAGTGGTGTGGTTTTATGAATCATCTAATAATAAACTAAATTGTTTGGTTTTAAGCATGATATTATAAAGGAGCGCAGATGAAACGGATTCAACTGATTAACGCGGATATGTTAACCGGCGATTACCCTTTTAATCAGTGTCATAGGCGTTATATTAAATTATTGTTATTCATATTATCTAAAGTGTTTGTTACTCATAGCTCTTTAATGCTTCCAGTCGCTTAAGCAGTGGCGGATGTGAGTAGTTTATAAAAACATATGCCGGGTGCGGCCTAAGGTTGCTCAGATGATTTACCGACAGTTTCTTGAGTGCTTCTTGCAATGGCTTAGGATCATATTTCTTTGCAGCAAAGCGGTCAGCTTCGTATTCATGGTATCTTGAGAGCATGTTTCCTGCTATGCCCAAAAGAGTTGATATTGGAGAATATAATAGGCCAAATGCAAGTATACCGATATGAAAACTTGGTGTTTCGGCTCCCAGGGCACCGGATAAGTATGGGTTGTCAATAAATAAAGATAAAATATAAAGCATTATACCTGTATGAATGGTTGATATCATAATTGACTTAAGCGTATGCTTCTTTTTATAATGACCTATCTCGTGAGCTAGTACACCTACAAGTTCTTCGGTAGTATGATCATTGATCAGGGTATCGTATAAAACAATGCGCTTTTTTGCTCCCAGGCCGCTAAAATATGCATTGGCTTTCTTCGATCGTCGCGAACCGTCGATTACATAAATGTTTTTAAGCTTAAATCCAGCTTTATGAGCAAATTTTTCAATAGCATCCCTCAATTCACCTTCCTCAAGAGGAGTTTGCTTATTGAAAAGAGGCACTATCAATGTAGAGTAAAACATCGACATAAATACAGAAAACAGTGTGATAAAGATCCATGCATATAACCAAAACAGATTACCTGCAGTATCATAAAACCATACAAAGACAGCCAGAAGCCCACCACCGATTATTAATGAAAGAACATAGCCCTTGAGTTTGTCAGTGATATATGTTTTTGGCGTAGTACGGTTAAAACCATATTTTTCTTCAATCACAAATGTGTGATAAATGTCAAAAGGAGTGCTGAGTATGTCTGATAAAATGCCAAGTATTCCAAAAAATATTATTGCCATCAGTACCGGGTGCTCGGTATACTGTCTAACCCATTCATCAAGAAATGCAAATCCTTCAAAAAAGAGAATCAGCAGTATTGCAATAAATGATAATGAACTCGTCAGGAGGCCAAACCGCATGTTGTCTTTTGAGTATTCCTGCGACTTGCGGTACTTTTCTTCGTCGTAAATGCCTTTCAACTCACCCGGCAATTTATTGCTCCAGCGTGTGGAATTGAGGTAATCCATTAGCCGGTCTAATGCATAATCCAATATTATAATCCCTACGATAATATAAAAAAGTAATTGTTCCATATAATTGTTTATAGTATATTTATTAATGTATCCCGCAGATTCGCAGATGCTACAAAATTATATTAAAAACAGCATATCAATTCTTGCATGCTTGATACAACTATATGCTTGTTTAAAGCAAAATTAATAATATTATGGAAAATGAAATGATCGAAAGTAGAAATGAAAATAATTAATACGTTCTTGATTTTAAAAATTTATTAATGAAAATATATTTCATTATTTAAATTAGGAATTTTAATAATTTGGTATATGGATTAAACGTCAATTATTATTTGTAATAATTACAATTAAAAATTCAGCCATATTATTGCTGTTAAGCATTAGTATGGCTGAATCAAGTTAAAATGGATATTTAGTTTTAATTAACGAACAACCTGCACACGTCTGTTTAATATTTCGTTGGCAGTTTGTATTTGCATAAAATATGTTCCTGGTCTTATATTAATAACCTGTATTTCTGTTTTCATTGCATCAGCTCTGATATTTTTAACCATTTGTCCGTTGACATCAAACAATTTGACTTGTTTGATTAACTCATCAGATTCAATAGTAAATTTTTGGTTTGCGGGGTTGGGGAAGATATTAATTTTTGGAGAAACCTTTTTATCAGATATGCTTGTGGTTTCTATGAAATTAGCAGTTAATGATACATCAGCATCAGGCATAGTTAAAGTTGTTTCTTTCAATTCCGGATCATCTATATATTCTACATCTCCGGTCCAGTTAACAAATTTATATCCAGAATTTGGTGTGGCATTTATTGTAACTATTTCACCTTCATTGTATTCACCTTCTCCACTTATACTACCACCGATTTCAGGTTCAGCAGAAAGAGTAAGCGTGAATATATAATAATTAATAATTATATTGTCAATACTAACATCAACATCCTGAGTTTCTATCACATCACTTAACCTCAAGGCAATATGCTTATCATCACCTTGATAGTTGTCAAATTTTATTTCAAATCCCTGGTAAGAGTCTTCAGGAACAGTGATATTGGTATAAGGATTAAATGTTTCATTATCAATAGGGTTTGACATGGTTCCTATTTCAAGGGTTGCTTCTCCATAAGCTACAAAATCGGCAAAAGCATCAAATGAAATTTTTAAATCACTTATGTTTGCATCAAGAGGGGGTGTAATAAAATAAGGTTCATCATTTGGTGCTTTAATCATAATTGCTGAATTTGGTGGAGAGTAATGTGGATCATTTGTAGTATAAACTTTACCTCCTTTATTTATATTGGTTATCCAGCATTCAGGCAGAGCCGGTGGAGTCAGGTCATCAAAATCCTCATATAATGGTATTTCAGCCAGTTCGAAACAGAAAGCCCTAAACACATATATGTTATCTATATATACATCTCCGCCTGTTCCTAACGTTTTTGATCCGGAAAATCTGAATGCAATATGTCCTTCTTCACCCTGGTAATCTTTAAAAAACACAATATAATCATTATGGTGGTTATTATCAGGAAGCACAATATAATCTACAAGTTCAAATGTACTAATATCGTCTACATCTGTAATAACTCCTATTTCTAAAGTATCATGACCAAATATGTTCCATCTGGCTTTAAAGTTTAAAGCAAGGCCTGCATTTTCAGCTTTAAATTCTGGTAATATTGCTACTGCAGTGGAGTTTTGATCATTAGGATTTAATTGCAGATGATTAGGTGGTGAATAGGGTTCCGGCCCCCAATCAATAACAGCTACAAAAAAATCTCCTTCACCATTTATTATCCATCCCGGTGGCATAGATGAAGTATTTACATCATTAAAATTTTCAAAATAAGGAATACCCAGTGCTTCAAATTCTTTAGTTCTTGCATAATATATATTGTTTTGTCCTTCTCTGTCATCGACCCACACAGAATGCATATATCCTTCATAGTCCAGGAAAAGGCTAGGCTGACGAAAATCAGCATTTGTGTCATTTATTATGAGAATTGAACCATCAGGCTGGGCAAACCAAATGTTCCATCCCATTCCATGTAAATTGGTGACCATTAAAGCACCTATTGTGCCGTCATGCAAAGCCATTATGTCGTAGTGATAACAGTAACTGTCATTTTCTGCCAGTAAATCTTCAATGATAAAGTTATTTCCTCCATCTTCTGATATACTAAGTATAGTTCTGCTATAATCATCATCTTCAACAACATAGCCAACATAAACCATGTTTTCTTCTGCGGCAGTTACAACAATATTAAACATTTCAAAATTTGCCCAATCGGTATCGGGATCGTTGACCATAACGTTGTCACCAATACTGACCCCGTTATCAGTTGATTTTGCGAAGAAGATATCGCCTTTGCTATCCTCACGCCGCCCGTCGACCCATGCAAGATATATATTTCCGGTTAAAGGATCAATGTCAATAGAAGTAAAATTATCATAAGCTACCTCTTCAATACATGCTTCATCATTAACTTGTATGGGGTCCTGAAAACTGTCACCGCCATCAATCGAACGTATAAGATAGTAGTCGGCAAATGGAGCATTTTCTGCATCTCCGTATAAAATATATACGTAATTATCATAGACCCCTAAACTTGGAAAAAGAGATAAATCGTTATCTGTTAGTTTTAATGGTGTATCAAATGATTCTCCCTTGTCGGTAGATTTGGTAAACCAGACATTTACACCTGATTCGGGGCCCATTTCAGGGCCTGTAAAGCCTGTCCATGTAACATAAACTCCCCCAGCTTCATCAGCAACAATTGCCGGCCAAATATTCAGGTTTTCATCATTTGATGATGAAAGAATAATATCATCCGAGAATGTCTCTCCGCCATCTTCAGATTTTGAAAAGTATATATTGCCAGCCTCAACCCTGTCGTCAACCCAAACAACATATACATTATCTTCAACAACAGCCAATGACCGTGAACCGGTTATCATGTTATCAACATCTGCATCGTTTATCCTTAAATTTGGCGTAACCATTTGTGAATAAACTACGGTTGAAGAAGTAAAAAAAAGCATTGCTGATATGATCATAAATAATGCTTTAATTTTAATGCGGTGTAAATTAATTTTCATAGCTTGATTATTATTTAATTAATAAAATTTGTTGATAGATTATACCCGAATAAACTTGGAATAGAAATCTGCACGAAAATAGTAATAATAACCAATGAAAATTAAAAAAAATTAAAAAATGTATTTTAATTTTTTTAAGACATATTTAATTTCTTAAAAAAAATTAAAATAAAATTTGGTTAGGTTTGCAATTATATGTTAAAAAAATAAACTTTTATGGTTTACTTAATTATCGGTTTTAATTGCAAGGTTTTTTAAATGCAGTTGAAGGGATAGGAAATATTGAATATTTAAGCCTGATCCTTGTTAATATACTCCACTTCGACGTCTCACAAACCATTCAATGGTTATGAGCAAAATAATCAGAAAGAATATACCCCTCAGGCTGATAGCTTCTTCAAATTGTTTTTGCGAGTATAAGACAGGTTTAATATCATCTCTTTGCTTCAATTCATCAGCCAGTTCATTCCATTGGCCGGGGTAGAAAAGTTTACCGTCATTTTCAGAGGCAAGTCTGTACATTAATTGATGGTTGGCAATAGTTTGAAGCTGTTCTATATTGAGTTCAGCAACGCTAAACTCTCCTTTCTGGCTGTATTTTTGATCTCCGACAGTAACTTCTGCTTCATATTGGTAATCTCCTGCGGGATAAGTGCCGGCGTTGAGAGAATAGGCATTAGTAGTTCGGTTGAAAACGTATGGGTATTCGGCTCCGTCTTCTCCTGTAATGGATAAATGTAGCTCTGGTTCGTTTATAAGTTCAAAACTCTGATTATACACCTCTGCCGAAAACTCTACAGGCTCGTTTTCATAATACATGGGTTCTCCAAAAACCTGCAAATGGCTTTTGTCTTCCAAAACAGAAAGGTATTGTACTTTTTTGGATATTATTTCATCAAAAATATTGTGGTTTTGTTTGTGCATGTAATTATGAAGTCTCCATCTCCAAATACCTTCGCCGGTTATTACCCCTGTTTTTGCAGTTCCGTCATCGGAAAAAATTATCAATGGGTCATCAGTAACCACATTACCAATTTTTTGATTAAGGAAAACCCTGGCATTGCCCTCTATTTCATAATCAGCAAAATGTGAATATAAAGGAGGCAGTGAGCTGAAAAAATCTTCAGTATCATCTTCAATGCTAAAAAGTGCAAATCCCTGGTTAAAATTGGGTAGTGCTTCGCTAAATTGTTCTGACCGAGTTTGAATATTAACCCCGGTAGGTAAATTATTGAATGCTGAAATATTTGTTTGGCTTCCGTTTATAAAAAGCCTTGGAATTTCCTGTTCATAAATATTTTCTAAAATTTCATGACGGGGATTTTCAAATGATGGAAGTTGATGAAGTATAACCAGGTTGAATTGTTCAACATTATCATTAAAATCATTTATAGCGGATGACTTCACTTCGTAGTGTTCATTAGCTTCAAGGCTTTGCTTAATAGCTCCGGCATCAGGATGGGGGGTGTTATAAAGGATCAGTACTTTTTGCCTGCTGTCTATGACTTCAATAAATAATTCTTTGGAATTATTTTCAATATTGACCTCTCCATCAACAGCTGAAAGATTTACATCATATCTTTCCAAACCCACTTCTTCTGCTTCAAGTGTCAGATCAACTGTTTCAAAATGATGGTTGGTTGTAAAGTCAATGGTTTTCGAGAATAGCTCTCTGTCGTCTTTGTTTATAGTAAGTGTACTGGATTCTCCTTTGCATTCGCGGGCTTCTATATGCACCTGTACAGGAAATTTATTTCCCAAGTATGTTACACGGTTGTGAAGCACATCGGTAAGTATTACATCTTTATGGGCGGTAGTGTCGCCAAGGGCAACAGAATATACAGAAAAATTATTTGTCCTGGAAGCATATAGGGGGTTAATGCCACGATTATATATACCATCTGATGCTAAAATAACAGCACCGACATTCCTGTTGCTGTATGATGTTTGTAATCCTTCAAAAATGTCGGACATATTGGTTAGCCTCTCGTCAAAGGTAAAATTACTGTTTCTGTTAAAAGATTCTCCAAAAGTATATGTCCTTACGTCATAATCATGACTTAACTCTTCTTTAAAAGACTGAACTTCATTTTTATACTCGTTAAGGTAATATGCCGAATCGGTGCCAAAACCAACAGAACCACTGTTGTCCTGGACAAATAGTATCATAGGATCTTCTTCAATGTTTATAATGCGCTCAATCATTGGTGCAAGTATTAAAACAGCCAGGAAAAATACTGTTAAAAACCTTAAAGCACCTAATACAATAGATAATTTTCTGCCTAAACTTTCATAATTACGGTAGTAGAGAAGGGTAGCATATCCGCCGCCTAACAATAAGCAAAATATCAATAGCCAGGTTGGATAGCCAAAGGTTATATCAAAGTTCATTATGAATATTATTGTTAATGTGTTCTTAAGATCTTAATCAATTTGTTTCAAAATCAATTATTAGCTTGCAAAACTAGTTTGAAGCTACAAATATAAGCTAATTTGGTTCAATTATAACTTATACATTTAATTCTTAACAAACAACGATTCATTATAAAAAATGTTTCAGTTGCGGTTTCAAAAAATTTTTAACTTGTTGGTTAATTATTTTTTATTTAGCTGTGTAGGTTTTCATTGGTGATATCTGGTTTGTCTCAACAGATCATTTAATACTCAGTTTTTAACTCAGTATAATAAGGCTTGCAGCCATTACAGCCATACCTCCTATTAGGCCGTATAGTGCAAGGTGGGGCTTGCCGTATTCGCGGGCAGCGGGCAGAAGATGGTCAAGAGATATAAAGACCATTATTCCTGCAACAGATGCAAAAACCAATCCAAAAATAAAATTGTTCAAAAAAGGAAGTAATATAAAGAAACCTACCAAAGCGCCAATTGGTTCAGCCAAACCTGACAGGAAGGAATATTTAAAAGCTTTCTTTTTACTTCCGGTTGCGTGATATATTGGCACTGAAATAGCAATGCCTTCGGGTATATTATGTATTGCAATGGCAATTGCAATAGGTAGTCCAAGCTTTATATCCTTTATTGCTGCAAAGAACGTAACCAATCCTTCGGGAAAATTATGTATAGCTATTGCAACTGCTGACAGAAGCCCCATACGCATCAGCTTACTTCTCTTCCTTTGCTCTTCATGTTTCGAAATTTCTTCCACAAGCTTTAATTCGTGGGGGTTTTCAAATGACGGAACAATCTTATCAATTATTGCAATAGCCAGCATGCCGGCAAAAAATGCTGACACAGTAAATAAATGCCCCATTTTTGAGCCAACCTCAGAAGAAAGGATATCCATGGCTTCAAAAAATATCTCAACAAATGATATGTATATCATTACACCTGCTGAGAATCCCAGGGCAAGAGATAAAAATCTTTTGCTGGTTCGTTTTGCAAAAAAAGCTATAGTACTGCCAATACCTGTTGATAATCCTGCCAGCAGCGTAAGCCCGAAAGCAATTAAAAGATCACTGCTTGTGTAAGTGATATCAGAAAATTCGTTCAAACCTATGTTTTAATTAGTTTTTTAAATGAAAAATCTTTAGCACAAACATGAATCACTTTATTATATATACTTTTGTAATCATAACCGCATTCTTCATGCAAGTCATTTAAGGATCCCTGGTCAATAAACTTATCGGGTATTCCAAGTCTTTTAACTTTAGCACTATAATCATTATCGGTCATAAACTCAATTAAAGCTGATCCAAAGCCTCCAATAATGGAATTGTCTTCAATTGCTATTATCTTTGAATAATTTTTAAAAATATAATGAAGCAATTTTTCATCAAGAGGTTTAACAAATCTCATATCAAAAAAAGCTGCATCTATTTTGTGTTTATTCATTAAGTCGTTACATACTTCTAAAGCAACATTGCCTACAGTACCTATTGATAAAATAGCCAAATCATTGCCTTTTTTGATCATTTGTCCTTTACCTAAAGGTATTTCTTCGAAGGGTTTTTGCCATTGTTTCATAACGCCTCTTGCCCGGGGATATCTTATCACGAATGGCCCCATATCCTTCTTTTGGGCTGTAAACATAAGATTACGCAGTTCCTGTTCGTTCATAGGTGCTGCAATAGTCATATTAGGCACACATCTCATAAAAGATAAATCGAAAGAGCCATGATGCGTGGGGCCGTCTTCACCGACCAGTCCTGCACGGTCAAGACAAAATACTACATTTAGGTTTTGCAGTGCTACATCGTGTATTACCTGGTCATATGCACGTTGAATAAAAGTAGAGTAAATATTGCAAAAGGGTAATAATCCCTGTGCTGCAAGCCCTGCTGAGAAAGTAACTGCATGCTGTTCGGCAATACCAACATCAAAAGTTCGTTCCGGCATTTCACTCATCATGATATTCAGCGAACAACCCGTTGGCATGGCAGGTGTTATACCAACTATATTGGGGTTGATTTTTGCAAGCTCAGTAATGGTTTTTCCAAAAACTTCCTGGTATTTTGGCGGCTTGTTAATATCTTCAGAACTTTCTTTTATTTTACCTGTATCTTTATCAAAGAATCCGGGAGCATGATATTTAGTTTGATTTTTTTCAGCATGAGTAAAACCTTTTCCTTTTACAGTAATACAATGTAATAATTTAGGTCCTTTAATATTTTTAAGGTCTTTGAGTACTTTAGTCAAATGATCAACATCATGCCCGTCGACAGGGCCAAAATACCTGAAATTTAAAGATTCGAAAAGATTACTTTGTTTAAGCAAAGTTGTCTTAATAGCATTTTCAAGCCTTTGTATCAATCCACGTGTATCAGGCCCATGCTTGCTTATTGAACCCAATATATTCCAAATATCATCTTTTATTTTGTTGTAAGTTTTAGATGTGGCAATATCGGTAAGATAATCTTTTAGTGCACCAACATTTTCATCTATGGCTATACCATTATCATTAAGAATAACAAGCAAGTTGGCATTAGCAACTCCTGCATTATTAAGGCCTTCGAATGCCATTCCTGCAGTCATACTTCCATCGCCTATAACCGCAATATGATGTCGGTCATCTTCCCTTCTTAGCTTTGAGGCTATAGCCATGCCTAAAGCCGATGATATAGATGTGGAGGAATGCCCTGTACCAAAAGAATCATAAGGACTCTCACTCATCTTAGGAAATCCGCTAATACCTTTATATCTTCTGTTAAGATGAAAATCATCACGCCGGCCGGTTAAAATTTTATGTGCGTATGCCTGGTGACCCACATCCCATACGAGCTTGTCAACAGGTGTGTCAAAAACATAGTGTATTGCAACTGCAAGCTCAACAACTCCCAGGCTTGCACCAAAATGACCCGGGTTTAAACATACAGAATCTATAATGAACTGCCTTAACTCTGCGCATAATTGCTCCAATTGATCGTGGTTCAACTTTTTGAGATCATCCGGATAATTTATTTTGGAGAGCAGTTCACCAGCCTTTAGTGCCATTTTTATTTATTTTTTTGACTAAGTGTTATATTATAACAACAAAAATATTAAAATAGTTTAGTGTTTACCTAACAAAATTCAAAAATAATACGATAAATTAACGGTTTTTAAATTACAAAAAAATACTTAATATTTTTTTAAGAATAAAGTAATTTTTGTCAAACATACTAATTTAACTCACATAAACCAATTAATTGAATCTGTATGCAGCTTTTTCCAGTTCCCTGACATTATCGAATTTTCTTGGCGGATTAAGATATTGACCTATAAAGTTATATATCTTCAGTCTTGTTTCGCGTGCATGTCTTGTATCCATTCGGTCAAAAGAGTGCCCTCCCGGGATCTCTTCAAAAATCTCATATTCAAAATCCTTATCAAGTGCTTTTAACCTATTAATCAAATTCTCTACTTCGTAAGAACGCACATCCGCATCAATTGTGTTGGTATGTATAAGCAGTGGTGTTTCCAGTTTTTCGGCATGATATACCGGTGATCTGCGCCTGTATTCTTTCATGTTTTCATGGACCATCTCTCCGATATGATAATCTGCTGAAAAGAATTCTTCATATTCATGTCTTTTATATCCCATACGTGCAACAAGGTCGCTAACAGGTACGCCCGCAAAAGCAACATTATAATCGTCAGGATATTCAAAGATGTTCATAAGAGCAATCATCCCTCCATGACTCCATCCAATAATGCCAACATTACGGTCATCTATTATCTCGTAATTTTCTAACATGAATTCTTTTGAAGCATATACATCCTGATTTTCAAGCCCTCCGTAGTCTATTGACTCGTATGTTCCTCTTCCGTATCCTGTACTTCCGCGATATTCGGGTGCAACAACAATATATTGTTGAGCCATCATCTCACGGATGATATGGGTGTAATAGGTGTTAAAATCACCATGAACACCGCCGTGCGGAAATACAAGCAAAGGATATTCTTCTGCCGGGTCAATATCTTTGGGTACAAAAATATATGACCAGAACCTGAAAGGATTACCTGCTCCATGAGCTGTAGGATTAGGCTCATTTGCCCTGGGAGGACCCGTAAGAAACACCTTGTCAATATAAGCCACATCACCCACTCTCTTATGCCACATAATGTCATCTACAGCTTTTTCTAGGACATCAAGCCTGTGACGAAGATTGAGAAAATATTCTTCAACTTCCTCGCTCGTGACAGGTTTATTATCAGCTTTTTGTGAATTTAAAGGTGGGGTTAAAACAGTAAATAAAATGATAAATAATCCGGTAAAAAATGTTTTAGGTTTCATCTGAATAAACTTAGGTTAATAATTTGTTTTACTATGATTTACATTTTTAGTGACGGGTAATCCCCAAAAGTCGGGATTACGCTGCCAATCAACGGGTGAGGGGTTTTACTTAATTGATTCATAACGAATACGCACATCAACTAATTAACACACCAACGTGTTACTTATCACAACTCCCTACCCATAATTATTATTGGTTAATAAGGGCTTCATCTTAATTATATTATTTGGTTTGTATTAATTGAAATGGTAAAATTAATCAAGCCTTTTTGATTTTCTAAAAAAAAAATGTTTTGTTTAATTTTTTTGAGCTGAAAGATGCTTTATTGGTTTTGGGAATTACAATAAATTCGCTTGCTGCAGTTTAATTTTTAATAACTTTGTTGTCGATATTTAAAAATTAAATTAGCACCTTTTTAATGGCAGATTTTTTAGAACAGCTCAATGAGTCACAACGTAATGCGGTTAAGGAAACCGAAGGGGCAGTTATGGTTATTGCCGGTGCTGGTTCGGGCAAAACTCGTGTTTTGACATATCGTGTAGCATATCTTCTTACTAAGGGTGTTAGTCCGTTTTCTGTTCTTGCTCTGACTTTTACAAATAAGGCTGCCAGGGAGATGAAAGACCGCATTGGTTCATTGATAGGGTTTAGTAAAGCACAAAATTTGTGGATGGGGACTTTTCACTCTGTATTTGCCCGAATATTAAGAGCCGAAGCTGAGAAGCTGGGATTCAACAGCAATTTTACAATTTATGATACCGCTGACTCCAAGCGTCTTTTGAAAAAGATAATCAAAGAACAGGAACTTGATGAAAAAGCTTACCATCCGGGATTTGTACTTAACAGGATTTCCAATGCCAAAAATAACCTTATATCGGCTAATGATTACAATGAAGACTTTGAAATACAGTTGCATGACCAGCAAGCTAACAAGCCTAAAATAGGTGTTATATACAGCATTTATCAAAACAGGCTTGCAAAAGCTTCAGCAATGGATTTTGACGACTTGCTATTCTTTACAAATGTATTATTACGCGACTACCCCGAGGTTTTATACAAATATCAAAAAAAATTCAAATATATTCTTGTAGATGAATATCAGGATACCAATTATTCGCAATATTTGATTGTAAAAAAACTTGCTGCCGACAATCATAATTTATGTATAGTTGGAGATGACGCTCAAAGCATATATGGCTTCAGGGGAGCCAATATTGCCAATATTTTAAATTTTAAAAAAGATTATCCCGAATATAAATTGTTTAAATTAGAACAAAATTACAGATCTACTCAACTTATTGTTAAAGCAGCAAACGGGATAATAAAAAATAATAAGGAACAAATTTTTAAGGAAATATGGACATCAAATGATTTTGGTGAGAAAATTCATGTTGTAAAATTGTCAAGTGAAGCTGAAGAAGCTTCCATGGTAGCCGATTCGATATTTAGTCATAAGATGAACAATCAGTTGGCTAATAGCGACTTTGCTATATTGTACCGCACCAACGTTCAATCAAGAGCTCTTGAAGAGGCTTTGCGTAAAAAAAATATACCATATCAGATATATGGTGGGCTGTCATTTTATCAACGAAAGGAAGTAAAAGATCTGCTGGCTTATTTCAGGCTAGTTATAAATCATCACGATGAAGATGCTCTTACAAGGATAATTAACTTTCCGGCTCGTGGCATAGGCCAAACCACATTAAATAAACTTATAGTGGCAGCTGATAAAAATAATGTGGTTTTATGGGAAGTAATACAAAACCCCATTGGCTTTAAAGTTTCTTTACATAGTGGTTTGATCAAGCGTTTGGATGCTTTTGTCAATATGATTAAAAGTTTCAGAGTGCAATTAAATAAACTTAATGCCTATGAATTGGGTAAAAAGATCGCCAAAGAAAGTGGAATGTTAAAGCACTATTTTGAAGAAGATTCGCCAGAAGCTATTAACAGAAAAGAAAATGTTGAAGAACTTATTAACGGATTGAGTGAATTTTGCGCAAAAGTTAAGGAAAATCCTGAAGAAACAAATATTTCAGAATCTGAAAATCCCGAATCACTGGAAGTATTTATGCGTGATGTTGCTCTGCTTACCGATTTAGATACAAAAGAAGATGCAAAAGACACCAATAAAGTATCTCTAATGACAATTCACTCTGCAAAAGGACTGGAATTTCCTTATGTTTACCTTGTTGGTGTTGAAGAAAACCTTTTTCCATCAATATTGTCAGCTGGTTCAAATAGTGAATTGGAAGAGGAAAGGCGATTATTTTATGTAGCTGTTACCCGGGCAATGAAATCACTTACAATCTCTTATTGCGATACACGCTTCAAATATGGCAATTTTAATTTCTGTGAGCCCAGTAGATTCATTGATGAATTAAACCAGGATTGTATTGAAGAGTCATTTACTTTAGAACATAAAAGATCAGTGCATGGTGAAAAAGAAAAAAATATAATTGCCGGTTCAACAAAAAAGAAATCTTCTGCTGATGGGTTAACACCTTTGAAAAAAACAGGCAAAAAACCTGTTAAGCAAGATAATAATAGTGAATTCAGGATTTTTGATCCATCCGCACTTCAGGTCAATATGGTTATTCAGCATCAAAGATTCGGTGAAGGTAAAATAATTGAAATAGGTGGCAGTAACGACAATGCCCAGGCAACAGTTGTTTTCACTGGATTTGGTAAAAAGAAACTTCTTCTCAAGTATGCCCGGATAAAGATAAAGCATACAGGTTAGGTTACATTTTCAAGCCATTACATTATTGAAGTGCAATTTGTCTTTTTTTCTTTGTAGAATATTAAAATCTTCTAATGGTGTTTAAGAAACCATTAGAAGGTAGAAGGTTTATAAAATAAGCGGCTCATTATTTATAAAATAGTAGGAAACTCAAAATGCGAACTTATAGATTCGTGATTATGCACCCTTCGTATAACATCTGCAAATAGTTTTGATGTAGATAAAACGGTAACTTTTTCACAAGGCTTTTTAAGAGGGATAGTGTCTGTAACAATTACTTCATTAAATTCGCTGTTTTCTATAGTTTTGTATGCATTACCCGAAAATACAGGATGTGTACACGCAGCCCTGACACTTTTGGCACCTTTTTCCATTAATATTTTGGCTGCTTTAGTAATTGATCCACCTGAGTCAATAATATCATCTACAAGCACAACATCTTTATTCTTCACATCTCCTATAAGCACCATTTTTTCGACTTTACCCGGCTTTGAGCGTTGTTTATAGCAAATTACAAGGTCGCAGTTAAGAAATTTTGCATAAGCCGCTGCTCTCCTGGTTCCGCCGGTGTCAGGAGAACCAATAGCCAGGTTTGGCAAGTTTAAATTATGAATATAGGGAACAAATATTGTAGAAGCGTATAAATGGTCGACAGGTACGTCAAAGAATCCTTGTATCTGGTCGGCATGAAGATCCATAGTAACAATCCTGTTAACTCCTGCAGCCATTAATAAATTTGCTATTAATTTGGCGCCGATAGAAACCCTTGGTTTATCTTTCCTGTCTTGCCGTGCAAATCCGAAATAGGGCAAAACAGCAACTACCTGCTTGGCTGAAGCTCGCCGGGCAGCATCAATCATTAGTAAAAGCTCCATGAGGTTATCTGAGGGAGGAAATGTACTTTGAATTAAAAAAACATCATTGCCTCGTAAAGTTTCTTCATATGAAGGTTGAAACTCACCATCACTGAATTTTGATAATATTTCTTTTCCAAGAGGTTTGCCGTAATGCTCTGCAATCCTTTGCGCCAGATATTCAGAAGCCGAACCCGCAAAAATGTTTACCACTGACCCCATATTTAAATACCGATTTTTAATTATTATTACTTTTTTTTAAGGAAACAAATTTAGAAATAATAATTAATTATTTTTGATTATTTTTAATTTTTATAACTACATCATCCATACCCACTCAAAAGTAAATTATGATCTCCTGTTTATATAAGGATACTTACGATAGTGCATAATAAATTTTTATGAATTATATTATTACTTGTTGTATGGTTTTATTGTAATGGTTATATTTGCATCTTTAATTTTGATGTTAATGATTAATAATATTTGCCCGGGTGGCGGAATTGGTAGACGCGTTGGTCTCAAAAACCAATGGTAGCAATACCGTGCCGGTTCGATCCCGGCCCCGGGTACAATATAATTTTTAAAGCCTCCGGATTACAGGAGGCTTTTTTTATAAAAATTTTGTCAAAAAAGTCGTTTATTGCATTATTTTAGCAACAATGTGAAATTACTTTATTTTTGTAATTAACCATCAGAATAAAGACCGGTAATCTGCCAATCAATTAATTTTATAAGTTATTTGATTGAATTTTTGTATCTGCCGCACCAGGTATTAATGAAAGTTTTTGTTATGATTATAGGTATAGATATTGGAGGTAGTACCACTAAAATTGTTGGTTTTGAAGGCAATAATTTAATTGCTCCTTTGAATGTTTCGGCAAGTGACCCTGTAACAAGTGCATCCGGGGCTTTAGGTAAATTCCTGGATACCAACTCGGTAGAGTTTTCTCAAATAGATAATGTAGTGATAACAGGTGTTGGGGCATCTTTTGTTAAACCTTCTTTATTGGGGCTGCAAGTTGAAAAGGCTGATGAATTTCATGCCGTTGGCCTTGGAGGCCTCTACTTGTCAGGTTTGTCTGAGGCTATTGTCGTAAGCATGGGTACGGGCACAGCATTTGTTAAAGCACATGGTAAATGTATTAAGCATCTGGGAGGAACCGGTGTTGGAGGAGGTACTTTAACAGGCCTGGCCAAATCAATGCTTAACACAAAAGATTTTAATTCTATAATCGAATTGGCAAAAAAGGGTGATGTGTCCAAGATTGATCTTTCAGTAGGTGATATTTCTCATATTAATATCGAAAATCTTCCCAGTCAAATAACAGCTTCAAATTTTGGTAAAATGTCTGATGATGCATCAAAAAACGATATAGCTGCAGGAATCATAAACATGGTTTTTCAAACCATTGGTATGCTATCTATTTTTGCTGCAAGAGCTCAAAAAGACCGCCATATTATAATGACAGGCAACCTGGTAAAGATACCACAAAGCAGGGATATATTCAATGAGTTGTCAGAACTTTTTGAAGTAAGTTTCCATTTTCCTGAATATGCTCAATATGCCACAGCTATAGGGGCTGCTATTTCGAAAAAAATAAACAGGTTTTTATAATAATTGACAGGAAAATATTATAATAAAATCCTTTTTCTTTGTAAGCGATCAGGAACTAAAAACATTTTTATCGACATATATAATTTGCTTTAAATCAAAAAAATATTTAATCATGAAACAAAAAGTTGTAATATCTTTAATTTTTTTATTTTTTTTAACGAATTCTATTTTATCTCAGCCATCAGAAGGTGATTTATCTGTAGGTGGATTATTTAGTTACTTTAAAAGTAGTTCAAAAGAGGAAAACATTAGTCAATTAGAAACGTTATCGACAAATTTTTCAATCATGCCTGTGTTTAATTTTTTTTTGACAGACAATATAGCAATTGGTGGAGGAATTGGATATAATTATGATTTTGTGGAAACAGAAGAAGATTACAATATATGGCCAACCCCTCCGGGCATTACTAAAGTTGTGGTAGAGGAAACCAGGAAGTTTTTTTCGTTTAATCCTTTTGTAAGGTATTACCCTGGTCAAGATGCTGCAGGTGTTTTTATCGAAACGGGAGCCGGACTGGGGTTAGGAGATTCTAGAGAAAAATATGAGTTGGGGAATAATATTATAAGAGATAGAGAGTTCAATATTTTTAAATGGAATATTGCTGTTTCACCCGGTTTTTATTACTTTGCTAACGAAAATTTTTCGTTTGAGGCTAAAATGGGTTTTTTGGGGTTTTCAAGATATATTGAAGAGGAAGAGGATGATCAATATAGTGAAACAGATTATGGCATAATTCTTAATCCGGCAAATGTAAGTTTTGGGATTTATTATCATTTTTAATAATATTTTCAATTAGTTCATTTTTTATTAAAGGGTGTATCTTTAATATCATCCGGATTACGATTTAAATTTATTTTTTAAAAATGTTGATAATTATTATGTAAAATCAACATCAACATTTTTGACAGATGATTATCTTTGTCACATGCAAGATATGATATTGATATTAGATTTCGGATCGCAATATACACAATTAATAGCTCGCAGGGTACGTGAGCTTAATGTATATTGCGAGATAAAGCCCTTTAACTATGTTCCTGATAACTGGGATAATATAAAGGGTGTGATAATGAGTGGCAGCCCATTTTGTGTAAGAGATCCCAATGCTCCTGAGATGGATATTGATAAATACAGGGGTAAGGTGCCCGTAATGGGGTTGTGTTATGGAGCTCAGTATATTGCTAAAACCGAGGGTGGGGTAGTAGAAGCTTCGCCAACAAGGGAATACGGACGCGCTAATTTATCTTGGCTTGACAACGAATCAAAACTATTTAAAGGCATAAGTCATAACACACAAGTTTGGATGTCGCATGGAGATCATATCCTGAGATTACCAGGTAGCAGTTTGCGGCTTGCAAGCACATACGATATTGAAAATGCAGCCTTTGTTATTGAAAAAGATAAATTGTACGGCTTGCAGTTTCATCCTGAAGTATATCATACTAAAGAGGGTGGTATACTGCTGAAAAATTTTATTGTTGATATATGTGGTTGTAAGCAGGAATGGACTCCGGAACAATTTGTTGAAACTACAATAGAGCAATTGCAAAAAAAGATTGGTAACGAAAAGGTAGTTCTCGGGTTGTCAGGTGGTGTTGATTCTTCTGTTGCCGGTGTTTTGTTGCATAAAGCGATAGGTTCACAATTATATTGTATTTTTGTTGATAATGGTTTGTTGCGTAAAAACGAATTTGAAGAAGTGTTAGCTTCTTATAAGGATATGGGGTTAAATGTCAGGGGGATCAGGGCAGCAGAGAGGTTTTATATGGCTCTTAAGGGGAAGGCTGATCCGGAGGAAAAACGTAAAGCTATCGGTCATACTTTTATTGAAATATTTGATGAGGCGGCTCAGCAGATCAGGGAAGTAAATTGGTTAGCACAAGGTACTATTTACCCGGATGTTATTGAGTCGGTTTCAGTTAATGGCCCATCTGTTACTATTAAGTCGCATCATAATGTAGGCGGGCTTCCCGAAAAGATGAATCTGAAAATAGTAGAGCCACTTAACAGTCTGTTTAAAGATGAAGTCAGGCGACTTGGAAAAACATTAGATATACCTTCAGACATATTACAGCGCCATCCTTTTCCCGGTCCCGGCCTTGCAATCAGGGTTTTAGGCGAGGTAACAGCTGAAAGAATAGCGATTTTACAAGAAGTTGATAATATTTATATTGAAGCATTGAAAAAATACGATTTTTATAATAAAGTGTGGCAGGCTGCAGCAATTTTGTTGCCTGTCAATTCTGTAGGAGTAATGGGCGATGAGCGTACATATGAGAATGTAGTTTGCCTTAGAGCCGTTAGTTCCACTGATGGGATGACGGCAGACTGGTCAAAACTACCATACGACTTCCTGGCAAAAGTTTCAAACCAAATTATTAATAAAGTAAAAGGAGTAAATCGTGTTGTGTACGATATTAGCTCTAAACCACCGGCAACAATTGAGTGGGAATAATATCACTGCAATATACCGCACTTTTTTTCGTATTGGATATAGTATAAAAATCGTTTTTTGTGTTGCGAACATATTAAACCCGGTAATAATACAATGTAAATAGAATGCAAACATTAGTATTGAAAAAAATAGCAAATATGCATATTAAGAATTTTATTTTACTGGCTACTGTTATGCTTTTTCTTTTTAAGCCAGTATATTTGAACGTTTGTTTTGCTGACAACTTACCTGTAATAATAAACCGTTCTCATGAAGTGCATGAAATTGATGGAAAAAAGTATCATCTTCATGCTGTTTTGAAAGGGCAAACACTTTATTCTATTTCCCGTGCATATGGTGTAACAGTTGATGATATAATAGAAGAGAACCCACACCTGGAGTATGGCTTGAAGTATGACCAACAAATCAAAATACCTTATGTGAAAGATGACGAAAAGCTTGATAAAAAAGATTATATTGAGCATAAGGTTAAGCGCCGGGAAACATTATTTGGCATATCAGGAAAATATGGAGTAGATGTTGAATTTATTTTGAAACATAATCCTGAGGCCAGGAAAGGCCTTAAAAAAGGTCAGGTGCTAATTATACCTGTTGAGGTTGATGAAGAAGAACCAAAGCATAAGAAATACCAGGTCTCTGAGGGTGATACCTTTTTTAGTATTTCAAGGAAGTATAATGTTTCGGTCGATGCTATAATGGAAATGAACCCCGGGCATGATGGTGTACTAAAAGAGGGAGAAACTATTAAGCTTCCTTATTACGCACATTTTGAACCCGAAGATATTATTATTGATGAATATTATACTGAGCCTGAATATAAAAAATATGAAATTGAACTGTGGGATGAGGATTATTGCCAAGATCCTGTCTTAAAAGATCAATACAATGTGGCTTTACTTATTCCGTTTTTTTTAGAGGATATTGAAGATTATTATACCGAAAAAAGAGATCTTGAAACAGAAGAAAAAACAGAAAAAGAAACAGAAATAAAGTTACCTGAAAACCATAAGTCGTTCACTTTTATTGAGTTTTATGAAGGATTATTGATTGCTTTAGATTCTTTAGAAGAAATAGGTGCTGAAATAACACTCCATGTTTTTGATGTTTGCCGTGACACTTCAAAAGCATTAAAGGTAATTAATAAACCTGAGTTTGATGAAATGGATCTGATTATAGGTTCTTTTTTTCCTGAAAGTTTGGAAATTATTGCCGAACATGCTTGTAAACATGACATATCAATTGTTTCACCTTTTCTTAGAGACAGAAGACAGTTGGAATATTCTTCAAATATTTTCCAGTTTACACCATCGCTAAAAACACAGTTGAATGATTTAGCCGGATATATTTCATACAAATATCCTACACAGAATATAATTCTGGTTCATAATGATCAGCCTCAAGTCACTCATATTGTTAGTGAGTTTAATAATGAACTTAACAGAAAAATAAGCAAGACCCAGTTTATACATGATAGTTTAAATTTAGCAAAAATCAACGGATATTATTTTGAACACACTCTTATAGGTGGAAGGGCTACCAATGTACCTGTTTTTGACGACAGTTTGCTACACCGTTTTACGCCTCCGGCAAGTCGCGGTTCAAAGTACCAAAGTGAGGAAGTACTTCAGCATTATGTGCAACGCCAAAATGTTGAAGAAGTTGTTTTATATAGAGATAGTATTGAAGGATTAAAGAATTTATTATCTATCAACAAAACCAATGTTTTAGTTTCGTTAGTTGGAGGAGAGCCTGTCATATCCAATTATTTGCGGGAGCTTAACCTCTTGTCAGATACATTTGACATAACTGTTTTTGGGGTTCCTCAATGGAAAAATTACAAAAGCCTGGAAATTGATCATCTGCATACGGCAAATGTTCATATTATTACAGATGACTTTGTAGATTATTCTAATGAGAATGTTCAGCAATTTGTATTAAGCTACAGAGACCGGTTTAATGATGAACCCGGCTCATATGCTTTCAAGGGCTTTGAAACAGGCTACTATTTTGTCAACGCACTTATGACTTATGGAAAAGATTTTTCTAAATGTATTTATTCGCTAAATAACCAGGGAGATTATAATTCTGCAAGATTTATTAAAACTGCCGGAAAAAATAATGGATGGGAGAACAAAACCAGCACTATTTTTAAATATGGTGATTATCGTAAGATCGATGTACGCAAACCCCGGGCAGCTGACAACTAATATTTTGTATTTTATCTCAGGTCAATAATATCCATATCAGGATAATCTGTTTTATCAAAAATAAACTTTTCGTCAGAAATAGTTGGGTTTTTATGTATTTCTTCTATGCGGATTTTGTAAGTTCCACCATGACGGTCATAAGCCTTAATATATGAAAGCGTATAAGTTTCATCTATTATTGCTGTACGGTATTTAAAGAAGGATTGTGGCTGATTGGGGATGGCATCTACAAGGTAAACCAACTCACCTGCATAATTTTCCTGGCGTATTAGTTTGGCTTCATAATGTTCTTGGAAATCCTGAAGCAGGTATACAGGATTCATTGATTGTTCAAGGTTTTCAGCATAGCTTACGTGTATTTCTCCAACATCTTTTAAGTATGTCCATACAGTGTTACCATCAGAAATATATTGATAATCATCAAGAGATATATTGAATTTATCTCCCTTTAAAAATGTTTTTCCCGGGCTTGATTCATGTATATTATTTTCTTTATTTTCAACTATGTATTTAAAGTCTAAAATCAATGATTCGTATGATTTGATTTTGTCGCCGGCTTTTTTGATTAATTCATGGCCTTTTTCTTTGTAATAGTCGCTTCTTTCGTATGGTTGTGCATTAATCATAATTGAGGTAAATACAGAAAGAATTATTATAATGATATTTATTTGTATATTTTTCATGTTTAGTTTATTTGATAAGTTATGTTTTTGAGTTTGTAAAATTCTTTATTGTTGTTGTAATTAATTGTTCTTCAAAATTTGTTCCAAATTAAATTCATCTTTTATTTTTACTTCCCTGGCTTTACTACCTTCGAAAGGGCCTACTATTCCGGCAGCTTCCAGTTGATCAATAATTCTGCCTGCCCTGTTATAACCAAGTTTGAGTTTTCGTTGCAACAATGATGTTGAACCTTGTTGTGTTGCAACTATAAGCCTGGCTGCTTCTTCAAACAGTTCATCTCTTTGCCCTGCATCAATATCATCATAAGCGTCATTGTCTTCATCACTATATTCGGGTAGGTGAAATGCATCCGGGTATGCCTTTTGAGAGCCGATATATTCGGTAATGTTTTCAATTTCGTTTGCATCAACAAAAGCACATTGTAACCTAAGCAAATCACTGCCTGTTGACAAAAGCATATCACCTTTACCTACAAGTTGTTCGGCTCCGCTGGCATCCAGAATTGTTCTCGAATCAATTTTTGATGTAACTCTGTATGCTATTCTTGCCGGGAAGTTGGCTTTTATTGTACCTGTGATAATATTTACCGATGGTCTTTGTGTGGCAATTATAAGATGCACTCCTACGGCACGGGCAAGTTGCGCAAGACGCGCTATTGGTAATTCCACTTCCTTGCCTGATATCATTATCAGGTCGGCAAATTCATCAATAATAAGAATTATATAAGGAAGGAATCTGTGACCCTCATTTGGGTTTAGTTTTCGGGATAGAAATTTGTTATTGTATTCCTTGATGCTTCTTACTTGCGCATCCTTTAATAAATCATAGCGGTTATTCATCTCAATACATAAAGAATTGAGTGTACGCACAGTTTCTCGCGAATCATTAATTATGGCTTCCTCAACGTCGGGTAATTTAGCTAAAAAGTGTCTTTCAATTTTTGAGAAAAGGGTTAATTCAACCTTCTTTGGGTCAATTAAAACAAACTTTACTTCAGCCGGGTGTTTTTTGAATAATATTGATGCAAGTATTGCATTGAGCCCTACAGATTTACCCTGACCTGTGGCACCGGCAATTAGTAAATGCGGCATCTTTGTCAGATCGGCTATAAAAGTTTCATTTGCAATAGTTCTACCTAACCCAATTGGAAGTTCATATTTGGATTTTTGAAACCTGTCGCTTTTAAAAATAGATTTTATAGAAACTGTTTCAGGCTGGCTGTTAGGAACTTCAATGCCGATTGTACCACGGCCCGGTATAGGTGCTATAATTCTTATTCCTAAAGCAGAGAGGCTAAGCGCAATGTCGTCTTCAAGATTTTTGATTTTAGAAATCCTGACACCAGCAGCCGGAACGATTTCATAAAGAGTGACGGTAGGACCGATAGTAGCTTTAATGCGGTCTATTTGTATGGCATAGTTGTTAAGCGTTTCAATTATTCGGTTTTTATGAGCTTCCAGCTCTTCCTTATTAACTTGTATGGTATCACTACCATAATCTTTCAGTAAATTGATGGTTGGCATCTTATAATTGGGCAGGTCGAGAGTGGGATCATAAGCTTCCAAATTCGAAGTTTTATGAGATTTTTCTTTGTCATGCCCGTATGGTTCATCAATAGACTGATAATTACTGGTGCTTACTTTGTTTCCCTCGGCTATCTCTATTTCAAGATTAAGCTCCTCTTCTTTGTTTTCATTTGACGAAGCTTTGCTGCTATCGTGTTTGTCCAGTTCCAGTTCGATACTATCGTTATCCTTTTCAGATTCTGTGTGCCGGTCTTGTATGTTTTTTATTAAATCGGACTCTGAGGTAATATCATCCTGGTATTCACTCGATTCATTACTTTTTGGAATATCGGCTGCCTCTTCAATATTATCTTCCCTTTCACCCACAAAAAGCTTCATTGGAAGTTTTAAAATTTGAAGAGTCTTATTAAAATTTAAATCAAAAACCGATATTACAAATGCAGTTATTGCAAAAAATAAAATGAACCCTGTGCCAGCATAACCGAAGATTCCATTTAGCCATTTATTGGCTTCAAAACCAAATGTGCCGCCAAGCATAAGCATGTCATTGCTTCTGAAAAGAAACCCAAAAGCAATAGATATCCATAAAAGTGAAAAAAATGAATATTTAACGGTTTTCCAAACAGGTAATAATGTTTTTCTGAACAACAGTTTGGTGCCAACAATAAAGCTGATCAGGGCAAACAAATATGACGATATACCAAACCATTGTTTTATAAAAAGATACGATGTTATAGCACCCAAACGACCCATATGATTATCGGCTTCTATCGTATCGTCAAAAACAAGCTCCCAGTTGAAATCTTTTTTGTTAAAAATATCGTCTTCAGCCTTCCATGATGTGAGATATGAGCTAAAAGCCAGTACAAGATAAAAGGATAATATTATCAAAAACAGACCGGAAATTTTTTTTGTTCTGCCACTTTTGAAAAAATCGGAGAATTTTTTAACAGAAAGTTCATTATCCTTAATGTCTTTTTTAGCTTTATCCTGTTTTTTAAAAGTGTTTTTTTTAAATTTATTGCTCTTAGTTTGCATTCCCGGCTATTTGAGTTTATTGTTAGGCAAAATTAAAAAAACTATTGTAAAGGTAAAAACGTCTGTATTGTTTTTATTATTGATATTATATAAAGGTTTTTTTGTAAATTATACTAAATGACCGGTTAATTTGAAAATATAAGTAAAAGGCATGAAATATAAGATAGTGTTAATCGAACAAAAGTTTGATCTTCATGTATAAAGTGCAAATTATTGCAGTTTTTCCTGTAATTCTTCGAAAGTAATTTCCTTTGCATCGGAAGGTATCCTGAAATTACGATTACCTATGAACAGCCCCCACCTGCTATTGATAGATTTTGCTTCATATCGCATGTTCAAATCTCCTGTTCTTATTTCATATTCCAGCATTAAACCGGGTATTTCGTTATATGGTAAGTCAAAATTAAATGGTTCTCCTGGTATTTCTTCAGTATAGTATATATCTATTTTAGACTTTTCACCAAATTGATCATAAACAATAGCCTCAGCTTTTTTACATTTATAACCAAGTATTTCTTTTGTTTCATCTGTGAAAATTATTTCGTGCTCAGGTAACTCCCTGATCTCTTCTTTTATATCCTCAGGTGATTTATGTATCACATATTTTTCATGTAAAATTTCCAGGATGGTTGTAACTGTTTTGTTTTCGCTGTCGGCAATCTTTATTTGTGTTAATTCTCCTGCTTCCATTTCTGTGCGTACCATTTCTCTTTTTGCAACAATTTTTGCCCTTTCGGGTAATTGTTCTAATGTAGCAAGGTCAATTTGACTGCCCGGATAAGTCATTTTGTATTCTATCCGGCCACTAAATAGATTTTGGCTGTATAAAGAAGATACTGATAAACAAAATATTATAAATATTGTTGTTAGTTGTCTTATAGTTTTAAAACACATATCATTTTGGTTTTATTTTGTAAATAGTGCTTAATAATGCTTACATAAAATTTAAAAGTTAGAAAATATTAACTTATCAAAAATAATAATCTTAGTCGATCATTTACAAATTTATTCAAAAATAGTATTAAAATAATATCAATTATATAAAATTTTAGTTTTGAATATATTGTAAAAGCATTTTTAAACACATTAATAATTAACCATACAAGTGAATAATGTTTTAATATCGGTAAAAGCAATTAACCGGCCTGGCTGCTTTATGGCCAAATAAACAAGCCTTTTTTATTATATATTAAATTTCAGAACTGTCCGGTAAAAATTTTGTATAAAAAATTTATTTTAGTCGGACACTACTTATTAATTTAATTAAATAAGCGCAATATATCGTTAAAATTAACAAATATCAACAATGACAATAAAAATATCATTCCTATCATTTGTGCGTATTCCATGAATTTTTCCGGTGGTTTTCGCCCTGCTATTATTTCATACATCAGAAACATAACGTGTCCTCCGTCAAGGGCAGGAATAGGGAGCAGGTTCATAATTGCCAGGATTACTGAAAGGAATGCCGTGATGGTCCAAAAGTGTTGCCAATCCCAGGTTGGTTGAAAAATACCTCCGATAGTTATAAATCCTCCAAGACTTTCCCGGACTTTAACTTCGGGTTTGAAAAGCATTGCAAGATCTTTCATATAATTAGTTGTGGTTTGATAGGCCTTAACGGCACCTGCAGGGATTGCTTCCATAAAAGAATATTTTATGGTTTTAAACTCAAGTATTTCATCCGGCTGTTTTACGGCTACACCTATGATACCATCATCGGGAACTTGAACGGGAAATTCTTTTATTTCGCTATTTCTTTTAACAAGAAGTGTTACTTTTTCATTTTTATAATTGGTTATTTCTTTTCTGAATTCACTAAAAGACCAGGTTTTTTTATCGTTTAATCCGATAATGTGGTCATTTTCTTTAATGTCTGCTTTATGAGCAACTCTGCCTTCTTCGACAAAAGAAACAATAAAAGGTAACCTTATACTAATAAAACCTTGCCCCCTGGCTGAAATTAATCTGCCATAAAAATCTTTCGGTACGTCAAGTGTTAATTGCTCATCATTTCTTTTAACAGTTACATTACGTGCATCTCCCCTCATAAACTTAATAGGTATGTCCATGAAGTCATCAACTTTCTCATTATTTACTGCAATGATTTTGTCGCCTGTTTTCATTCCTATATCCTGAGCCAGTGAATCGGCTACTATGCCATATTTAAGGTTATCTGCCGGAAGATATCGTTCTCCTGTTATAGAAAGCATGCCTATATAAATAAGTACTGCCAGGATCAAATTAAAAGTAACGCCTGCTACCATAATTATTAAACGTTGCCATGCCGGTTTAGCTCTGAACTCCCATGGCTGTGGGGGTTTTTGCATTTGTTCCTTGTCCATAGACTCATCAATCATACCCGAAATTTTCACATAACCTCCCAGAGGTAACCAGCCGAGGCCATATGTAGTTTCGCCTTTTCTGAATTTAAAGATTGAAAACCAGGGATTAAAAAACAGGTAAAATTTTTCAACCCTGGTATTGAACCATTTTGCAGCAATAAAATGACCCATTTCATGTATTAAGATCAATATTGATAAACTTAGAAAAAATTGTGCGGCTTGAATTAGTACTTCCATTATTGAATTAGAATTATAATTTTTTAGTAATTATTATATTAATATTTAGTTATTTAATTTTGTTGATTTTCAATTTATTGTTAATAAAATCTTCAGCCAACCGTCTTGCTTCAGTGTCTGTTTCGAAATAATCATCATAAGATGGGTTGTTGATATAGTTAATATTTTCCATGCAATATTCATTGATTTCGGAGATTTGCAAAAAGTTTATTCTGTCTTTTAAAAAGGCCGCAACAGCTACTTCATTAGCTGCATTAAGTGCGCATGGTATATTGCCAGCTTTTTCGAGTGCGTTGTATGCTAATTTGAGGTTTCTGAATGTTTCGGTATCTGGTTTTTCAAATGTTAGTTTAGGATAATCCATAAAGTCAAATCTTTGAAAATCAGACTTTATCCTGCTTGGGTACCCTATGGCATATTGTATGGGGAGTTTCATGTCCGGGAGTCCCATTTGTGCTTTCATAGAGCCATCTTCAAATTGCACTATTGAATGTATTATAGATTGGGGATGTACTATTACTTTTATTTGAGATGGCTTCAAATTAAAGAGCCATTTTGCTTCTATAACTTCCAGGCCTTTATTCATCATTGATGCTGAATCGACAGTTATTTTATCACCCATATTCCAATTGGGGTGTTTAAGCGCTGATTCTTTTTTTGCCGTCAGCAGGAATTTTTTGCTTTTTCTCCTGAAAGGGCCACCACTGGCAGTTAAATATATATGTTCAATAGCATTATTATATTCTCCGGCTATGCATTGAAAAATGGCTGAGTGTTCAGAATCTACAGGATAAATGTTAACACCCCTATCACGTGCAAGTTTAGTGATAATATCACCTGCTACAACAAGAGTTTCTTTATTTGCCAGTGCTATTTGTTTTCCATATTTGATAGCATTCAAAGTAGGTTTAAGGCCGGCAAAACCTACCATAGCAGTTAAAACCAAGTCAATATTGTCAAACTCAACGATCTGTGATAAGGCATCATCTCCGGCAAAAACCTTTATATCTGTTGAGCTCAGTTCACTTTTTACTTTTTGGTAGAGCTTTTCATTACCAATTACTACTGTATTTGGTTTGAATTCAAGAGCTTGTTGAATTAAATGGTCGGAATTGTTTTGGGCAGATAGAACTTCTATTACAAAACGATCAGGATTTTTTCTGACTACTTCAAGGGCTTGAGTGCCAATTGAACCTGTTGACCCTAAAACAGCAATATTTTTTTTCAAATCCAAATTTTTATATTAATTGATTTCAATGATATTATTGTTATAATACAATATAATCTAATGGGTTAACAGGCCTGCCATCAACCCATAATTCAAAATGCAAATGTGTTCCTGTTGAGAGAATTCCTGTTTTGCCAATTATAGAGATTGCTTCTCCAGCTTTCACCGGGCTGCCTATATCTTTTAGCAAAACACTGTTGTGCTTATAAACTGAAAAAATATTATTGGCGTGTTGAATACCAATGGTATAACCTGTTTCAAGTGTCCAGTTTGCAAAAACTATAGTACCGTCGGCAGTTGCCTTTATAGCTTCATTTTCATCAGCAACAATATCAATACCATAGTGATTTTTTGAAGGGTTAAAATAATTTGTTATAATACCCTCTATGGGAGGAAATAAAAAAGTAAGCCTTTCTTCGTATGTATTTAAAGATTCCTCAGGATTCCAACGGGTGTGATGAGTCTGACTTTCTATTTCTGCCCTGAGCAAAGAGTCTTCTCTCGAACGGGGTAATTCATCAATATCAAAAACAGTTTTATCTTTTATACTATCCGGAATATTTTTTGCTAATTCCTTTTTGTCTTTCCTATCGCGGCCCTCAACAATATCACGTATATTATAAATATAACGTTCTTTTTGATTAATAACAGTTTCAAGTGAATCGGTCTTTATCATAAGTTCCCGCAATACTTTTCGCGTATTAAAATCGGCGTAACCGGGAATATACTCACGCAATGGCGTAAATGCAATTAAATATGTTGTTGCCACTATTAAAAAGATAGCAAAAGTGCCAAAAAAAACAAAAACATTAAAACGCGTTAAACGAAATGACATTTTTTCTTCAAACGTGTCATCATTCATCAATACAAGGCGATACTTGTCATGTAGTTTGTTAAAAAAACTTTTTTCCTTTTTATCTTTTTCTTTCATGTGAGTTTAATTATGACAAAGTTCATAAAAAATTTTCTGCATAACATACCGGCCTCAATAATTTGCAAATATCGTAATTTAACATGAATTATTCAAAACAATTACTATTTACCGTATTATAATTTATATAGTAACGGATTATTTTTTTGTTATTTAAATTACACTTTAATGAATTTGTAAATGTTGGTTGAGTATTAATTACCGGGTGATTACACAGAACCTGAATTTTTTACAAGTAATCGCGGTTCCATCATATCATGTATGGCATATTTGACTCCTTCGCGGCCAAGTCCCGAATCTTTTATTCCTCCGTAGGGCATATGATCTACTCTGAACATTGGTGTGTTATTAATGATAATTCCGCCTGCTTCAATATTTTCGAAGGCATAATCCATTTCGTCAAGTTGGTTTGTAAAAACAGAAGCCTGCAATCCATATTTACTGTTGTTTAGGCTATTCACGGCAGATTTAAAATCATCATATGGTTCTACTGTTATTACAGGGCCAAATACCTCTAAGCAATTGACTTTCATTTCGGGTTTTGTATTGGTAAGTATGGTAGGTTCGTAATATGAGCCTTTCCTCTTGCCGCCGCACAGGATTTCAGCACCCTGCTTTTCAGCTTCCTTTACCCAACTTTCAACTCTTATGGCATTTTTCTCATCAATCATAGCTGTAATATCTGTTTCCGGCAGTAGTGGATCTCCATATTTTAGCTTATTGGTTTTGCTGATAATATCGTTAACAAAAGAATCAAATATTGATTTATGTATAAAGAATCTTTGAGCATGAATACATACCTGCCCCTGGTATGCAAATCCACCTGTAATACTTTGTTTTACGGCATGTTTGAGATCAGCTGATTGAGTTATAATAGTACCTGCATTTCCACCTAATTCAAGAACGACTTTCTTTTTTCCTGCATCTGCTTTCATTTGCCAACCTACATCCGGAGATCCTGTAAAAGTAAGCAATTTAAAGCGTTGGTCAGTGACTAATTTATTGCCTGTTTCTCTGTTCATAGGCAGTATAGAAACAGATCCCTTAGGAAGGGATGTTTCGGCAATTATTTGTGCAAGTTTAAGTGTTGATAATGGCGTTGAACTTGCAGGTTTAAGGATAATAGGACATCCTGAAGCAATTGCAGGTGCAATTTTATGCACGGCAAGGTTTAAAGGAAAGTTGAAAGGGCTTATTCCTGCAACAAGGCCAATAGGATAATATTTTACCAGGCCCTCTTTATTTTTTGCACCGGATGTCCAATCCAAGCTCAAATATTCGCGAGGCAGCCTTTTGGTTTCTTCGGCAGCAACATAAAATGTTTGTACAGCTCTTTGTACTTCACTTAAAGCGTATTTGAGCGGCTTAGCAGCTTCACGTGCAATTATGGATGCAAAATCTTCCTGATTTTCTATTATTTTGGCTGCTATGTAATTTAAAATCGAGCTTCTTTGATATGACGGCATATCCTTGAGCTCGTCTTTAACCTTAATAGCCTGCTCGATAGAGCTTTCCAGTATGCTTTTGTCCCCAAACCAGGTTTTGGCAAAAGAGGTGCCATCATAAGGATTAATAACGTTATACTCAGAGGAACTTTTAATAAATTCTCCCCCTGCAAAAATCTTATATTCCATACTTCTACAAAAATTTTAGTAATTGGTGTATTACCAAAGCGGCCGGTTATTAAACGGTGATTGGCCAAATCCGTGTAATGAATAAGGATTTAGTTGATTTGAATATGGTGAATATCCTGAACGAAAGTTAACTTCAGCACCAAATCGCATATTATCGTTAATTTTGTAATCAAAACCCATCATCATACCTTTTGAATCCATGTTGAATGCCTGGGGGTTCATTTGTAGTTGCCGGCCAAAATTTGAGGACTCAAAATAAGCACCTCCCTTAAGTGTTAAGTCTTTATTTACCCTGTATGAACCTATTGCATAGGAAAGATTGCTATACATGTTGTTTTGAAAAAGACTATGTTCATTAGATATACCTGAACCTTGAAAGAAGGCGTTTTTCTGATCAGATGAAAAAGAAGAGGATGTAAAAACCGTTCCAGCCTGAACTGAAAAATTTTCAGAAATATCCTGACTAACAGAAGGAGCAACAGTATGAGAAAAGAGAGACCCTCCTCCAAAACCTGTCATGAAACTTGTTCCTGCCCGGAGGTTAAGGTCAGTGGAAGAATTATTATGAAAAAGCCCGCTCTCCGGAGATGCAAACAACTGCGAGTGTGCAGAAGAATAAAAAAAGAAATTTATTATTATTGCTACTGCTATTATCGAAATGATTCGTAAACTTTTCATATTATTTATTATTAATTATAATATTGAAACCACAAAAATAATCAATTTCCGCATTTTTGTTAGGTTACAAAAATAATAAAATATAGTTAATAACCAAGAAATTTTTACTTTATTTTAGAACACACCGGATATTTTATAGTTTTTTAATTATTTTTGATAATTAAAGCATTTTTTACTTTAAACCTTGATTAGGACATTGCTAAAGGTAAAGTAATAAGGGGTTTGTAATTTTAAAAAAAGTATTATATTTGCACCTTCAAAAACGGCTCCGTAGCTTAACTGAATAGAGCACCTGACTACGGATCAGGAGGTTCCAGGTTTGAATCCTGGCGGAGTCACAAGACAGAAAGCCATTTGCGGATTTGCTCCGTAGGTGGCTTTTTTGATCGCTTAGCATGCTTTTAGCAAAGTTTATTATAGTGGAACTATCTACTGATGGTTCTGCAGCCCTGATCAAATTTGAAAGCAGTCTCCCAGACCATGATGGAGTAGTTGATGATAGTACTCTCGTCAACTCCCAATCATTATAAATGCTGCCCAATCCATTGGCAGATATCCTTTGTCTATAGCATCCAACTTGGCGTGTCTTAATGCTTCATGGTATTCGTAGTCTTTTGCAATATATTCATAAAATAGTAGCATAATATCTTTAGTTCTCTCATCATGTACTTTCCATAAAGTAGCTACTACTTTTGGCACACCCGAAAGTATAAAACCTCTTGGCAAAGCAACCACACCTTCGCCTTCCACAAGTTTACCCCGGCCGGTATTACAGGAGCTTAAAACCACCAGTTCAGTATCTAAATCCAAATTATACAGTTCTCCAAGGCTTAAAAATCCGGTTTCAGTTTGATCTGTGTCCTTGATAACCTCCCGGTACAAATATAATCCTGATCTCTCAGGGTATTGCGGGTTTACTATACCATGTGTTGCAAAATGTACTATATCAAAATCTTTAATATTCTTTTTTACATTATAAAAAGTGGCATTCTCGGCATACAGATGTTGGATATCGTTTATGGTATTTTGCATAATTGAATCAATGCCTTTAATTTCCTTCAGGCTAAAAGGCAAAGCTTTTAGGGATTCATTGCCACGATAGCTGGCTGAAAGGATAATCTGATCCTGTTCAAGAGGATCAACAAACGTTGGCGCTATTGTTAGCATATTTTCAGGACTCGTTTTACTTCTTTCCCTACGTAAATTATACCAAAGCGTAGCAGAATAGGCATAAGAAACTGAAAAGTTTTTAATCAACATCTTGTTGTTAACTTTCATGGTTTCAACCGGAGTGTGGTTTAAATTTTTATCAGGAATGATAACCAACTTACTCGTGTTTTCTAGAAGCGTAAAAATATTTTTGAAAAGAACATCGCCCAAATCTGTTGTTTCTCTTCCGGTTAACAAATTATATCTCTCGCTTTCAATTTTTGGCATTAATTCTTCATCTTTGTAGTAAAAACTAACTGTAGTATCGGGCAACACCAGTATTTGCCCCCATGAATTATCCATAACAAAAAATTCCAATAATGCTTCATCATTTTCCAGTTGAGACTGAATATCTTTCAATGAGGCAATTTTGATGTTATTATTAAACTGCTTTTTGATCCGGCTTCTATGTATATCATTAACCTCATGTCGGAGCATAAAATAATCTATCAACTTGCTGTTCAGGTCCATTTTTTTTAAATAAACGTCATCAGGGTCGGATTGGGAGCTGGAAGCTAAACGGTTTCTGGATTTTTGAACTTCCAGTGAACTGTTAAGAAGTTTGTTAAACAAATCAGTCTCGCTTTCAAGCAGAGATTGGAATTTTTTCTTAGCCATCAGGTTATTTAGATGTAAAGACTTTGATGCAAAAGCAAGTTTAAATTTTTCATTAACAAAATCTTTTCTTTCGGGAGCAAACATGTATGGCAAGGCATTTTCCAGGAATTCATTATAGATCTGAGCCAGCCCGGTTGGTTCAAAACCAAAAATATCTTCAGTTACTATCTCCCGGAAAAGCTTATTTTGAAGTTCTATCAAAGCGACAATAGCAGTTGTGTATTCGTGCTGGTATACTGATTCCTTTTTTTTATATGCTTGCTGGAGCAAGTTCAAAAAGTAGAACTGATTAATATAATCCACAGATGATGAAATCTTTGGAACTTTAGCATTACCTACTATATCATAATTATCGAAAACAGTAAGAACTAACTCTGCGACTTTTGCATAGTCGCCATTTTCCATGTGAGCTTTTGCCCTGACTTCTATTATTTTGTCTTCAAAAAATTGTTTTCCTTCCAATGTATCTAAAACAGATAAATAAGTAAAAACAGAATCTGTCGAAAAAGGTATGGCGGCATCAGCTAAAAGAACGTATGGTAATGCACGATTATAATGAGACATTGGTTGAGATTCTATAATGCCGCGTGTAATATGAGCATGTTGCCAAACTTTTTCGGAGTCATCTATGTCTGAATAATACAAAGCCAGGTTTCCATGAATTGATGCTCTGATATTATGTGATGGGTATCTTAAAGTGTCTAATAGTGCAGCTGCTTTTTCTGCATAATATATTGCTTGTTCAGTGTTATTAAAATCATGGAAGTAGTTGTAACTAACTTTTGATTGGATGAAGGTACTATAAAGCAATACCGGTATAGAAGCCTGGTTTAATTCAAAAAGCTCAATATCGTTTTTTAATACTTCAGTTTGGGTTTTTTTTAAATCATAGGAGATATTGATATTATTCATTATACTGTAGTCGGCTACAGCGAGAGTGGCAAGGTCATTTGCTTCAAGTGCCATGCTTCGCGCTTCATAGAAGGTTTGGATTGCTTTTTCAGTTTTGCCTTGCCGAAGTAAATGTAACCCATAATCAATCAGTGTATTTCGCAGTGGCTCTCCCTCATTATTCAATGCTTCTAATAAATCAAACTGAGCCTGAAATAACTCGTTGATACTCTCCCCGCTATGGTCGAATCCCTCGGGCCTGTGCAGAAGGCTATTTAGTGTAGTTCGAAAAAGTCTTATTGAAACAAGATATTCCATATGAATAGTATCATATTCTATTTTGAAGTTTTCCATGCTGCTTTCAAGAACATCATATGCCTCAAAAAACTTGCCCTGCTGCCGGTATAAATTGGCAATTTCATTGTTAAAAAATAAAAATTGAATACCATCAGACTGATTTAAACAATTAATAGCCAGGGTATCCATCTCATTAATAATATCTGAATAGCTTTCTCCCCGGTTGTAGCCATCAATTAAATCTAAATAATCCTGATAAAATGAGTGTTCTGTAATGTTGCGCTCTGTGAAGTAAAATGGAGTATACTGACCATATAAAAAAGAAACCGAAAAAATAAAATTAAATAATAAAACAGTGAATAATGCCTTATTTAGCTTAAAAACATTTAACATAGAATATCGATTTTGAAAAAAGTGAGGCGAAAATATATTATTTATTTTATATTTCTATCAGAGTTTTAATGAAAAATTTCTATATCTTACAATGTCAGAAAGGTTATAAAATATTTTTTATCAATGTGGATTTTTAGTTGTTGATATTATTTATATTGTATAACCACCTAAGCATCATGGCTTAATAAATCTTAAGAGTTTATGAAAAATGTTGTTTGCCGCTTATTATTCTTTCTTTTTGCTTAAAAGAATTATTTTTGCAAATAATTTTTCAAAATCGATGCATCATAGCAACCAATTATATACCAGGCAGAGAGAATTTTTAAAAGTAATTAAGTCAATATCGTCAAAAGTTGTAGCGCGATATGTTTCAAAAGGTGTTATACCTGAAAGAGAACGTGACGATGTTGAGAGATCAATAGTTGAAAAATTTCTCATAAAAAAGGATAAGATAAACAGTTCTTTTAATGGTAGAGCTAAGATAACTACTTACTATACTGCAGTTATAAACCGTATGTGTTGCGAAGTTATTCGACAGGAACAAAAACACTGGTATGCAGTTAAGGATAATGAATATATAAGTTTTCCCCTGGTGGATGCCACGGTTAGTTTTGACACTGCTAAACAGACACTTGTCAGGGAAGAGTTAAATAGGCTTTACAATTTAATAATGTTAATTAATGGAAGCCATTCCAAAGTTTTATTGTTTTTGAAATATTATTTTGATATTCCTATACAGGAGGATGTTATCATTGATTATACAGGGTGTAATAAAAAAGAGCAAGCTTTGAAAATATTGGGTTATAGAAAAGGATTATCTAAAGCTGTTGTAACAGAAAGGCTCGCTGAATTAGTTTTATTGGTTGAAAATAAGCAAGTTGGTGGAGATGCAGTCAGAATGTGGATCAACAAACAAATTGATACTTTGGTTTACCGTATGAATGGTGGAAATAAAGAGCGCCACAACAAAGAGACTATAGGCATTATGTTAGAAATGCAATTTAACCGCTAATAACCAAGAGTTTTGCAGAAATATGACACATAAAAATAAAGATCAGCACTTAAGCATAGAGCAAGTTGCAATATGTTCAGATGCATTAAACGATGGTACATACTTTCAGCTGCATGAGGATATACGACATCATCTGCAAGAGTGCGATTCGTGTGCCGAAGAGGTTTTAAATGTGGCAGAAATAGTTTCGGAAACAGGCGAGGTGAATATTCCTGTTGAGTTAAATAAGTATATTTCAGATAAAAAATCAGGGAGAACAATTCCAATACATAGAAAAATTATTATAACCCTGACAGCAGCTGCAGCAGCAATTGTTATCGCCATAGTTATATTTAGCAATCAATGGTTGTTACAAGAAAATGAAAATGGTGTTGCTGGCATTCAGCATGAAAATTATGAAGAGCAAAATAAAATTGCTGATATTGATGAGCCCGCTTATTTAAAAGACAAGACAGAAAAAGATAATAAAGAGGTTAAAGAATACGAAACAAAAGAATATGTGTCTGACTCCGAATCCGGTTCAGTGAACTATTCTGAATTAGCCTCTTTTGAGCCTGATCAAACCCTTGAACAGTTGTATGAAAACATGCAAGGCACATACAGAGGAAGAACAATAGAAGTTAAAACTTCACCTGAAGCAGATTATAAAGACGGATTAAAACTTCACTGGAAAAACCCTGATGGGCATACTTTATACCTGGAATTATTCAATAATACCGGTGAAGAAATACATTCAACAACTACCTCAAAAGAAAATTATGAAATTCCCGCATTACAACCCGGATTATACTACTGGAAACTCATCAGTGAAGATTTTGACTTGCTTTTCGTAGGGAAGATAATAAGATATTAAGCTGAGTTGTTCATCAAATTTAATTTATATATAAAAATATCTCTATAATAAATTTTATTGCAATCTATATCTTTCTTTATGTTTGTTTAAAAATTTAAGAAATAATCTGTATAGCAGAATATATGTAAAATTTTAGTATAGTTGGTAAACCGGAAAGTTATAAATTAAAACAAATTATACATATTCATTTGCGCAAAATGCATTAAAGTTATAATCTTCAATAAATTATATTTGTTAATATCTGATCTACTACTTCTTAGTCCTCATGGTTTATAACTCGCTCCGGTCGTGAGATTGCCGGCGCTAAGTTTATAATCTTTTGTTAACCTTTGCATAATTATCTTAGGATTAACTTAAATTATAACATGCCATATTTTGACAAAGTGGTGGAATCAATTTTAGAATTCGGTAATATTTTGGAGAAAACTCCAGCAATTATACAAAAACAAGGTTTACTTTTACCAACAACTATTTATTTTGTTAAAAACAAGGTTTACTAATAAATATTTTGAAGTACAATTAAGTTTTTTAATATTTTTCAGCTTTAGTAGTTTTGAAAATTTGGCTAAAAACATTATGGAAAATTTGAAATATAGTGATTGATAAAATGGAGAATTACAAGAGTTCTGGTAATTTTAATGTATTGGATTATACTAACATTGGTTATTTTGTTATTGATTATAACTTCAATGTTATATTCTGGAATAAAATGATGGAAACATTTACCGGTATTGGTAAAGAAAATATAACTGATAAAAAAATATATGAATTTTTTCCTGCTTTCCTGGAAACAAAATATAAATACATCCTAAACAGTGTTTTTGAAGATTCACTGCCTGTGATTTTATCAGGTAAGGAACATAAAAACCTTTTGGCAAATAAGAAAAAGCAAATCAACACTATTTTTAACATAAAAGTATCTAGCTTACCTATTGATGATGAAAGGTTTTACGCAATATTCTCAGTTGAAGATCGCAAAGAAGTTTATAACAAAATTGATGAGCTTTACGAGATAAACAAAAAACAAAAAATATTAGCCGAAGCTACAAAAAATTTAAACAATGTTTCTGTTAATAATATAAACTACCATGGCTTTTGTGAAAAAATACAAGAGTTAACTGATAGTCAGTATGTGGCATTTAACAAGTTTGATGAGAATGGTAAAGATTTTACCACTTTAGCTATTTCAGGGATTAATGAAAATATTACAAAAGCTTCAAAAATTCTAGGTTTTAACATTGTAGGCAAAAAATGGAAACACGATCCTCACAGAGAAAAACTAATCAAAAAAAACAAAACTACTGTTTTTAACAAACTATCAGATTTAACACAGGGTAGTTTAATTAAGAAGAACATTATCACAATAATAGAAAAGACTTTCTATACCGGCAATGTAGTTATAATAAAGATTTTAAAAGATAATATTATAATTGGTGATTTTACTATTATTTTTAAGAAAAACCATGCAATAAAGAATTTATCATTAGCTGAAACTTTTGCCGACGCAGTTGGTCAAACAATTGATAGAATTAAATCAGAAAAAGAGCTAAAAGCCAACCAGGAAGAGCTTGAAGGTTTTTTTAATGTAAACCTTGATTTGCTTTGTATTGCTGATCTGGAGGGGAATTTTATAAAGACCAATAAAGCCTGGGGCGAAATTTTGGGTTACTCTACAGCGGAGTTGAATAAATGGAAATTTTTGGAATTTGTTCACCCCGATGATATGCAAGCAACTTTAGATGCTATGGCAACACTTGGCAGGGGTGATGAGGTGCTTAGTTTCACTAACCGCTACATCAGTAAAGACGGTTCTTACAGATATATTGAATGGCGGTCTTATCCTAAAGATAATCTGATATATGCAGCAGCACGCGATATTACAGACCGTATTTTAAAAGAACAAGAGATACTTTCTCAAAAGCAACAAATAGAAAAGTTTTTTAATCAGTCACTTTACGGTTTTTTTATGTGCATGCTTGATGAACCCATTGAATGGAATGAAAATACTGATAAAGACAAGATGCTGGAATATATTTTAGTTCATCAGCGGATGACACGGGCAAACCAGGCGATGCTGGATCAATATGGGGCAGCAGAAGAGGAGTTTATAGGCATTACCGTCAGAGAGCTTTTCAAACAAGATCTTGACCATGCCCGGGAAATATGGCGGGGACTTTTTGATAAAGGCAAGTGGCATATGGAATTCCGTGATCGAAAGATGGATGGAACACCCATCATTATTGAGGGAGACTATACCTGCATTTATGACGAAGAAGGACGTATTACCGGGCATTTTGGAGTGCAGGTTGACATCACCGAACAGAAGCAGGCAAAAGAAAAACTTCGTCAAAGCGAAGAGCGTCTCAACACCCTGCTCTCAAATACCCCGGCAGTCATTTATTCCTACAAGTTTGAAGACGGTATCCCCCGTGTAACGTATGTAAACAAAAATGTGAAAAAGGTACTTGGCTTTGAACCTGAATACTTTATAGACAATTTTGAGAATTTCAGGGAATGCGTTCATCCCGATGATGCAGGTAGACTCTTCGCTGCTATGCCTGAATTGCTGGGAAAGGGCTCTGTCTCTCTGGGCGAATACCGTTTTAAAGACTGGCACGGCAAATACCACTGGCTACTTGACGAACAAAAACTTATCACCGGTGAAGACGGCTCACAGGAGGTAGTTGGTGCCTGGTGGGATATCACTGAGCGAAAGCGGGCCGAGCAGGCGCTGCTTGAGAGTGAGGATAAGTACCGCTCACTTGTCGAAAATTTGAATGAAATCATCTATACACTGAATGAGAAAGCCGAGATTACTTATGTTTCTCCCAATATCGAGACGTTGAGTGGATATGCACTTTCCCAAGTACTCGGAAAGCAGTTTACCGATTTTGTCCATTCGGACTATGTACAGGAGTGCATTGAATCGTTCAAAAAGGCGATTTCCGGGAAAAACGAGGCGAGTGAGTACCGCTTTGCTACCAAAAACGGAGAGGTCGTGTGGGTGAGAACTGCGGCCCGGCCCATAATAAAACAGGGACAAGCGGTTGGCGTACAGGGGACGCTCATCGACATCACCGAGCAAAAGCGGGCGGAAGAAGCGCTCAAGATAAGCGAACAAAATAAGAAGATTCTTCTCGATAATATCCAGACTCAAATATGGTATCTCACCGATGAAACAACCTATGGAACTTTAAATCAGGCTCATGCCGATTTTCAAGGTGCCAAAATAGAAGACATTGCTTTTAAAAATCTCTACGACATTTTTCCGGAAGAAGTTGCTGAGGTATGCAGGCAGTCAAACACAAAAGTATTTTCCACTAAAAAGACTGTCCGCTCAGAAGAATGGGTACCAAATGCATCCGGTGAAAAACGGCTGCTTTCTATTACCAAAACTCCCAAACCAAAGGACGATGGTTCGGTTGAGTATGTTGTCTGCTCAGCCGAAGATATTACTGAACAAAAAAATGCGGAATTAGAGCTCAAAGAAAATCGACAACTTTTACAATCGGTCTTGGAGTCTCAAAAAGAAATGATCTGCCGTTTTAAGCCCGATACAACTTTAACTTTCGTAAACAAATCATATTGTAAGTATTTCGGCAAAACAGAAAGGGAATTAACAGGAAAAAAATTTCTTGAACTTGTTCCAAAAGAAGCGCATAAAAATATTCTAAATCACATTGAATCTTTCATTAAAAGCAATAAAGAAAGCCTTGCCTATGAGCACGAAGCATTAGATAAAGATGGAGCTATAAAATGGCAACAGTGGACAGATACAAAAATAAAAGATGTTAATGGCAATATTGTAGAATTACAATCTGTTGGTACAGATATTACTGACCGTGTAAAAAAAGAAAAATTAGAAAAAGAAGTTGAAGTTGCAAAACAAAACCTTTCTTTTAAGCAAAAGTTTCTATCCAGCATAAGCCACGAAATGCGTACTCCCTTAACTGCAATAATTGGTGCATCCAAAATTATCGAAAAACATATTACAAAAAATGAACAAAAAGAGCTTATACGTGATATAATTAACTCATCGGAAAACCTGGAAATATTAATTGACCAGATATTAGACTATTCAAACATTGAAACAGGGAAAGCAGAACTTAAAAAAACAACTTTTAAAACTAATGAACTAAAAGAAATTGCTAGCAATACATTTAAAAAATTTTGTAATAAGCCAATTAAGTTTTCTTATAAAATAGATAAGGCAATTCCCAAAATTTTAATTGCCGATAAAAACAGGATAAATCAAATAATTAACAAATTAATTTTTAATGCAGTTAAATTTACTGAAAAAGGTGAGGTGACCTTTGCTATTAGTAAGAACAGTGAAATAATAAATAATAAGATTTCCATAAAAATTAATATTGCCGATACAGGAATAGGTTTAAGCAGCGAAAAACAAAAAGAAATCTTTACACCTTTTACACAGGTCAATCTTATTGATACCGAAAAATATGAAGGATTAGGTTTGGGGCTTGCAATTTGTAAAAAGCTGGCTGAACTGCATGATGGTGAAATTGGTGTTGATAGTACTAAAGGCAAAGGCAGTAATTTTTGGTTTACTTTTACTGCCGATATTGTTCAAAAAAAACAAACTGCCGATGATAAGCAACCACCAACAACAAAAAAAGATAAAGAAAAGATTAGGGTACTTTTTGTTGAAGATAAGGATGTTACAAGAAAAATAGTTTCATTGTTGCTTCAAAAAAGCGGATATGAAGTTAGTTTGGCAAATAATGGTAAAGAAGCCATAGATATGTTCAAACCAGAAGATTTTGATATAGTAATTATGGATATTCAAATGCCGGTTATGGATGGTGTAACTGCAACAAAAAAGCTAATTGAAAAATATGGAGAAAAAATGCCACCAATTGTTGGTCTTAGTGCCAATATTTTTGAAGGTGCCAGAGAAAAATATATGAAAGAAGGGATGAGCGAGTTTCTTACCAAACCTTTAAATATGGAGGAGTTTGATGAAGTGGTTGAAAATCTGCTAGGCAGTGCGCATAAAATAACAAAAAGCAAAAAACGTTAATAGGTGGAAAAATGCCGTTATAGTGGGTTATTTAAGTATTGTATTTTATTTCAACATTTGTGTAATTTAGCCAGGTAACGCGCGCATTAATTAACTGATCATATTCGCATAGCTTTCCGGCGACTTAAAAAAATGATATGAAAGCACAGACAGACAGGCTTTATGAGGATGTGAAATTCCTTACCGGGTTGAGACCTTATCGAAATTACCGGAACCCGGAAAGCCTTGGAAAAGTGTGTTCTTATATGAAAACAGCATTTATTAATGCCGGACTTAAGGTTAAAGAACAGAAATGGGTGGCTGACAGAACGGAATATACTAATGTTATCGCCGTTTATAATGAAGATAAAGATAAAAGATTAGTAATTGGAGCACACTATGATGTTTATGGCAATCAGCCAGGGGCTGATGATAATGCCAGTGCGGTTGCAGGCTTGCTTGAAACAGCAAGGTTAATAGGGCAATATAGGCCAGCTACCGATTACGCAATCGAACTCGTTGCATATTGCTTAGAAGAGCCACCGTTTTTTGGCACTGAAGATATGGGAAGCTATATTCATGCTAAGTCTCTCTATGATAATAAAATTGATGTAATAGGTATGATTTGCTATGAGATGATTGGTTATTTTTCAGATCAACCTGATTCACAACCTTTTCCATCACCGGAACTAGCCAAACTATATCCAAGTACGGCAAACTTTATTATTGTTGTTGGAATCGAAGCTTTTGAAGAATTTAATAACAAAGTAAAAAAATTAATGTCCGAGAATTCAAAAATTAATGTTCAGGTAATTAGTTTTCCTTCTGAAAACGGATTAGCAGGACTTTCTGATCAAAGAAACTATTGGAAGTTTGGATATAAAGCTTTAATGATTAATGATACGTCTTTCGTGAGAAATCCAAATTATCATTTGCCGTCAGACACTATCGAAACATTGGATTTTGATAAGATGACAGAAGTTATAAATGGTGCTTATAATGCTATTATTAGAATTATATAATACAGCCGCTAAAACAAAAGCCCGCTTCGAATGCTTTTCAAAACATTACTTTTCACTTACTATTGTTCTTTATATTCCGGAGTTTTGGCATATTAAAACTTTAAATAGTCCTCGCCTTGCTTAAATATGACATCTACAGGTATGTTTGCATCATTTATACGGTCGATGTCCGTTTTAAGGCTCTCGGGCATAGTTCCATCATTTTTTATTATATCATCGGCAGCAGAATAATTACCATCACCCTGAATTATCAGCATCTTTTCCAGTGCTTTTTCTACAGCTGATTTCATGTTCTTAACATTCACAAGGTATGTATTAGTTTCTTTGCAACGAGAAAAAACGTTTTCTCTTTCAAATAAGTTAAATCTAATCATACCTGCTATACCATGAGCTCCTGCTGCACCAAACCTGCTGGAGCGCATAACACTGGCAAATGATGTAACATAAGCTTCTTTTAGCTCTCTGTTGGTTAGTTCACCCATTTGGTGTAATTGACTGATAAGATATAATGCCATCAGGTCAGTTACGGTAGCATCGATAGTACCGTGGTGTCCTCTCAGTGCACCACTTACAGTCCCTTTATTGTTGACGGTTTTTGTTATACCAAGTGGGGCGGCTATTTCATGAAACGCAGTCAGAAGAAAAAATGCATCGGAGCTTATATATTCTTGTTGCTCCGGATGGATCATCATATCTGCTATGGGTAAAAGTATTTCGTCAAACTTTGCTTCCATTACATTTTTCAACTGCATACTACGAGTACCGGTTATAGATGCTGTTTTAGAATCCTGGGGTAAATGTAATGCAATAATTTTTGGGCCTGCATTGCAATGTCCGGCATAATAAAGGGCATCATATACGAAAATTTCCGAATCATCGGCAGGTTTTTCCTGCCTGTACTTTTCCGGAACCGGCAAGCTAGCCTGGAAAGTCGGCGCCAATCCGGCAAATCGCTCAAGCTGTGTGCTCCATTCATGGTCTTTCACCAGGATGTAGCTGCTATGCGCCGCTTTATAACCAAATAAGCGGTCTTCCCCTGTGTCTAAAGGCCTCAATATAAAATCAATATTATTATCTTTCATTTGCATCCAGGCTTTGTCAGCATCCTGATAGTCGTCAGTTATTATAGCTTCAGCAAGTTCTTTAAGATATTTGGCAAATGGCTTGTAATCAGCTAATTTCGCAGCTTCCTTAAGTAATTGAGATATTTTCATGTTTTGCTCTTCATAAGCTTTAGCGTATGGAAATGATACGAGACCTCCATCTTCATCTCGCCGAATAAGTGTATATGGATTGTCCTTATCAGCATCATCCCATTCGTCAAACTCCTGACTATCCATATCGGCAGGATAAAATTGAGCCCCAAGAGGTTTGTCATCAAAACTATCATAAAAAGCTGTATGACCCTCCAAACGCCCCCATGGCCCATAATTTATCAGGGCATACTTTTTTGCCTCAGGAATATCCATAAGCTCCATTAATTCCTCCTTTGGCCCGTAAGATTGTAACCAAAAAATATCATCTATAATATCAGCCGCTGTCATTAGCAAAGGAATAATTTCCCGCTCCGAATCACTTAACCATGACAGATCAGTGGTAAGTAAAACCTCTTCATATTGATCAATTTTTTCCTGTAACTGCTGCCTGTATTCCGAATCAACCGGCTGGCAACTTTTTAATATTACTGATGATAAAATGATAATCGTGAAAAATAATCTAATGCGTTTCATTTGTATAATTTATGGTTATTAAATTGGTTAAAAGTTAAAAACTAAAAACTAAAAACTAAAAGTTAAAAGCTCAAAGCTGAAAGCTGAAAGCATTAAACCCCTGGACTTCTCAACCTCTAAACTCCTAAATCTTAACCTTAGTTGTTATTTGTTGCATTTTTCAATACATCGCTGTAAAAAATTTCTCAAAGATAAGTAAAACGTTATACTTTTTTAAACTAAAAAAATTTTTTTAGCCAAGCAAAACGACACCAATTTAAAAAAAATTCAAAAAAACTAAAAAAATAGTTGCACAACTAAAAAATTAGTTGTATGTTTGTATTGGAATTGGATTTTAAATAATTAAAAGTCATTTTACATTATGAAAGAACTAACAAAAGCAGAAGAGCAGGTTATGCATATACTATGGGACATTAAATCGGGCTTTGTGAAGGATATTTTAGCTAAAATGCCTGACCCTAAGCCTGCATACAATACAGTATCAACCATAGTGCGAATACTGGAAAATAAGGGTTTTGTCGGGCATAAAGCGTATGGTAAAACCCACGAGTACTATCCTTTAGTGGAAAAATCATCTTATACAAAAAAAATGATGAATGGTATAATGTATAATTATTTTAACAACTCAGTTAAGCAACTGGTATCATTTTTTTCAAATGAAAAAGGACTCACAGCTTCAGAACTGGAAGAGCTGAAGCGCATTATTGAGGATGAGATTGAAAGCAAGAAATAAGTACAGTATATAATTCTAAATCATTAATAAATAAAAACAAAAAATGGAAACAATAGGTAATTTTATATTCTGGACATCAATTTACCTTTTAATATTAGGTTTAATACATTGGTTATTGGTAAGAAAATCTGCTACCCCCTCTCAAAATCGTGCATTTATTCTCATTGGATTAATCACTTCTATACTATTTGGCTCGATAAGTTTATTTCCATTACATAGTATTGCCGTTGGAACAGCCTCATACCCGGTAGGGTTGCCTGAAGTAATAATAGGGACATCAGAGAGTATAAATAATACGGGCAGGTACCTGTTTCATACTATAAGCACACAAAATATATTATTATATATTAGTTTTGGTATATCTTTGGCTTTAGCCGTTCGTTTATTTGGCAGCATTTTTATTCTGCTTGTGCGTACCCGTATAAATCGCAGGTTAGATATTTCAGGTTTCAAGGTTTTACCAATGAAATCAAATACTGCACCCTTTTCTTTTTTTGGCTTTGTATTTATACCGGAACAAATGTTGACCGCTAAAAATTTACATTATCTTTTAATCCATGAGCAAGCCCATATTCAAAAAAATCATTCGTTAGATTTGATATTTATAGAGCTGCTGACTTTGGTTTTCTGGTTTCATCCGGCGATTTGGTATTTACGGAGAGAAATAAAGCTTCAGCATGAATTCGAAGCCGATAGTTTTGTTCTTAAACAGCAAATGGAAAAGACGACCTATCAAATAATGCTATTGGATATGTCCTTCTCCAAATTACCGTTAACAATAGCTAATCCTTTTAATTATTCACCTTTAAAAAAACGTATTATGATGATGAACAAAAAATTTCAGGTAAAGTATACTAAGGCTATTTTTAGTATGCTTGCAATTATCCCGCTGTTTGCAATAGCTGTTATATTGCAGTCATGTACAGAAAAATCTCCTTTAGAACTAGAAAAAAAGGACGAGGTTACCACTGAGGCAAAAGATGATGAACTTACAGATGAGGTATCAGAAGATTTAGAAAAGGAAGATGATGAGGAGCCTCTATTCAAAGTTGTTGAAGACGAACCTGAGTTTCCGGGTGGAACTCAGGCAATGCACGAATATCTGAGAGATAATATGGAATATCCGACAAAGGCCCACGAAGCAGGCATAGCAGGAACGGTATTTGTATCTTTTGTAGTAGAAAGTGATGGCTCTATAACTAATGTTGAAGTACTAAGAGGAATTGGAGGTGGTTGTGATGAAGAAGCTGTTAGGGTAGTAGAAAACATGCCTAAATGGGAACCCGGTCAACAAAAAGGACAAAACGTTAGGGTTCAATTTAATATGCCGATAAGATTTGTTTTAAATTAAATAATCTAGCTTTAACCTCCCGGAGAGTTTCTAATTCATTTCTGAATCTGTAAATTACATAAGGCTGCTGGAAGCTCAAGTTTTCTAAAAACAAGAACTTCGAGTTTCCACAGTTTCTCTAAAAAGATATTTCCAATCCGGGAGATTCTGTCTTTCCGGGAGCCGGAAATTAGGTGCTGAACTACCATATAGTTTACTTTTAGTTTTTTCATTTGGTTTCTTTTCTGTCAGATGGTGCTTAGCACTATCGGGTCTTTCTTTTTCTTTAAGGGTTTTAATGGTTTTGTGGAGACAGGTTAAAAAAATTACCACATTTAAGCTTTTGTTTAATTATAAATTCGGATTATAATTTCTTTTAAATAAATTTTTTTTGAGATTTATTATATTATTTTTTGACATTTTAACAAAAATTTTGTATATTGTAATCAGTAAACTTCAATATTTTTTTTGATGAAAAACATTAAACCCTAACAAACAAAAATCATGAAAAAACTATTATTTATTTATGCCGGTATTTTAATGCTGTTTAATGCAATACCGGCTTTTTTGCAAGGACAAAGCCTTGCAATTGAAAGTGAGAGTGCATATAACTATAGCGAAAAACCCGGAGTTAATGCCGAATATACAACAGACGGCAGAGTTCATGACAGGTCTGATGCTACAGTTAATTTTAATGATCCTGACGCATCACAAGTTCCTGTTAAATCCGACAGAGCCATTTTCGACCTACTTTTCGAATTCACACCCTGGGATGCTGACGGTGAATATCCTGTTATTACCGACGGGAACTATATTTACACGGCAAGGTGGAACAGCAACGAATGGTTTAAATATGAAATGGATGGTAGTTATGTTGAGACATTTTTTATTCCTGGAGCCACTCATTTACGAGACTTGACTTTTGATGGCACCTATGCTTACGGGTCGAACAACAGTTCTACCATTTTCGAGATATGCCTTGACAGCAAAACTTTGATAAGCACATTTACCACACCTGCCACATCAACTGTTCGTGCCATTGCCTATGATGCCAAAAATGACGGTTTTTGGGTTTCCAATGGCTGGGACCCGCCTCTTACCAGGATTAGCCGCACAGGTGCCGTGCAAGAAGTTCTGTCGACAACGGCTGCCAGCTTGGCAGGCTTGGGTTGGGAAAATTATTCTAATCCAGGAACTCCCTATTTATGGGCTTATTCAATTACAGCTCCGGGTAATAATTTACTGAAACAAATAGACATGAATACTGGAGCTACGCTACAAACTTTTGATGTTACAACCGTAGCAGGTATAAGTAGCGGCAAATTTGCCGGCGGAATGGATATTACCAATCTGGCATATCCCGGCAAGTGGGCATTTTTGGGAACCGCACAAAATGACATTGTATGGTGTCTCGAATTGAGCGACCATCCTATTCCATTACCCTTTTACGAAGACTTTACCGGGGTACCGGTTGGTGAAATACCGGCAGGATGGACGCGGGATATTCCTAACTTTGGCGTAAGCAATACCAACAGCGCCGGCGGTGCCATACCCGAAATGCAATTGTTTTTGGCGCCGTCGCAGACTCCAGACCAATATTATCTTACCACACCGAAGATAAACACCGGCGGATATTTCGAACTTAAGCTTTCATTCAAACATTTCCTTCAACACTGGAGCGGTCCCTACACTCTCAAGGTGGTTACCATAGCCGATGGCGTGGAATACCTGATTGATCAATGGGTTAACCCGACAAGCTGGTCTGCTACTAATGTTGATTATATCCTTACAGCCGCTGATCATGGAGTAGGAACAGCTGATTTTCAGCTTGCATGGGTTATAGACGGTAATCCAAACAATTTAGACTGGTGGCGTTTTGACGACATCGCACTGGAAGGAATCCCGGAAAACATCCCTTACTACGAAGACTTTGCCGGGGTACCGGTTGGTCAAATACCGGCAGGATGGGCAAGGGATATTTCTAACTTTGCCGTACAAAATACCAACTACGCCGGCGGTGTCGCACCCGAAATGCGACTGTACTTATTCCCTTCGCAGGCAGTCGACTTATATTATCTCAAATCACCGGTTATAAACACATCAGGGTTTACTGTACTGGATTTTTCCTTTAAACATGTGCTATCCCACTTTAGTGGCCCTTACACTCTTAAAGTAGTTGCAATAGCCGATGGTACGGAATACCTGATTGATCAATGGGTTAATCCCGTCAGTTGGTCCGCCACAGGAGTTGATTATATCCTCACAGCCGCTGATCATGGAGTTGGCGCTGAAAATTTCCGGCTTGCATGGGTAATAGATGGTAACCCCTATAATCTGAACTACTGGAACTTTGACGACATAAGTTTGCGGGAATTGCCTATGCCTCTTATACCTCAAAACCTGACTGCCGATTTAAACGATGAAACCGGTGAAGTACAACTTAACTGGGAATATGGGGCCTTTTATGATGACTTCTGTGAAGATTCAGGCTATTGGCGATTATCCGATGAGCGATTATCCATTGAAAACTGTGAGCTTAAAATGACCGGTAATTCAGATAATACATGGGCATCAGCTTATTACAATTATGAATTCACCGACTTTATTTATGAATTTGAGCTTAAGCGGGATAAGTCCAGCCACACAGCAGGTAGCTCCATGAGTGGTATTATACGATCCGATGGTTTTTTTGATGATAATTCAAATAGTTACCTGTTCAACATCACTGCTAACGGCTCATACTCAGTATGGAAACGGGTAAACGGAACACCAACTCCCATAATATCCTGGTCTTCAACCCCCCATATTAATACAGGGCTTGGAGCATCCAATATAGTAACAATCAATGCTTCCGGTACATTATTTGAACTATATATAAATGGCAATTATATCGCAGAATTCAATGATGACACCCATTCTAAAGGATATGTAGGTCTTGCTACTTACGATAGTGGCAGCGGGGAAAATACCGTAACATGGAATTACGCCCAAATTGATTATCTTGACAAAAGATTAAAAAGGAAATTTATATCTCTTAAGGAATCACAAAATTATTCTGCAAACAGCAATAACCATATTATTTCAACTATGGGTGAGCAAAGCATTAAATACGCCCCTGATATGGGCTTTAGGGTAACTGAAAATTCAGTGGCTGTTAAAGGCTTGTTAAAAAAGAAAAACCAACAGGAGAAACAAAGATATGATCATTTTGAAATTTTCAGAGACGGCGTTTATCTTGACACATCGTCTGAGTTGACCTATAGCGATCAGTTGCCCGACTATGGTCACTACAGTTATCATGTTAAAGCAGTACTGAGTGAAATTAAATCTGAGCCTTCACAAACGGTAGATGTCAACTGGGAAGAGCCACCGGTTTATACTCTTACACTAACAGCTAACCCCCTGGAGGCCGGAACCGTTGATGGTGAAGGTGATTATGAAGAAGGTTATCAAGTGACAATCAGCGCAACCGCAAATGCAGGTTGGCAGTTTATAAACTGGACCGGCGATACAGATCATGTTGATGATCCCGGATCAGAGGAAACAACTGTAACTATGCCGGCCGATAACGTGACCCTTATTGCTAACTTTATGGATGTTACAGGAATTGCAGATCATGATAAAGCTTTGCTCAAAATATATCCCAATCCGGCAAGCACTAAGTTTATGGTTGAAGCAAACCAGATAATTAAACAAGTCAGCCTGATAAATATTAGCGGCCAAAAAGTTATCAGTCGCAATTTTGATAAATCCAAAATAGAAATAAACGTCAATAATCTTCAACCGGGAGTTTATTTTATGAAAATATACCTCCCCGATGAGGTAATAACAAAACGTGTTGAGATAATACGATGATTTTGGATAGTAAATAATGCCGAAAAGTTAAAATACCGGTAAACAAACCCGGCCTGTTAAGCATTTAGCCTCAGCTGTTTATATCACAATGGAACCCTTATGCTTATACATATTCTTTTGAGAACATTTAAGTTAATGAGGGTTTCATTTGTATAAAATGTATTTAAAGTTTTGCATTAACGGGTAATCTTGATTTTTCAGGATTACCCGTTTCTATTACATCGTGAGATAGCTAATGCTAATTTTATATTATAGGTGCACATTTGTAGATATGGACTTCATTTTTATTGATTTATCTTGAAGTATTAGTTTATAAGTTATCCTCATGTTTAAAAGCAAAAATTTGTATCTTTACAAAGCATAAATAATTTGGTATAAAAACATTAATAAAAATAAAAAGGTATTTTTATGAAAATAGGTAATAATCTAATAAGTACATTTGTTTTTTTGTTTGTTTTATCTCATTTGTTATTTTCCCAGTCAGGATGGGAACAACTCGATTCCGGCACATCGTCTACTCTTCGGGCTGTTCATTTTTTGGATGTCAGTACGGGATATGTAGCCGGTGATAACGGTACTATTTTGAAAACTACCAATGGGGGTGAAACGTGGGAAGATGTATCTGAATTTACTGACGATTTTTATGGTATTCATTTTTTATCACCTGATACCGGAGTGGTAGCAGGCGCTAATGGATTAATCGTACGCACTCTCGATGGAGGAAACAACTGGTCTGTTGTATCTATTGATGTTAATGTTGATCTTCTTACGGTTTCTTTTTATGATGATGTGGGAATAATAGGTGGTCAAGAACAAACTATTCTCACATCTGATGATATTGGTGAGAGCTGGACAACTTATCAAACCGGATATATGGGTTTTGGATTGCAGGGTTCGCATATGCTGGATTCAGATCATGGATATTTGAGCGGACAGAGTCCGATTTTTCAGCCAACTATTTACAAAACCGATGATGGTGGAGAGACATGGCAAAATATATCTTTTCTTTATGAGGTTAATGGTGTTATAACCGAGGGAGCTGCCAATGATGTTTTTTTTATAAACCCATATGAGGGCTTTATTGCGGGGAACTTATGGACTGGCGAGGGTGCTATTGCACATTCAACAGACGGCGGAAATAGCTGGAACACAATTGGTGTATTCGAATTTGTTCATGAAGGGCTTCGTGCCATTGATTTTCCATCCGAACATACAGGATTTACCGCAGGATCTCACGGAGCAATTCTTGCAACACAAGATGGTGGTGATACATGGGAATTGCAGACAACAAATGTTTTTGATTTTCTTCATGATATTATGTTGGTTGACTCGTTGAACGGCTATGCAGTTGGTGAAAACGGAGTTATCTTAAAAACAACTGTTGGTGGCCAACCAATGTATAGTCTTACCCTTCATGCAAGTCCCGGGGAAGGTGGTAATGTCACAGGCGAGGGTGAATATACTGAAGGTAAGGAAGTTAATATTTCAGCTCCCGCAAACCAGGGATGGAAGTTTGTCGAATGGACCGGCGATATCGAATATGTTGATAATCCATATTCTGACACAACTGAAGTAACTATGCCGGCAGAAGACATTGAGCTTACCGCTAATTTCGAAATGATCTATTTTCATCTTTCACTTGAAGCTGACCCCACAGAAGGTGGTAATCTTACAGGGGAAGGAGAATATAATATGGGAGAAGAAATCAATATTTCAGCCGTAGCAAATCAGGGATGGGAGTTTGTCGAATGGACCGGCGATACAGACAATGTTGATGATCCCGGATCAAAAGAAACAACTGTAAGTATGCCGGCCGATGATGTGACCCTTATTGCTGACTTTATGGATGTTACTGAAATTGCAGATCATGATAAAGCTTTGCTCAAAATATATCCCAATCCGGCAAGCACTAAGTTTATGGTTGAAGCAAACCAGATAATCAAACAAGTCAGCCTGATAAATATTAGCGGACAAAAAGTAATCAGTCGCAATTTTGATAAATCCAAAATAGAAATAAACGTCAATAATCTCCAACCGGGAGTTTATTTTATGAAAATACACATCCCCGATGAGGTAATAACAAAACGCGTTGAGATAATACGATGATTTTGGATAAGGCTGATGTGTTTCTTGGATGGCCTATTACCATGGGGTGTTGCTCCGGGCTTAAAAAATAATTTTTCAACTTACTTTCTCATAAATTAAATTAATTTCGTAACTTGCGTAATGTAATTCACGTAACGCAAAATACGAAAACAACAAAACATGAAACGACAACTTAAAAACCCGTTTTTACTCGCAGGATACTACGGAAAAGACTATTTCTGCAATAGAGAAGAGGAGTTGGCAGAACTGGAAAATCATTTTGAGAATGAAAGAAATGTTGTGCTTTACTCCTGGCGCAAATACGGAAAAACAGCCCTGATCCGGTGTTTTATTGATGATCTGGAAAAACAGAAAAAAGCCGAGTCCTTATATATTGATTTGTTGGGAACGCGTACTATTGATGATGCAATACTGAATATTACAAGAGCTGTATATAATAAATACGGCAAAACAAACGGTGGTATTTCGGCAAAAATTGTTAAACTGATCAGTTCGATTGGGTTAGAGCTTAGTTTTGACCCTAATACAGGAGCTCCAACAATCGGTTTTGGTTTTAAGAAAGCAGATGGCGTACCTGAAAAATCACTGGAAGCACTTGGCGATTTTCTGCAAAGCAGAAAGGCGGTTGTACTTATTGCGCTTGATGAGTTCCAGCAAATCAAGCACTATCCAAAGCAAAACGGTGAGGCTGTTTTTCGGACATGGATGCAGCAGTTCCCTACAATAAGATTTATTTTCAGCGGCAGCCATAAAAATATGATGCAAATGATGTTTGCCGAAAAATCTCGTCCATTTTACCAAAGTGCTCAACTAATGCAGTTAGAGCCTATTGATTTAAAGAACTACGAAAAGTTTATAAAACAACATTTCGAATCACATAATAGAAGAATAAGCACAGATGTTATTAAGGATATTTACCGGTGGAGCCGAAGCCAGACATACTGTATACAGCTTGTTTGCAACCGGTTGTTTGGCTTATACGAAAATGTTGAAAAAAAACATTTGCAAACGGTTTTTGACGATCTGTTGAAAGAAGAGAGTGCCGTATTTTCAAACTATACTAATCTGCTTACACATACGCAATGGAGTGTATTGCAGGCAATAGCAAAAGAGGAACCACTACAGTCGCCAACGGCAAATGATTTTATTAAAAAATATAATTTAGGGGCAGCAAGTACAGTAAGCACGGCTCTGAAAAAACTGTTAGAATCAGAGATTGTAGTTAAAGATGATGGCAAATACCTGGTTCATGAAGTATTGCTTGCCCGGTGGCTACAGTCATTATAAAAAATCACTAATGTCCGATTAAAACTTAATGTGATATTGGTAATCGTTGTGGTTTATAATAATTTTACTGATGCTTTGCGTAACTCTCTTTGCGTAACAGCTATTACGCAGAGTTACGCAAAGAAACACAGAGGTTCGCAAAGGACTAAAACATAACCCTATTAGCATTAAGTTTTATCAGAACATACATCATTATTGATATTCATAAGGTTTAAAAAAATTAAATCGGACAGTAGTGATAAAAAATAAATATTACCTAAATTTAAATTTAGAAATATAGGTAAAACTTAATCATTAAACCTTTAAAACTATGAGCAACGATAATTACCAAAAAGCCTGAAAGGCTTAAACAACAAAGCCCTAGGCAACGCTCGGGGTAAATAATTGCCCAATAATCAACCTCAGGCTGAAAGCCTGAAAGAAAGTTGGGTTTTGATTGTTTTATCAGCATTGAGTTTTATTTTGATTTACTGTG